>Ga0214919_10005997_pt1 | contig 16893 bp, 8 predicted proteins | sample LL1503_MetaG_FD_177994 | JGI IMG/M metagenome (GOLD analysis project Ga0214919, IMG submission 177994) | Freshwater microbial communities from Lake Lanier, Atlanta, Georgia, United States - LL-1503 | ecosystem: Environmental > Aquatic > Freshwater > Lake | place: USA: Georgia | collected 2015-03-15 | reverse complement strand
AACACAGGATGTAGCGGTGATGATGGATGCCAAGCATTTATGTGTTTCTAGTAGAGGGGTGAAGGACGATAGTTCTAACACTATTACAAGTTTTTTTGGTGGAAAGTTCCAAGAAGAGAAAAGGAAGATGGAATTCTTAAAATATATAGATATAAACGAATAGATGGTTTTTGGTTTGGTTAGTTAGGTAGAAAATTAATGGCGAAGTAAACTTCGCCATTTTTTATTTATTTTTGTCAAAACAAAGAAGATGTCAAAACATGCATTTGTATTCCCAGGACAAGGAAGTCAATTTGTGGGAATGGGAAAAAATTTATACGAGACTAATACAACCGCTAAAGAAATGTTCGAGAAGGCTAATGAAATTTTAGGCTTCAGCATTAGTGATATTATGTTCACAGGAACCGACGAGCAGTTAAAGCAAACCAATGTAACACAACCAGCCATATTTATACATTCAGTTATAGCTTATTTAACCATGCCTGCAGAAAATGCAGTCGTGCCCGATATGGTGGCTGGTCATAGCTTAGGAGAGTTTAGTGCGCTTGTTGCTAATAAAACTTTAAGTTTTGAAGATGCACTTCGTTTAGTAAGTGTGCGTGCAAAAGCTATGCAAGCTGCTTGTGAAATTCAAGCCTCTACTATGGCTGCAGTATTAGCATTGGCCGATGAAAAAGTAGAAGAGATATGTTTGCAAGTACAAAAAGAAACAGGAGAAGTAGTGGTGCCTGCTAATTATAATTGCCCTGGTCAATTAGTAATATCTGGAAGTATTAAAGGAATTGAAATTGCTTGTGAGCAAATGAAAGCAGCGGGTGCAAAGCGTGCCTTGGTATTACCAGTAGGTGGTGCTTTTCATTCACCCTTAATGAACCCTGCAAAAATTGAACTAGCTGCGGCCATTGAAGCCACTACATTTAACACACCTATTTGTCCAGTCTATCAAAATGTGGTTGCAAAAGCAGTCGCTAACCCTGATGAAATTAAGCAAAACTTAATTGCACAATTAACCGGAGCAGTGAAGTGGACACAAACCGTTCAAGCTATGGTAGCCGACGGCGCCACTCATTTTACAGAGGTAGGCCCAGGTAAGGTTTTACAAGGTTTGGTGCAAAAAGTATACAAAGAAGCAGTGGTAGACGGAGTAAACTAAGATTTAACACTAATACTAGATTATAAGCTAGCCCTTCAAGCAATCTTGAGGGGCTTTTTTCGTTGTTCTAGTATGCAGATATACCATTATATATTAAAAATAAATATAATATTTTAATCATATTGAAAAAGAGGATTTTATATATTTTTTTAGGGGTGCTTATAGCTAATGTAAGTTTTGCAGTACCTGTAATAACCTTTACAGCAAATGGAGCTACAACTTTTTGTTCTGGGAATAGTTCTACAAAATTGAGAGTTTCAACAACCGAAAACATTTGGGTTCAATTACAATATGCTGATATTGGTTCATCAAGTTGGACTAATGTAGGCTTCCCCACTGAAATTTTAGCTGGCACACCTTATGATTTAACAGCATATTACGTCTCCTCAAAGCAATATCAAATAACTTATGATTTTGACTTTACAATGCCTGCGCCAACACTTTTTTTATCTACTATTACATTAACAGTAAATCCTTTACCAACAATAACAACAACTGGAACGCTTTCTGCATTATGTTATTCTACTAGTTTGCAAAATGCTACTTTAAATTATACTGCAACCACCTATACACCTACCAGTTACACTGTCGATTGGAATGCAGCAGCTAATTCAGCAGGTTTATCCGATCAGACATCAACAGCGGCAAGTTTTTTAGCAAGTGGTGGAAACTTAGCAACAATAAATATTGCTAGTTCAATATTGAGTGGAACCTATAATGGTTCATTAATAATATCAAATTCAAATGGCTGTACAAGTAATAAATCTATAAACATATTAATAAAGCCTTTACCTGTAGTTTCTTTCGATGCTGCTGCAGGCCTTAATGAATGCCAAAATAGCGAAATAACTTATACAACTCAATCTGGTAAAACAAATTATCAATGGTCATCATCTGGAATACTTAATACTGATTACATAATTACGAATGGTGGCTTAGGTACAACCAACAATACAGTTTCTTTAAAATGGCTTACAACCGGTTCTAAAACAATGCAAATTAATTATACCGATGTTAATGCTTGTACTGCTGTTGCAACTACAAATACTACAACAACAGTAAATGCATTACCTACAATTACGATTACTAAAGCTGAGACATCTGGAACTGCAAATAATGATGCAACAATTTGTAAAGGTGCAACAATAACATTGTCAGGTGGTGGTGCTTCAACTTATAGTTGGACAGGAGGAATCTCTGATGGTGTTGTGTTTTCACCAACTACGACTACGATTTATACAGTAATGGGTACAGATATCAATTCATGTTCAAATACATTATCACAAACTGTTACAGTAAATATTTTACCATCAACGCCAACTGTTACAAGTCCAACAATATGTGAAGGTCAAACAGCTATTATAACCACTCCTTCTGGTGTTTATACATATACATGGACAGTTCCTGCAGCCGTAACAGCACCTGGAAATATAAATTCTTTTACAACAGCAAAGGCTGGGACCTATAGTTTAACAATTACCGATGCAAATAGTTGTACAAGTGAAGTTGGAACTGGAACTGTTACAGTTAATCCACTTCCTACAAAGCCCACACTAACAAATTCAACAATATGTGAAGGAGCTATGGCCACAATTACTGGACCAACTGGAACTTATGCCTATACCTGGCAAGTTCCAACGGGAGTAGCAACTTCAACAACAAATACAATAAATACAAGTAAAGCAGGTACATATAGTTTAACGATTACCGATGCAAATAGTTGTACAAGTGAAGTTGGAACTGGAACAGTTACAGTAAATCCGCTTCCTACAAAACCCGCACTAACAAGTTCTATAATTTGTGAAGGCGCTACTGCTACCATTACAGGGCCAACTGGGGTTTATACATATACATGGACAGTTCCAACAGGTGTAGCAACATCGACAACAAAAACAATTATTACAACTAAAGCAGGTACCTATAGTTTAACGATTACAGATGTAAATAGTTGTTCTAGCGAAGTTGGCACTGCAACCGTTACAGTTAATCCGCTACCTGCAAAACCTACAGTAACAAGTTCAACAATATGTGAAGGAGCCACGGCTACAATTACTGGACCATCCGGAGTTTATACTTATACTTGGCAAGTGCCAACTGGAGTAGCAACATCAACAACAAAAACGATTAGCACAACTAAGGCAGGTACTTATAGTTTAATCATTACAGATATTAATAGTTGTACTAGTGAAGTTGGAACTGGAACTGTTACAGTTAATCCACTTCCTGTAAAGCCCACACTTACAAGTTCTGCAATTTGTGAAGGTCAAAGTACAACTGTTTCGATGTCTGCGCCATCGGGGATATATACTTACACTTGGCAAGTTCCAACAGGCGTGGCTAGTTCAACAACAAATACAGTGATTACAAGTAAAGAAGGAAATTATAGTTTAATTATTACCGATGCAAATAGTTGTAAAAGTGAAGTTGGCACTGCAACTGTGATTGTTAATGCCTTGCCAGCAAAACCAATAGTTACAAGTCCAACAATATGTGAAGGACAAACAGCTACTATTACTTCACCTGCAGGAGTATATACTTACACATGGCAAGTTCCAGCTGGTGTATTAGCACCTGGAAATGTGAATACATTTACAACTACAAAAGCAGGCACATATAGTTTAATTATTGTAAACAACAAAGGTTGTAATAGCGCTGTTGGTTCAGGAGTAGTTACAGTGAATACTATACCATTGGCACCTTTAATAAGTAGTAATAGTCCAGTTGAAGAAGAAAAAACTTTAAACTTAACTGCTTCTAATTTAGCTGGAGCAACTTATGCATGGTCTGGCCCTAATGGATTTACATCTATGCAACAAAATCCGTCAATTATTGCAAACCTCACAAATGCAGGATCTTATTATGCTACAGTTACATTAAATGGATGTACTAGTGTAAGTTCAATGCCAATAGTTGTTCTAGTAACTCCTAGAATTCTTACATCCCCCGTCTTCCAAATCCCCAATGCCTTTACGCCCAATAGCGATGGGCATAACGATACTTTTAAAATTATAGAAAATGGGTATGTAACAAGTATTATTGGGTTTAAAATTTTTACTAAATCGGGTAAGCTAATTTTTAGTGATAAAGACGGGGCCTGGGATGGAAGATATGCAGGCGTGATGCTTGACTCGGATGTATATATATGGATTGCCGATTTTATAAATAAAAATAATATTCAAGAACATTTATCGGGAACCGTTCTTTTATTAAAATAAACAATGCAAAACAAAATTGAGTAAAACCCCCTTTATATTATTATTGTTCATTTTTTTTGCAGTAAATACTTATGCGCAGCAGGGAATTGTTTTATCACAACCTTATATTAATGCACAGTTTTTAAGCCCAGCAACGGTGGGAAATGGTAATTATGAGCAGCGTATTCAAACGAATCTTAAATCTCAATTTTTAGATGGGAATAATTTATATAGAACCTTGGTTTCAGGATGGGATAGCCGTTTTAAAAACGCCGACCCTGAACAAAAAAATTATTTTGGAGTAGGGGCGCAAGTTATATCTGACCAGGCCATGGCAGGGCTATTTAATTCTAATTATATCACCTTAGATTTTGCTTATCATCTTTTCTTAGATGCCAATTTAAAAAATGAACTTTCTTTAGGCATTGGAGGTACTTATGGCCAAACCTATTTAGATAAATCTAAACTTCGCTTTGGAGAAGGATTTAATATTGACGGATCTTACACTGCCGGTAATTATGACTATTTAAATAGCATTAAATCCTTCCCTCAAGATTTTTATTATAATACAGGATTACTATTTACGCGTCATACAGAAAATATGTTTTTGCAAGCCGGATTTGCCGCATCATTTCTATCAAAACCTAAAGTTTTAATATTGAACGTAGATACAGCCTCAGGAATGAAGTCTTCTGCTTTTTTTAATTTTGAAAAAGAGTTAGAAAATGGGAGTAGTTTTATGACTCATCTTTCCATTGCTAATAAAAATGGATTGAATCAAATAGTGGTAGGGGGTTTATGGAGTTTTCCTTTTAAAGACAAGACAAATAAAGTAAATCGAATTTATATTGGATGCTTTGACCGCTTGGAAGATGCTATTATTCCTAGCGTTTCTATTATGATGGATAAATACACACTTGGCTTAAGCTATGATATTTATAACAACGATTTATCCGGTGCCAAACTAAAACAAAATGGATTTGAAATTGCACTTTCAGTTTCTTTAGGCAAAAAAAGAAATGAATGGATGCGCACTATCTTTGATTAAAACTAATGGCACAGTTTAACCACTCTGGATCAAAACTCGCATTGTATTTTTTATAAAAATTAATAGCGGGTTCATTCCAATCTAGTACCTGCCAATTCATGCCTACAAATTTTTTATCCTTTGCTTCTTGTATTAAGGCATCAAATAATAAACTACCAATTTTCTTACCACGCATTTCTTCAGTCACTAATAAATCTTCTAAGTACATTCTTTGTCCTTTCCAAGTTGAATAACGCACATAGTATAAAGCCATACCTACCACTACACCACTTACTTCCGCCACAAATGCCCACCAGACTGGCTTTGGGCCAAATCCGCTTTCTTCAAAATGAGATAGGGTAACTGTAACCTCATCTGGCGCTTTTTCATACACCGCTAGTTCTTGAATAAGTTCTAGTAGTCTAGCACAGTCTTTTTTTTCAGCGCGGCGTATAATAATGTCCATTAGAATAATTAGTTGTTATAAAAATTAATAGCAGATTAAATTTTAGAAAGTGCTTGTGCTAAATCGGCTTCTAAGTCCTCGTAGTTTTCTATTCCTACGCTCATTCTTATTAAACCATCGGTAATGCCATATTTGATTCTCTCTTCTTTTGGTATGGACATATGCGTCATGCTTGCAGGATGCGATACCAAGGTATCCACAGTGCCTAATGATACCGCACGCGTGCAAACTTCCACTGCGTTAATGAATTTCTTGCCCGCTTCAATACCACCTTTTAATTCAAAACTAATTAAAGGTGCATGTTGCTTCATTTGTTTTTTTGCAATGGCGTGTTGTGGATGTGTTGCAAGTCCTGTATAATTAACATGTGCGATAGCAGGGTGTGCTGCTAAAAAATTAGCCACTTTTGCTGTATTACTACAATGTCTTTCCATTCTAATTTCTAAAGTCTTCATGCCTTGTATTAATAAGTAGGCATCAAAAGCATTGCTATTGCCACCCATTAAGGCATGCCATTTCCAAGCTTTTTTGTTCATGAATTCCAAATCTTTTCCTAACATTACACCATGCAACGCAGATCCGTGCCCGTTTAAAAATTTTGTTGCTGAATGAAATACAAAATCGGCACCTAGGGCAAAGGGTTGCTGCAAATAAGGTGTAGCAACGGTATTATCCACCGATACTTTAATGCCATGGGCTTTTGCAATCGTGCATATCGCTTGTATGTCCACACATTGTAATGTAGGATTCGCAGGTGTTTCTAAATGAATCAATTTAGTACTTGGATTGACTTTTATGGTATCCAATAAAAGTTGTTCGTTATGTATATCAATTAAAATAATTTTAACGCCAGCTTCTACCAATACTTTTTGCATTAATTCTTGAGAGCCTCCGTATAATGAATAATGCGAGATTAATGTATCGCCTGCACTTAGGTTACTAAAAAATAAAGTAGTCATAGCAGCTTGTCCACTTGAATGCAGTAATGCTTTTAATTGAAGGGGTTCTCCTTTATCATTCGTTAATCCATGTGCTTCTAAGGCTTCTATAGTTTGTTCTGCTGCAGCAAAAGTGGGGTTGCCCCATCTTGTATATAATTTTGTTTTATCATTTCCTTTAAAACGCTCCATGCCTTCTTCAGCAGTTTCAAAAGTGAAAGTAGAAGTGGCGTATATAGGAGTGGTATGAGAAGAATTATTATTTTCTTTATTGGCTGTATGTAATGTTAAAGTGCTTATGCCTTTGAACTTTTTGTTTTTCATTATATCTTTTATTTTATATTTTACACCAGTTTTCTAAATATACATTAATAAGCCCATTTTATCCAAGCGGCACCCCATGTAAATCCTCCGCCAAATGCAGCTAGTACTAAATTATCTCCTTTGTTTAATTGCTTCTCCCAATCCCATAAACAGAGTGGAATGGTGGCGGCTGTCGTGTTTCCGTACTTTTGAATATTAATCATTACTTTTTCCATGGTAAGACCCATTCTATTGGCTGTGGCATCAATAATACGCAAGTTAGCCTGATGCGGCACTAGCCAAGCAATATCATCGCCTGTTAATTTATGTTTTTCCATCAGTTCGGCACTTACATCGGCCATGCCTTTTACGGCAAACTTAAATACAGGTTGACCATCTTGAAATGCAAAATGTTCTTTCGCCATCACCGTTTCAATACTGGCTGGTTTTAAACTTCCACCTGCTTTTAAGTTTAAATATTTCCCTCCACTTCCATCGCTTTTTAAAATAGCATCTTGAAAACCTAAGCCATCGGTACTTGGTTCTAATAAAACAGCACCCGCACCATCGCCAAATAAAATACAAGTGGCTCTATCGGTATAATCAATAATGGAACTCATTTTATCAACGCCTACTACAATTACTTTTTTATACCTGCCTGTTTCAATAAAACTAGCGCCAGTAGTAAGTGCAAATAAAAATCCACTACAAGCTGCTCCTAAATCAAAACCGAATGCATTTTTAGCACCCACTTTATCTCCAATTAAATTAGCAGTAGAAGGAAAGGGCATATCGGGCGTCACTGTTGCACAAATAATACAATCAATTTCTAAAGGATCTAGATTCTTTTTACGAATAATCTCTAGTATTGCTTCTTTTCCCATATCAGAACTTGCCTTGCCTGGTTCACGTAGAATTCTTCTTTCAGAAATTCCAGTTCTAGATTTAATCCATTCATCGTTGGTATCCACCATTTTTTCAAGGTCGAAATTGGTCAATTTAGTCTCCGGGACATATCCTCCAACAGCAGTAATGGCAGCTCTTAATGTAGGCATCATGGAATATCATTTAGTTTAGCTTACAAATATCTGAAATTTTGCTTAAGAATTGGTTCAAATGGGCATTTTTCGTTGCTTATTTGTTAATTTTGAACGTATTATGATAGCATTTCTACAAGGCCAATTTGTTCAAGTTACACCCGCCAAACTTATTGTTGATGTGGGTGGTGTAGGGTATGAAGTAAATATTAGTTTACATACCTATGAAGCCATTTCCAAAAAGGAAAAAGGAATGTTGCATACATACTTACATATTACTGAAAATGCACAAGTGCTTTTTGGTTTTCATGAGCAACAAGAAAAGGAATTATTTCTTCAATTAATTAGTGTTTCAGGAGTAGGTGCAAGTACTGCGAGAATGATGTTATCTGGTATGCGCCCCGATGAAATTGTCAGAGCCATTGTGCAAGGCGAAGCTAGACAACTAGAACAAATTAAAGGAATCGGAAAAAAATCGGCAGAAAGATTAGTACTTGAATTAAGAGATAAACTTTCTAAGATGAATGTGGCCAATAATCCAAATGGCGGCTTTGCTTTAACCAACAAGAACACCCCTCATCAAGATGCTGTACAAGCACTTGTTTCTTTAGGTATTCAAAAAGCCGTTGCAGAGAAAGCGGTTGATAAAACCATGCAGGCAGAGGAGGCTGAAATGAGTTTAGAATCTTTGATTAAGGCAGCACTTAAAAACTGTTAATTTAAAACTTCAACTATTTTTCTTTGAAACTTTCCCAAACAATTTTATTGTCAGGCTTATTACTTCTTTGGGGGAGCAAATTATTTGCGCAATCGAATGCTTTGAAAGTTCCTTTTAAAGATACCATCAAAGATTCCACTGTAAATAAAAAAACAAAGGACAGTGTTCGAGTTTATTATGGAAGAGATTCTTTGCATTATACCATAAAAGATAGAAGAGGAGATTTTTTATCTCAACCCAGTAATAACCCATTTGATTTATCGGACACCAGCGTGGTAAAACGCAGAGTAGATTACGACCCTGCTACAAAATCCTATTCCATAGCCGATTTAATTGCGGGCAAGGCGCAAAGAGTTCCTTCTACTTTAACCTTTGATGAATTTTGGAAATTAAAAACTGCCAAAGATGAACAGGCCTATTTTATGCAAAGGTCAAATTCTTTAGGAACTTTAAATAGAAAGATGAGTAGACCTAAAACAAAAGTGTACGATAGTTATTTTGATCGTCTTTTTGGAAAAACAGGATCTGATTTAAAAATAGATATTAAACCCGTTGGAGAAATTAATATTAAAGCAGGTTATCAGGGTCAAATAGTAGACAATCCCACTTTACCCGAGCGTGCAAGAAAAAATGGAGGCCTTGATTTTGATGCGAATACCAATTTTAGCATGAACGCAAGTATTGGCGATAAACTAAAGTTTCCAATTAATTTAAATTCATTATCCAACCTTGGTTTTGACAATCAAGTTAAATTAAGCTATAAGGGTAAGAAAGATGAAATTGTAAAAAGTATAGAAGCGGGTAACATCAATTATATTTCTAGAAGTGTATTAATTCCTAGTACACAAAATTTATTTGGTGTAAAAACACAAATGCAATTTGGAAAACTATATGTAACGGCTGCGATGGCCAATCAAAAGTCACAAAGGCAGTCGATGAGTTTGCAGGGCGGCGCCACCACGCAGCGTTTTCAAAAAAGATTAGACGACTATGAAGAGAATAGGCATTTCTTATTAGCACAACATTTTAGAAAGAACTACAATAAGGCAATGAGTACCTTGCCTATTATTAATTCACAAATACAAGTTAAAAGAATTGAAGTATGGGTAACGAATAGAAACGGACAAACTACCAATGCAAGAGATGTAGTGGGCTTGGTGGATTTAGGAGAGCGTTTTCCTGGTAAAAAAGAATGGGAAGAAGTTTCCAGACGAGATACCTTTCCAGACAACGGCGCCAACTTATTGTATGCAAAAGTTATAAATAATTCTTTGGCCAGAAATCCTGCAGGGGTTTCTTCTGTTTTAACTGCTGCGGGTTTAAGATCGGCTGAGGATTATGAACGCACATTTGCAAGAAAGCTAACCGAGAATGAATATTTCTTTAATCCACAAATAGGGTTTTTATCTTTAAATATTCCACTACAACCCGATGAAGTATTGGGGGTGGCTTATCAGTATACTTATAATGGTAAAGTATACCAGGTGGGAGAATTTTCTGAAGGTATAGCACTCGATCCTAATAAAGGTGTACAGCAAATTTTATATTTAAAATTATTAAAGGCTACCACACAAAGAACCGACTTGCCCATTTGGAACTTGATGATGAAAAACGTTTACTCCTTAGATTTATTTGGATCCTTACAACAACAAGACTTTCAATTAAACCTAATGTATGAGTCGCCAGGGAATGGTTTAAAAAGATATTTACCAAATTCAGATGCTGCTGTAAGAGGCATTTCATTAATTAAAATTTTAGGCCTTGATAGATTAAATAACCGAAACGACCCACAGCCCGATGGACAGTTTGACTATGTAGAAGGTTATACAGTTTTATCTAAAATGGGTCGAATTGTACTTCCTTATTTAGAACCTTTTGGAGAAGACTTAGAAAAATTAGCTTTTTCAAGCGCTGAAATGTCGGCCATCAAAGAAAAATATTTATACAAAGAATTATACACTAAAATAAAAGCAGAAGCCCAAACCTATACTAACTTAAATAGGTTTGTGATGGATGGGCAGGTGAAAGGAAGTGCAGGTGGCGCTGAAATTAGTTTAAATGCATTCAATGTGCCACCAGGTTCTGTAAGCGTGAGAGCAGGTGGACAAATCTTAAAAGAAGGCATTGATTATTTAGTGGATTATGGATCGGGCACCGTTAGAGTTATTAATTCAGGAATTTTAAGTTCTAATATTCCAGTGAATGTATCTTATGAAAATAATTTAGGATTTGGTTTTCAAGAAAGAGGATTTAGAGCCCTTCGTTTAGATTACTTGCAAAGTAAAAATTTAAACTTTGGTGTTTCCAGTACGAGATTAAGTGAGCGTCCATTTTTTACAAAAACTAATTTTGGATCGGATCCCATTAAAAACTCCATGTATGGTTTTGATTTTAATTATAGAGCCGATTTACCAGGTTTAACTAGGGCATTAGACCGTCTACCTTTTTATCAAACCAAGGCAAAGTCATCTATTACAGCTTATGGAGAAGCAGCTTATTTACAACCAGGTCATGCACAACAAATTGGTAAAGCAGGCAGCGGTGTAGTATACTTAGACGATTTTGAATCGACAAGAACGAATATCGATTTACGTTTTCCTTTTACCGCATGGGCCTTGGCTTCCACCCCAATGGATAGGTTTAAAGAAGGTAATTTATCAGACAATATTGACTATAATAAAAACAGAGCTAGAATTGCATGGTATACTATTGAGCCAACCTTGCAAGATAAAAATAGTGCTAATAATCCTTTAAGCGGTAGTCTTAAATTATTAAGTGACCCAAGAGTACGTCAGGTATTTACCAATGAATTATTTCCAAATAAGACCACCAATATTACCGATGTACAGTTGCCTACTTTTGATTTAACTTATTATCCAAAAGATAGAGGCCCTTATAACTATAATTACGAGGGTAGTGAATTAGATGCGGCAAGACCAGGTAAATTTAGTAAAGAATCGGCTTCCAAAAAATGGGGCGGTATTATGCGTGCATTAGACCAAACCGATTTTGAAACCAGCATTATTGAGTATGTCGAATTTTGGGTACAAGACCCTTTTGTGAAATCGCCTGCCACCAGTGGTAAATTAATTTTGAATTTAGGAAATGTAAGTGAAGATATTCTGCGTGATGGAAGACGCTTCTATGAAAATGGAATGCCCACGCCCACTATTCCTGCCAGCGTAGATAGTTCTACTTGGGGTAGAGTACCTACTAATCCTATTCAAGTAACCAATGCATTTAGTAATAATGCAGAAGATAGAAAATACCAGGATGTTGGTATAGATGGACTTACAGATAGCTTGGAGATAAAACAAAGAGCAGATGTTATTGCAAAATATAATTTAACATCCGCCACTGAAATAGGTAAACAATTTTTTGCCGACCCTAGTTCAGATAACTATGTATGGTATAGAGATGCCAAATATGATGCAAATAAAGTAGATATTTTAGGTAGATATAAATATTTTAATAACCCTCAAGGCAATTCTTCTTTAGCAGGCACTAGTGAATTTAGTAGTGCAGCTAGTTTACTTCCCGATAATGAAGATTTAAACAGAGATAATACCTTAAATGAAACGGAAGCTTATTTTGAATATGAGATTCCACTTGATAAAGGACGTATTGGCGCAGCAAGATATGTAACAGATACAAAACTAGTGAATGTAACACTAGCAGATGGTACACCTAGTTCAGAAAATTGGTATTTATTTAGGGTACCTATTAAATCTTATTCAAGTACAGTGGGCGGTATTAGAGATTTTAAGTCAATTCGTTTTTTGAGAATGTATTTAACGGGCTTTGAAGATTCCATTACACTTCGTTTTGCTAAATTAGATTTAGTGCGTAATCAATGGAGGCAGTATGCCAATGTAGTTGACTATAGTGAACAGTATACACCTTTAACCGATTTGACTGGACTAAATACACTAGCAGTAAGTGTGGAAGAAAATAGTTCTAGGGTGCCTGTGAATTATATTATTCCTCCGGGAATTGAGCGTGTACAATTATTAAGTAATAATGGAGTGAACCTACTTCAAAATGAACAAGCCTTGTCTATGCAGTTTAAAGGTTTGAAACCAGCAGGCAGGGCAGGCGCTTCGCCAAGAGGTGTATTTAAAACCATGAATATTGATGTGAGACGCTATGGAAGACTCTCTATGTTTTTACATGCGGAGAATATGCTGAACAGTGCCACCAAAATAAATGACGGAGATTTAACAGCAGTTATTCGTATTGGACAAGATTTTCAAAATAACTTTTACGAGATACGAATACCACTTCGTGTTACCAAGGGTGAGTTAAATGGGAAAGTAGTAGCCGATTCGGTATGGCCTTCCGAAAACGAATTGAATTTAAGTTTAAGTGATTTGATTGCGCTGAAAATAGAAAGAGATAATAGTTCAGTATTAGGTGCTGGTTCTTTGTATGGAAAAGATTTTGGAAGACAGCGATATTCTGTAAAGGGTACACCTAATTTAGGTGAAGTAAGAGGTATATTAATTGCCATTGAAAATACAAAATCTAGCAGCGCAGTGGATGCGGAAGTTTGGGTGAATGAATTAAGATTATCTGAATTAGATGAAAGAGGCGCTTGGGCTGCATTGGGTAGAATGGATTTAATTTTGGCCGATTTAGGATCGGTTTCGGTTTCAGTGAACAAGCGAACGGCAGGTTTTGGAACGGTAGAGCAAAAAATGAATGAGCGTTCTAAAACAGGACTTACGCAATTTGATATTGCGACCAATATAGATGCTGGAAAATTATTACCAAAGCAAATTAAAGTTTCACTACCTGTATTTGCAGGTATTAATAGAACTACAGAAAATCCAATGTTTGACCCCTTTGATAAAGATGTGCTTTATACAGATAAAGTAAAAAATACAAAGGATGTATTTAAAAGAGATTCCATTATAGCGGCGTCGGTAGACCAAACAACTATAAAGACCATTAATTTTACCAATGTGCGTGTCATGCCGGGTAAAAAGCCGAATATGCTAAGCATTAGTAATTTTGATTTTAGTTATTCTTATTCTCAATTGGAACAAACAAGCCCGCTTGTTGAATTAAATCAATTGACTAAACAAAGAGGCGCTATTGGTTATACCTTTAACAACAGAGTCAAAAGTATTGAACCATTCAAAAAAGCTTTAAGAAATGTTACACCTTGGTTTGCATGGCTTCGCGATATAAACTTAACACCTGCACCTAGTTTAATTAGTTATAGAACTGCCTTAGACAGACAGTATGGAGAGTTCACACCAAGAATTGTTGGCTCTGACGGCTCTATTGATAAAGCAGAAACCACTTTTGATAAATATTTTACCATGAATCGCATATTCAATATGCGTTGGCCTCTTACAAGGTCGCTTAATTTAGATGCAACGATAAACGTGAATTCAAGAATTGATGAACCCAATGGGAAAATAGATACGCAAGACAAAAAAGATTCCTTAACAAGAATGTTGCTGCGCGCTGGAAGAAATACATTGTATAATCAAAGAGTTTCGATGCGTTACGATATTCCTACTTCCAAATTCCCTTTGACAGATTGGATATTGTCTAGTTATAATGTAGCTACTAATTATAATTGGATAGGGGCAAGCAGGCTAGCCGAGGACTTGGGTAATACCATTGAAAATACTTTCTCTCAACAAATAAATGCGCAGTTTAATTTCCTAAGTTTTTATAAAAAGTCTAAGTATTTAAATGCTTTATTGTCGGATCAAAAATCTAATGGTGCTAGCCCTGAAACGAATCCACTCTCTTCTAAAATATTATTGAGTAAGGAAGAGGCATTGGCAGGATTGAAGGGTAAACAGCGTGACTCTACTTTAAAAAAATGGAAAGAAGCAAGAAGATTAGAACGCATTGCGCAAAGAGTGTTGAAAGCCAATGAGCCTATTAATGTGCCTGAGGGTTTAAAACCTATTGCTAAGTTTTTGACCATGTTACAAACAGCCAATTTTGATTATGCTGAAAGCTTTAATAGTAGACTACCCGGTTATTTAAGTGGGGTACAGTATTTGAATAATGATTTTAGTGGATTGGCCCCTGGACTCGATTATACTTTTGGTAGACAGCCCGATAGTACTTGGTTAAATAAGCAAGAGAAAGATAATAAGTTTACAAGAAGTCCTCAATTTAATATGATATTCAGACAAGGCTTTGAGCAAAGGCTTACAGGAAGAATCATGTTAGAGCCTATTAAAACTTTAATTATAGATGTAAACTTTAATAAAACCCTTACCAAGGAATATACAGAATTATTTAAGGATACTAATAGTTATACCGATGTATTGAACCCTAGATATGATAATAAAGTACACGCTAATCCATTATCGGCGGGTGGGTTTAATATTAGTTATGTCGCCTTGAATACTTTTTTCGATGTGCACGACCCGAATATTATTTCTACACAGTTTCAAGCCTTTGAATCATATAGGTCTATCATTTCAAAACGCGTGGCTGTTAATAATAGTTATTGGACTGACCCTGCCTTTGGCAATAGTGCCACTACTAAAGATGGCTATGCATCTGGTTATGGTAAATATGCGCAAGATGTGTTAATTCCAGCCTTCATCGCAGCTTATACAGGACAGGATCCTAAAAAAGTAAATTTATTGAATCAAAATAATTCAAGTATTCGTTCTAATCCATTTTCTGGTATGTTGCCAAAACCAAACTGGGCAATTATATTCAATGGATTATCAAAACTTCCAGTGCTGTCTGAATTATTTACCAATATTAGTTTAACACATGGTTACAATGGTAGTTTATCTATGAATAGTTTTAATAGTTCATTACAGTACACCGATATTTATAGAAGAGGAGCGCCTTCCTTTAAAGATACCATTAGTGGTAACTATGTTCCTTATTTCTTGGTACCTAATATTACCATTAGTGAAAGAATGGAGCCGCTACTTGGATTAAATTTAACCACTGTGACGCAATGGTCACTTCGTTTTGAATATAAGAAGAGCAGAATTTTATCATTAAGCTTAGTCGATTATCAATTAAGTGAAAATAATAGTACGGAGTGGGTATTTGGAACTGCTTTTCGTAAAAAAGGAGTGAAGCTTCCATTTTCTATTCCTGGTTTAAATAATAATAAATTAAGTAATGACTTAACATTCCGACTCGATCTCTCCACGCGTGATATGTTTAATAGTAATAGTAGGCTAGACCAAGCCAATGCCTATGGAACAGGTGGACAAAGAGAAGTTACCATACAACCTTCTATAGACTATGTTTTAAATACAAGAATTAATTTAAAATTCTTCTACGATAGGAGAAAGGCCACACCTTATATATCTTCATCACCGCCCATTACCAATACAAGGGCAGGAGTGAATATAAGAATTGCGTTATAGTAATTATTTTATGCTTTTTTAAAGGCCCACTTAAACATTATTTTCCAAGTTACTTTTTTACCATAAAGTAAAATACCTGTTCGGTAAATACGACCGCTTAACCAAGTGGTAAATATAAAACCAGCCACAAGGCATAACATACTTAAAGCTAATTCCCAATAAGTGACAGCACTTGGAACGCCATAGGCAACACGTGCCATCATTACCATGGGAGAGCTGAAGGGGATCATACTTGCCCAAAAAGCAATAGGTGTATTGGGGTTTTGGGTAACCATATTGGTAATGATATAAGAAAAAATAAGTGGCATGGTAATAGGGAACATTAAACTTTGTGCATCTTGAGGGTCTTCGTTCACTGTACTACCCACAGCTGCAAATAAAGCTGCATAAAATAAATAACCTCCTAAAAAATAAAATATAAAGCAAAAAATAATTAAAGGCCAGTTAGCGGTGGAAATAGTATGTTGAAAAGCATAAATTCTTTGCGCAGATTCACTTGCTTGCATCATACCCCCTGCCATTTGTCCATTATTTTGTTGTAGGGTTTGTACCTGATGTTGAACATCGGCAGGTAAGAAGCCTGTGGCAGCACTGGTTAAACTTATAATTAAAACAATCCATAATAAAAACTGAGTTAAGCCCACTGCGCCAATACCAATAATTTTACCCATCATTAATTCAAAA
>Ga0214919_10005996_pt1 | contig 16894 bp, 14 predicted proteins | sample LL1503_MetaG_FD_177994 | JGI IMG/M metagenome (GOLD analysis project Ga0214919, IMG submission 177994) | Freshwater microbial communities from Lake Lanier, Atlanta, Georgia, United States - LL-1503 | ecosystem: Environmental > Aquatic > Freshwater > Lake | place: USA: Georgia | collected... | reverse complement strand
ACATTCCGATGAAGGCTGTGCCCAGCGCAATCGTCGACGGCCGTAATCGGCGACGCCAGGTCATGGTTTCCGCATCACACGTGCCGCGATTCGCATTGACGCCAAAACTACCACCCGGTAACCTCCGTGTCGTGACGCCTCATGACCGCCTGATCTCATTGTTGGCCACGCGCTCAACACGTCGTGGAAATTTCACACTGGCTTCGGGTCGCCAGTCTTCGGTCTACATCGATGCGCGGCTTACCACGATGAGCCCGGATGGACTCGCAACGGTTGGACCGCTTGCGCTCGAGCGGATTCGCGCCGCCGGACTCAGTCCAGATTCGGTTGGCGGCCTGACACTTGGCGCTGATCCGGTTTCCTATGCGATCGCGTATGCGAGCGCACAGACCGGCGCGCCCATTCGTGCCTTTACCGTTCGCAAAGAAGCAAAGGCGCACGGCACCGGAAAACTAATTGAAGGGCCGTTTGTCTCCGGCGACCTGGTTGTCATCATCGAGGACGTGATCACGACAGGGGGCTCGGCGCTGCGCGCCGTGGCTGCCGTGCGCGAAGCCGGTGGTACCGTGATTGGCATTCTCGCAGTCGTTGATCGCGAGGAGGGAGGCCGTGAGGCGCTTTCCGCAACCGGCGTTCCTGTGCTCGCGCTGGCCACGGCCTCGGAAATCCTCGCCCGCGTTCCCTAGAGCAGTTGTCGTTTGGCCTTTGCCCCACGCGTCTGCATCACGAGCGGTGACATTGTGGCCAGGCGATCACGATACGGCGTGATCAGGTCATCACGAAATTTCGTCATCATCCGCGCCCCGTCGTACACCTTCCTGAACTCTCCCGCGGAAACGCCGAGATAGGAGAGGATGTGTCGACCGAAGCTCTGCGGTGACGAGTGGTCGAGATGGTTGGCGACGTCGGCGACGGAGAGTCCGGTGTTCTCAAAGAGTCGTGCGGCGCGAACCAGCCCCGCGAACGCCAAGTAGCGCTTTGGCGGTGGCAGGTGCGCCCGATAGAACCGGCTCATCATCGTGCTCGGTAGCACACCGAGTGAGGTCGCTAATGCCCCGACCGTTCGCAGGCCCGTGTAGTTCGCAAACAGCGCCTCAACGAATCGAACGAAGTCAGGCGTCGTACCGCTCAGGTCTGCTGCGAGCGCTTCCGCGGCCTTGGTGTCGCGTTCGTGCGAAGCGCTCTTGAGTAACGCCTCGCGCAACTGTGTCCAGCCGCCGGGGTTCCGCACGTCGACGATTCGCCGGACTCCACAATTCCCGAGCGCAAGCATGTCCGCTGCCGATGGATCGCCGTTGCGACTAAGCAGCACCATCGCCGGCACGCGGGGGAACTCGCGCACCACTCGCATGGTTCTCGGAATGTCCACGGCCTTGCACCGTGTGGCAGAGAGGAGGATTGCGCTGAGCCGGCGCACCCGAAGATCCTTGAGCACCTCCGCAATGGAATCGCGATGCACCGTGCGGTACAGGCCGATGCCGGCGCGATCCACCGCGCCGCGATCCGCTGGTTCAAGTACGGTGACAATTGGCGCGATCTGTGGCGTTCTCTCGTTTTCCTTCACGCTCGGGCTCCGTGGCTTGGGTGTCGCGGAGATCGTTGGCTCTTCCGGTCATTGTTTCGTCACTCTCGGGCTTTCTTGCGCAGAATCACCCGTCACCGGATGGACGAGCGTAGATTTCGGAAGCGAGTTTCCCGGCCGGATGATCGCGGCACCACACCGTAAGGTTGGTGACGAGGAAAGTCCGGGCTCCATGGACAGACTGCCAGGTAACGCCTGGGCACCTCGGTGACGGAAAGTGCCACAGAGAACAGACCGCCCCGCGAAAGCGTGGGTAAGGGTGAAAAGGTGGGGTAAGAGCCCACCGCGTCCGTGGTAACACGGATGGCACGGCAAACCCCAGTCGGAGCAAGGCCGAATAAGCGGCGAGAAGCAGTCCTCTTCGAACAAGACGCCGCGGGTAGGCTGCTAGAGGGCGTGGGCGACTACGCTCCGAGAGAAATGATCATCCGAAGCTTTTCGCTTCGACAGAACCCGGCTTACAGGCCGGGAAACTCGCTCCTCCGACTGCGGTGGCTGGTCGTGCTCGCTGCCGCAGCGGCCTGTCGTGGCCGTATCCCGGAACAGGTCATCTCCGCACCTCGACCTGTCGTGGCGGCGGCAGAGGAGACGCCACGCGCCTGGGCGCTACGCCCGAGCGCCCTTGCGCGTGAATACCGCCTCGAACAACGAGCCCGCGTTGTCTCGAATGGTGACGGTACCGAGTCCGCATCGGACTCCACGGCGGTTGCGGTGGAAGCCTCTGTACGAAACGTGGCATCGGGTGGCGTCGCTGGGCTGGTCCGAACCGTGGTGCTGAGCGCTCCGGGCAGCAGTGCGGTTGTGCTGCCAGGACTTGCCCTTCCGTATGCCTTCAGCGCAGCCGAACCGCCAACGGGAATGCAGATCGCTCCAGTCGGTAAGCCACCGGCAACGGATCCGTGCACAACGCCAGCGCAGGTTCCGTTCGGCGTCCTTCGGGATGTGTTAATTCGGCCACCCCAATCCCTGGTCGTCGGACGCGAGTGGGCCGACTCCGGAACGTTCGTTGTGTGCCGAGATGGAGTTCTTCTTGAGGTCCTGAGCCGCCGTCAGTTCAAGCTACTGGGCTTCGAGCGGCGCGATGCGCTCGGTGTCTTGCTTGTCTCCAGAACCGGGACGCTTCGAGTGCGTGGCACCTCAGTTCGTGGAACTGACAGCACTCGCGTCGAAGGGCTCGGCGACAATTCCATGCGCTACGAGCTTGACGCTACTACCGGTGACGTGCTCACGGTTTCCGGAACGGGCTCGCTCGACATCACGGTCCGTGGCGGAACGAAGACTCAGCGCGCTCGACAAACAAGCGCGATCCGCGGCAGCGTTCGCGTTCCTTAGTCGACGAGCCGAAGCGGCATCAACAGGCAGAGATACTTGGCGGGATCGGACCAGCCTTCAGGCTCGACTGTCGCGGCTCGCTCTGGTGCCTTGAACGTCATCTTCACTTCGTCTGTCGGCAGAGCGCGAAGAATTTCGAGCAAGTACGCGGCATTGAAACCAATGTCGAGCGGATCTCCAGTGTATCGAACGGGCAGCTCATCCTGCGCTTCGCCAAGATCCGGCGTGCTGACGCTGAACTTCAACATGGCGCTGTTGAATGACAGCCGAATCCGGTGGGTCTGGTCGGAAGCAACGACAGACATGCGCTTCAACGCTCCGATGAGCGCCTGGCGATCGACAATCGCAAACTTGTCGTTGTCCTTCGGAATCACCTGCTCATAACTGGGATACGGCCCTTCGATAAGGCGCGTGAAGACCGAGGTGAATGGCGAGCGAAAACCGACGTGGTTTTCACCCCGTGCCACCTCAAGCTCTTCTTCGGCGGGAAACAGTCGACGAATGTGTTCAAGCGCCTTGGGCGGAATTATGAATTCGTGAGAGGCACCCGTTGAAGCGCCGGTTTTCGCCGCGATTTCCATCTTGGCGAGACGATGCCCGTTGGTGGCCACCATTCGCATTTGTGAGCCCTGAAGTTCCCAGAGCACACCGTTCAGAATTGGCCGGCTTTCTTCCGTGGAAGCGGCAAACGCGGTGTGGCTGATCAGTTTTTGCAGATCGCCAGAGGGAATTCGACTGGCTTTTTCGAACGGCACCGCCGGAAAGGTCGGAAACTCACTCTTCGGGAGACCGAGCAGCTTGAACTTTGACCGACCGCACTCGAGCGTGATTCGCTGATCGCCAGAGGAGGAAATTTTCACTGGCGCTGGCGGCAGCTCGCGCGCGATTTCGGACAGTTTTCGAGCAGGAATCGTGATTCCGCCGGCACTTTCGACGTCGGCCGTGACCTCGGTGCTGACGGCAATGTCGAGATCGGTGCCCGACAACCGAATTCCCCTGTCGCTGGTTTGCACCAGGAGGTTCGCCAGGACAGGAAGTGTCGTCTTCGAGGGTACTGCCGGCGCAACGGCGGCGAGGCCTTCCTGGAGCTTCTCCCGCGAGATTGTGAAGCGCATTAGGGACCTGAGGGAGCGAGAGAAATCGCGCAAACTCGGACTAACAACCGACGTCTCTGAATTAGAGATCCAATAACACAGTAGAAGTAGTAAGACGTGGAAAGTTCAAAAGCAACTCAAGTTGGCCCAGCCAAACAAGTTCCTTCGCTGCCTTAATGTTAGAAATGCGTTGAAAAGATGTCCGTTTGTGGATCTGATCTGAAGAACGTTTGTTTTGACCACAGAGCCCACAGTCTCACGCCTCATTCCTCAGACTATCCCGAAGTTTTTCCACACGGCCCCGGAACTCACTGTTTTCGCCGATCATCGTGGTCACTTTGTCGAGGCTATGGATAACGGTTGAGTGATCACGGCCGCCGAACGCGAGGCCAATCTCGACAAGTTGTAAGCCCAGGAGCTCGCGCGAGAGGTACATGGCCACCTGCCGCGGAACCGTGACGGCACGGGTTCTCGATTTTGCCTGCAGCCCTTCAATGGAAACCCCCCACTCGGAGGCAACGCGCAACTGAATCGTGCGAAGGCGATCCTGTCGTGACGAACGGCTTGGTTTTGCCTCGTTTGACCGAACCTTGTCGCGTAGCGCATCGCGGGCGAGCTCGAGCGAGACCGGGCGATTTCGCAGCGACGAATACGCCAAGAGTTTGATGATAGATCCTTCGAGCTCGCGAACGTTCGCCTGAACGTGGTTCGCGATGAACTCAAGGACCTCGTCGGGAAAGGCTTGCTCAAGGCGGTCGGCGCGAGACTTTTGTCGCAGAATCGCGATCCGATGTTCGAGGTCCGGCTGCGCAATGTCGGCAACCATTCCCCATTCGAAGCGACTGACCAGGCGGGACTCCAACCGCGGAATTTCAGAGGGAGGCCGGTCGCTGGTCAGCACAACCTGTCGACCAGCTTCATAGATCGCGTTGAAGGTGTGAAAGAATTCTTCCTGCGTGGCCTCCTTCCCGCCGAGGAAATGCACATCGTCAACGAGCAGGAGGTCTGTTTCACGATAGCGCCGCCGAAAATCGGGCATTGCCCGCTTCGCAATTGAAGTGATTACATCGTTGGTGAATTGCTCGGTGGTAATGAATGTGACCCGGCAGGCAGGATTTTTTGCGAGAATCTCATGTGCAATTGCTTGCATGAGGTGCGTCTTACCGAGGCCCGTTGCGCCGTAGAGGAAAAGCGGGTTGTAAGTCTTTCCTGGCGCCTGAGCGACCGCGCTTGCCGCGGCCATGGCAAGTTCGTTGGAGCGGCCAACAACAAATTCACCAAACGTATATCTTTGACTAAGAATGCCGACACTGACGCCTTGAGGGCGCTCTGGTGGCGCTATAATGGCGCTGTTTGCAGGTGCAAACAGATCCATCTGAGATCGCTTGAGGCGCTCCTGTTCAACGCGGAAAACAACCGAGACCGGGTGTCCAAAGCAAACCGGACCAAGGCCCTCGAGAAGCAGGGTGTGCTTAGACTCGTTCCACTCGACAGACCATTGGTCTGGCGCCGTGACCACCAGGATGCGACCGTCAAACTCTTGCGCGACCAGTGGGGTGAGCCAGGTGCTCACCGCGTGTTCTGGTAGCTCGAGCCGAGCGCGATCGAGTAAGGTGGTCCATGCTTCTGCTGCTGAAAGCGTCACGTGCTCCGACTTTTGTGCCGAGAAAAATTTGGGGAGCGAACGTACGGGAACAGATGTGGATAAGTCAACACTCGTGACGGCAAGCAAATAGGTCGAGACTTGAACTATGTCGCTGATGTGAATAGGTTTAGCTGCTTCGAGAGAACTGATTTCTGGACCGCCAGGAGTAGTGATGGGAAAGCCGACGTACAACCCACGAAACAAGAAAAGAATCCGGAAGCACGGGTTCCGTCTTCGCATGTCCACGAAGTGGGGGCGGCAGGTATTGAGCCGGCGCCGCAAGAAGGGGCGTAAGCTCCTGACAGTGAAGCTGCCGTCGAAGTACGCCGGAGCGTAGCCGGCTTCGCTTTCCGCGCGCCGAACGACTGACGAGCGGGGCGGGTCTCGCGGCGGTACGAGCGAAGGGCAAGCGAACTCGCGGTGCACTGCTCGAGGTTCGCTCGACGGCCATCGCGACGACTCCGCATCGCATAGGCATCATCGTTCCACGGCACTCGCACTCCGCGGTGGACCGGAATCTGGTGAAGCGTCGTCTTCGCGAAATTGTCCGGACCGAACAGCTCGCTCGCGCAACAAGCGGCGAGCTGGTGGTTTTTGCGCTCCCCGCAGCATACAACGCGTCATTCGACCGGCTTCGCGACGAGCTCATGAAGCTCTTTCGAAAGGCCGGGGCATAAGCAGGGCGCATGAAGCAGTTCTTGATCCTCCTGGTTCGCGGATACCAGGTGGCCATCAGTCCGCTGCTTCCTCCGTCGTGCCGCTACTTTCCGACGTGCTCCGCATACGCCATCGAAGCGCTCGAAAAACATGGCGCCGTTCGCGGATCGTGGCTCACTGCGCGTCGCATTGCACGCTGTCATCCCTTCAGACCGGGCGGATTCGACCCGGTCCCGTGATCATACAGGTCCGAAGCCATGGATAAGAGGTTTTTCCTCGCGCTCCTCCTGACCGGCGTCGTGCTGGTTGTGACGCCGTTACTGTTTGCTCCGCCGCCGCGACCTGTCGCGCCCGTCGTGACGAGCCCCGTCGCCGCGTTGTCCGGGGGTGCGAACACGGTGCCGGGAGCCGTTCCACCGACAACCACGCCGACAACCACGCCGGCGCCCACTCCGCTATCGCGCGGCAGCACGCCGTCGTCGGTTCGCGCCGTTCCCACCGCGGAGGTGGTGGACACGATTCACGCCTCGGGCGCGGGCGCGGTGTTCACCTTCAGTACACTGGGTGCGGCGCCGAAGGCGGCCGAACTCCCCGCGTACAAGTCACTGGGCTCCACGCCCGGCACGGTTGAGCTGCGGGGCGGCACGGACCCGTTGTTACAGTATGCGTTGCTGGCGGGAACCGACACGATCCATCTCGACCGAACGGTTTTTCGGTATACGCGGCAGGAGTCGGCCGGGAACACGACGCTGACTTTCGCAAGCACAGATTCGGCGAATCCGGCGACGATCACATACCGGCTGCAGTCCGGCGGCCAACTCACAAATGTTCAGGTCGACGCACCGCGGGTCACCGGCCGTGCGTATCTCATGCTCGGCCTTCCCCGCGGATTCACTTCGCATGAAGCTGACACACTGGACGACATCCGGCATCTGTCGTACGCCGCGAAGCCCGTCACAAAAGGCGCCAGCGGCGTGGCGTTTACGTCCGTTGACCCAGGGGAGCAGAAACTGATTGCCGGTCCGCTTTCATGGGCGGTCGCCAAGAGCAAGTACTTTATTGTTGGCGTCCTCTCGCCAAGCGATTCGATTCCGTTTTCAGAACTGCACGTCGTGGGTGGTGTTCGCGACAGCAAACTGGCGACGCGTGCGTCGGCCACTGTGATCGTACCGCTGGTCAATGGCAGAGCCGGATTCGATCTCTACACGGGGCCTCAGTCGTGGGAGCGGATGCGGGCACTTGGCCGGGACTTTGAGACGGCAAATCCGTACGGCGGGTTCATGCAGCCGCTGGTGCAGCCGTTCGCCACGATCGTGATGCGCGTCATGTTGTGGATGAAGCGTGCGCTCAGTCTCGACTATGGTTGGCTCTTGGTGATTTTCGGGCTTGCGATTCGCGTCATCCTGTGGCCGCTCAACCAGAGCGCCATGCGGTCGAGCATTCGATTGCAGCGGGTTCAGCCCGAACTGGTGGCCGTGCAGGAGAAGTACAAGAATGACCGCGTGAAGCAGCAGGAAGAAATCATGAAGGTGTACGCGGCGCATAACATGAGCCCGTTTTCAGCGCTCTCGGGATGTCTGCCTGCGCTGATACCAATGCCGGTATTTTTTGCGCTCTTCTTTGTGTTTCAGAATACGATTGAATTCCGCGGCGTTCCGTTCCTCTGGATGGCAGATATCTCCCTCAAGGATCCCCTGTACATCCTGCCAATCGTCACAGGCGGCTCGATGTTTCTGCTCTCGTGGATCGGCATGCGCAACATGCCGAAGAATCCGCAGGCGACGATGATGCTATACCTGATGCCTGGAATGTTCACGACGTTCCTGCTGAGCACGGCGTCCGGCCTCAGCATCTACTACCTCGTGCAGCAGATCGCGGCGATTCCGCAGCAGTGGATGATCGCCAATGAACGAAAAAAGGCACAGATCAAGCCGTAGCGCCGCGCCGGCGCCACGCCAAACCGGACGAGAACGGGGCGATACGATCGTCGCCCTTGCGACGGCGATTGGTCGGTCGGCCGTGTCAGTTGTTCGACTCAGCGGTGCCGACGCGATTCGCATTTCTCAACGGTGCGTGACCCCCTGGCCTGCGCGTGACCGGGAGCTGACGCGTTGTCGCGTACACGCTCCTGATCATCCGGAGCACGCGATCGACGATGCCCTGGTAGCGGTTTTTGCTGGTCCGAGATCGTACACCGGTGAGACGGTGATCGAGATCCACGGACATGGAGGGAGGTACGTTCCCGTGGCGATCGAAGCGGCCCTCGTTGCCGCCGGCGCGCGGCCGGCACTGCCGGGCGAGTTCACCGAGCGCGCCACACTGAACGGAAAACTCGACCTCGTCCGCGCGGAAGCTATCGGCGCCGTGATTGACGCCCGGACGCGCGCGTCACACCGCGCCGCCATGCACGCGTTGTCAGGGTTGTTGACGCAGCGGTACCTCACGTTGCGAAGTGACGCCATCGGAATAGAAGCCCTCATCGCGTACGACATCGATTTTCCCGACGAAGACCACGGACCGATCGCCCGGGAGCGTGTCGGTGAATTGGCGATGGCGCTGGCGGAGCAAATTCACTCGTTGGTGGCTACGCAGCCTGCGGCAATTCTCGCGCGCGACGGCGCCGTGGTCGTGCTGGCCGGGCCACCGAACGCCGGCAAGTCGTCATTGCTCAACGCGTTAGTTGGCGAAGCGCGAATGATCGTGAGTGATGAACCGGGTACCACGCGCGATGCTGTCGAGGTGTTGCTCGATCTCGACCCATGGCCTGTTCGCTTGGTGGATACCGCGGGACTGCGAACGTCGACGGGATCCGTCGAACGTCTTGGCATCGAAGTGAGCGAACGCTATCTCAAGGCCGCCGATGCGATCGTGGCGTGTGCTGAAACCGAGGAGGCGCTACTGGAAATCGAACGGCGCATCGGGGAACTCTCCACCGCACCCATTGTGCGGGTGCTCACGAAGTCTGACCTGCATCCGGGCGCGAGGGGTCAGGACCTCGCGGCACACCATGTCAGCGCCGTTTCTGGCGACGGGCTGACTGGCCTGCAGTCGCACATCGCGGAGATTGTGGCCGCGTGCGCCGGCCAGCCGGCGGACCTTCCTCCGCTCGTGGTCAGTGCCCGCCAGCGGAGCGCGCTGGAATTCGCCGAGCGCGAGCTGGGTTTGTTTCGCACCGCGTGGAGCGAGGGCACCCTTCCTGCCCCGGTCGTCGCGACGCACCTGCGTGCTGCCATTGGCGCTCTCGACGAGCTGATCGGCGCGATCGATGTGGACGAAGTGTTCAGCCGCGTGTTCGCGACGTTCTGCGTCGGGAAATAGTGTTACGCGGTTCTGGCTGCGTCGCCGGCGGCACAGAGCTCGGCGGCTGAGGCGCGAACAGCTCGCGAGAGTCCGAGCTCCACGACCGCGGCCTCGACCATTCGCGCGCCGAGGAAGTATCCGGCGCGTTCGGGCATGACATACTGCTGTACGGTGCGCGCCTCGTCGCTCATGCCACCCGAGAGATAGCGCAACCGCAGCCCAAGCCCTGCCCGGTCAAGGTCGTCGGACACGGCGCGGGCGAGCACGCTCTCGAGTTCCCGGATGCGCGAATATTGGCGACGTGCGTAGCCGAAGTATTCCCATGGCGCGTGACCGGGGCTGAACGTGCGAGCGGCCTGCACGGCGAGACCTTCGTTGACGAGGTGTTCGCGCAAATTCGCCCGACGTCCCGTTTCCCAGTACGAGTAGTAGCCACCCGCTTCTGCCACGAGTTCGCGCAGGTTGCTGCGGCTTCGCGGCGACGTGTATCGCACGCAATGCGCGATTTCATGTGCAAGCCACATGGGAAGCAACTCCGGGTCCAAGCCCAGGCCGCGACTCGTCGGATTCGCGACACTGGTAAAATGTTCGAGGCAAACAAACGCCACGCCGCGTCCGTTGACGACCAGTTCCCCGGCGTTCGCGGCACCGACGCCGACCATGATGACCACGTCGATGTCAGAATCGATGTCGAACAACTCAGCGCACCGCTGTTCGGTGGCTTGCGCCAGGGCGACGACGTCGACGCGTTCAAGCATGGCGCGCAGGTCACCACGGTCTGCGCGAACGGTTTCGCGAACAACCTCTTCGAACTGCGGGCCAACCGGCTCGATTACATAGTTGTGCCAGTATGCCTCGAGGAGGTCGCGGTGCGATGCGAGATAGCTATGGTATGCCACCTCCGGCTCTGAGCTCTGCAGCACCGCAAGAAAGTCGGGCAGCAGGTTGATGAGCATTGAGGAGGGTGCGTCGCGGAGTTGAGGGGGCGGCCAACCGGAACGAACACTCGTTTCACGGCGAGCGCACTAGTCGCGCGAGAATGTAGAGGCGCACGTGATTGCAAACAAGAGCACGTGTGTGTGACCGAAGCCCTGTGATGAACATTTCCCGTGCGTGCTGTGCTGCGCGCCAATCACCGCGTGCCGAATAACCGGTCTCCCGCATCGCCAAGTCCGGGCAGGATGTAGCCGACATCATTCAGCTCGCGGTCGAGTGCGGCAGCGAGGATGGGCACGTCCGAGTGCGCTTCGCGCACACGCAGCACGCCCTTGGGCGCCGCAACAAGACAGAGGAACCGAATGCGCGTCGCGCCGGCCTTCTTGAGTTTCGCGATCGCGGCGATGGCACTGCCGCCGGTTGCCAGCATTGGATCCAGGACAAAAAACTCTCGCTCAGCCGCGTCGGCCGGAACCTTGAAGTAGTAGTCCACGGGCTGCAGGGTGTCGTGGTCGCGGTACAACCCGACGTGTCCCACGCGCGCCGAAGGGATCAGTCGAAGAATGCCTTCGACCATACCCAGGCCGGCGCGAAGAATTGGAACCAGCACGAGCTTCTTGCCCGCGACGCGCTGCCCGATTGTCGTCTCCAGGGGCGTCTCGACGCGGTACGCCTCGAGAGTGAGGTTGGCGGTTGCTTCGTACGCCATGAGCATCGCGATCTCATCAACCAACTCTTTGAAGATCTTGGTCGGCGTGTTGCGGTCGCGTAGCAGCGCGAGCTTATGTTGCACCAACGGATGCTGCACAACGAACAGACCGGGAATGTCGGGGGTGGTGGGCATGGATGGGATTCTAGTATTTTCGCGCATATGAAAGAATACCAAGCCGTCATCGTGCGCCTCACGAGGCGCGTCCGCGAGGACGAAGACGCCATTACGGATCTGCTCAACGAGCGGAGTCGCGGCGGATGGGAACCGGAACTCATCACACAAGATGCTGAGCGAGTGACCGTCGTGTTCTCGCGTCGGGCAGAAGCCGGTCGATAACCGCACCGCCAGCACGCGGGGCGGAGCGGTAAACCCAAGAGGGTCGAGCATGGAGTTGATGTTTCACGGCGCCGCCCGCGAAGTCACCGGGTCGTGCCATGTCGTGCGCTGGAAGGGAAAGACAATCCTGCTGGATATGGGTCTCTTTCAGGGTCGGCGCGCGGAGGTTCGCGACAAGAACACCGTGTTGCCGGTTGCGGTCGACACGATAGACGCGGTGATCCTCTCCCATGCCCATATCGACCACGCCGGTCGGCTGCCATTGCTGGCACGGCACGGGTACCGCGGTCCGATCTTCACGACGCACGCGACACGTGATTTGTGCCAGGTGATGCTGGCGGATTCCGCGCACATCCAGGAAAAGGACGCCGAGTTTCTCGCGCGCCGAAACCGGAGCCATCAGGAGCCGCTGTACGATCACACCGACGTCGAGGCATCGGTGCGATGCATGCGGGGAGTTGCCTATGCAACAGCAACAGAGATTCTGCCCGGTCTCACCCTCGAACTTCTTGATGCCGGCCACATTCTCGGATCTGCGTCTGTTGTCATCGAATGGCGTGACGACCACACGAAGCGCCGCCTGGCCTTTAGCGGCGACGTTGGCCGCTCTGGTCTGGCCATCATTCGCGACCCGGTGATTCCGACGGATGTTGACGGCGTGATCATGGAAAGCACGTATGGAAACCGAGACCACTCCAGCGTCGACGGTGCGCGCGAGCGACTTGCCGCAGTGGTCAATGAGACCGCGGCGCGCGGTGGAAAGATTCTGATTCCAGCCTTTGCCGTTGGGCGAACACAGGAACTGATCTACACGCTCCACGAACTCGTTCAGGCCGGGAAGATTCCGAAGATCCCCGTGATCATCGACAGTCCGCTGGCCACGGCGGCGACGCGGGTTTTTTCCGGCAACGCGAATCTCTTTGATTCAACGGAACCGTTCGTGCGTGAGTTCCGATCCGATCCGGGCGGCGTGCTGGAGAACGAGCTGGTCGAATACACCGAGTCGATCGAGGCGTCGAAGGCCGCCATGCGGCGGCCCGGCCCGATGATTGTGATTGCCGCATCGGGAATGGTCGAATCCGGAAGAATCCTGCATCACCTGCTGCACGGCGCGTCCGACACGCGAAACACGATTCTCATCGTGGGATTTCAAGCCGAACATACCCTTGGCAGGCGAATCGTAGAGCGGCAGCCACGGATCACGGTGTATGGCGAAGCGGTGGATCTTCGCGCACAGGTGGAAGTGCTCAACGGGTACAGCGCGCATGCGGATCGTGCAGGGTTGGCGGCGTGGCACGCATCGGTGCGCGCCACCTCGCCGCGGTTGAAACACACCTGGCTCGTGCATGGGGAACGATCTGCGCAGGATGAAATGGCGGCAGCGTTTTCGGCAAAGGGGATTTCCGTCTCGTGTCCGAGTCCGGGCGATCGGGCCGTTGTTTAGGAACCACACCGGATGACTGAGCCGCCCGGCACTATCAAATCTGACCGGATCTATTCCGGGCGCGTGATCTCGCTGGACGAGGACACTGTACGGTTTCCGGATGGATCAACCGGGACACTGGCCGTGGTTCGGCATCCTGGTGCGAGCGCGATTGTGCCCTTCCTCAGCGATCCGCGCGGCGAGAACCCCACCGTCTTGCTCATCCGGCAATACCGCCACGCAACCGGTGGTTACCTGTTCGAAGTTCCGGCTGGCCGGCTGGATGCCGGGGAAAAACCAGAAGACTGTGCACGCCGCGAACTGCTCGAAGAAACTGGCTGCACCGCAGGCCAGTTCGAGCACCTGACAACGGTTGTCACCACGCCGGGGTTCAGCGATGAACGGATTCACCTCTTCATGGCGACCGAGCTCCGGCAGGGCGAGGCGAAAAAAGAAGCAGACGAGTTCATCGAACCGCTGCCGATGTTGCTCTCGGAAGCGCTGTCAAAAATCGAAAAGGGCGAGATCTCTGACGCAAAGACGGTCCTGGCTCTGCTTTTTGCGGCTGGTTTCCGGACCAAAGGATAGTCCGTTAGACAAATATTTGTGTCCCAATTAGGGGACTGTGTCCTCATCACCGGATAGTACAAAGATTAACGGAAAAACGTAAAGCGTTATAGCAAAACAGGTTATACGAACAGAGCCACGGAATTGTTCGTGGCACGCTCCATGCTCTTCAGTCAATCGGCAAGTCACGAGACCGATCGACAGGAGGGCATAGCTCATGGTACAGGCGACCGCACGCACCCAGCAGGCCACGAAGGTCATCCTCGTTCCGCGCGCTGAACTCCAGGCGCTCGACGATTCGAGCCTCGTGAAGGCGCACCTCAATGGTGAGACACGCGCGTTCGACATCATTGTCGAACGCTATCAGGTGAGGTTGCTGAACTTCGTCTACCGAATTGTCGGTGATCGCGAGCGGTCTGAGGACCTCGTTCAGGAGGCGTTCATCCGCGTGCATCGCCACCTTGCACGATTTGACCGGTCGAAGAAGTTCTCGACCTGGATCTATACGATCGCGTCGAATCTGGCGAAGAATGAGCTGCGCAATCGCGCACGCAGTCCGCTGGTGTTGTTTACCACGCTCGCCCCGCAGTGGGACGACGAGGAACGCCCGCTCGAGTTCGAAGACACGGATGCGCAGCCCGATGAAGAGTTTCGACAGAAGCACCTGCGCGAGGCCGTGCAGGAGTCTGTTGCCAAGCTGCCGGCGCATCACCGGGACGTGTTCGTGCTGCGCGAGCTGGAAGGCCGCTCCTATGAGGAGATTGCCGAGATCACGCACTGCAACCTGGGAACGGTGAAGTCGCGACTGAACCGGGCGCGCAACGCGTTTGCGGAGATCATCGAGCCGTCGTTGCGATAGTCGGCGGGGTTCCTGTGGCTGGGGAGTGGGAACCTCGCGATTGCGGCTGGGGTAGGCAGTTCACGCCTATCCTCGCCCGCGCACGGCTGCCGCATGACCTGCTACGACTTCCGACACCATCACCTCGAATTCACCGACGGCACGTTGCCGGCGGCGATGCGCGATGAGGCGGAAGCGCATGCTGCGCAATGCGAATCGTGCGGCCGGTTGCATGTGACGCTTCGCCGCGGTTTGATGGCTTGTGCGGCGATACGCCCGATTGCGCCTTCACGCGGATTTTATGCGGCGCTTGCGAAACGACTGGAGGCGGCCGGGCGGCCGCGGGGCGCTATATTTGAGCCATGCCGCAGGTGGCCATGCGCGCCTTTAAAGCCGCTCTCGAACAAGGCACGCCAGATGCCGTTTACCTGCTCCATGGCGACAACGATTTCCTGAAGGAAGAGAAGGTCAAGGAACTCGTTGATCGACTGGCAGAACCGGCAACGCGCGACTTCAATTTCGAGCAACTTCGCGCCGCAGAAGTCGAGGCGGGGCGACTTTCTGTCGCGCTCGACGGCCTGCCCCTCATGGCGGCTCGCCGCGTCGTTGTACTTCGTGACATTGGCGCGCTGAAAAAGGATCCGCGCGTGGCACTGGACCGCTACCTCAAGAACCCGGCCACCGACACGGTGCTGGTCCTCGTTGCCGCAGCGGGCTGGAAGGTGGACAGTGAGTTGATGGACCGTGTGAGTGCGGTCGAGATGAAGCAGCTCACCGAAGACGAAACGATCAAGTGGACGCTGATGCGCGCGTCGTCTGTCCAGGCCGAGATCGAGGACGAGGCCGCGCGATTGTTGGTGCGCGCGACCGGGTCTGATCTTGCCCTGATTGACGGAGAGCTGAGAAAACTTCGCGATTACACGGAAGGCCGCTGCATCGGCGTTGAGGCCGTCAACGCGATTGTTGGCGTGCGCGCTGGCGAGACGATGGAAGATCTCTTGGACGCGGTTTGCGCGCGCGATGGTGTACGCGCGGCGAGTCTGGTTGAGTTGGTGTTGTCGCAGCCGAAGACCACCGGGGTTTCGCTCGTGATGGCGTTGACGACGCACATGCTGGGGATTGGCCAGGTGTTGGTCGCGCGACGGAACAGAACGGGGCCGCGCCAGATTGGACAGGAACTTTTTGCCATGCTGGGTGAAGGCCGGTCCTCTGTTGTTGGTCGACCATGGGGTGAGGCGATTTCCGCGTGGACCAAGCACGCCGACCGTTGGGATGAACTGGCAGTTGCGCGTGCGCTCGCGTTGCTGCATGAAGCCGATGGTTCCATGAAGGAATCGACGCTTTCGAGTGACGAACAATCTCTGGCCACGCTCATGCTGACGATGTGCCACCAACACCGTACGCGAGCCGCGTGAGGCGGTTGAGCGTGCCACCGGCCAGGACGATCAGCGCGTGTCGCCTCCTACTCAGCCTCGTGTGTGGAGCCGCGGTGGCGGCGCCGCTCTGGTCTCAGCAGGTCACGGCGGACTCTGTGGTCGAGCGGATGGCGCGGCTGAGCGCGTCGGGAGAAGGCCTCGCGCTTCGACGCCTTGCCGATTCGGTGCTCGCCTCCACACCAACGCTCGACCGGCGCTTCGGTGAAGCGCTCTATTGGCGCGCAACTACCCGGCCGGCAGCCGACAGCGCGCGAACAGATCTCCTGCGACTCGTCGTCGAGTTCCCGATGTCGGCGCGCATGGAAGATGCATTGGTTCGACTTGCCGATGGAGAGGTGCGGGCTGGAGACCGCGCGTCAGCACGCCGCCATTTGGAACGGCTGGTTCGAGACCACCTGACGACGGATCGGGGCGTAAAAGGCGCGCAGCAGTTAGCGCAGATGCTGTTTGACGACGGCGCTGTTCTGCCCGGCTGTGCTGCGCTCGACTCAGCACTGGCTCACGTATCGCCGTCCAATATTGAACTGACCAACCAGCTGGTTTATTCGGGCAGACGCTGCGCTCAGGCCCATGAGGCCGCGCCGGTCCCAAGCGAGACAGCACACGCGCCCAGGGCTGATTCACCACCGCCGCCGTCGCGAACACCTTCCCGAATGCCCGCGCGCCCATCCCCCAAACCCACCGCATCCGCAAAGCCGACCGTTTTGGCGGACCGGGCATGGACGGTTCAAGTGGCCGCGTATGTCGTGCGAGGAGACGCCTTGCGACTCGAGGCGCGACTCAAGGCGCGGGGATACGCGGCGAGGATCTTTGGGGACAAGCCGTACCGGGTCCGGATCGGACGCTTTTCGTCGCGCGCCGAGGCGACGGAGATCGCCGCCAAACTGAAAGCCGAAAACACGTCGGCGATGATCGTCGAGGCAGAGCGCCCATGAGCGCGGCCACGATCACCCCGCTGATGCAGCAGTACCAGGAGATCAAGTCGCGACACCGCGACGCGATTCTCTTTTTTCGCATGGGCGATTTTTTCGAGATG
>Ga0214919_10005995_pt1 | contig 16897 bp, 13 predicted proteins | sample LL1503_MetaG_FD_177994 | JGI IMG/M metagenome (GOLD analysis project Ga0214919, IMG submission 177994) | Freshwater microbial communities from Lake Lanier, Atlanta, Georgia, United States - LL-1503 | ecosystem: Environmental > Aquatic > Freshwater > Lake | place: USA: Georgia | collected... | reverse complement strand
CGCGGCACCATGCAGCCTGTTGCTGAGGCTGCGCCTGCCGTCGCAGCTCAAGGTCAGGGAGATAGCGCCCCGAGCGCACCGGCAGCCGCACCTAGTAAAAAATCAACTCAAGACCCCTTTTTCGAAACCGAGATGATCCTCAAGCAAGTCATCCAAAGCGGCCCAGTTGCACAATAGAGACTATCGGGCTTCTCTCCACGCTTCCTTCTATTCCATGAATTACACTCCTGTTCGCCCTTGCCAGAGCCTCTGCCGTTCTGCTTTTTTGGTTTTATTCGCGGTCACAGTATCGGCCTGTGCGAGTACACGTCCCCGAGTTGTCGACCGCTATTCATCGCAACTCACAGACCCACAGGTCGAGTCCTGTGGTCTTGTAGCCATGAGTGACCAAGAGGCCCGCAAGCAACGCGCTGGCACGACAAAAACGCGCAAGACCGCATCAAGCGAAGTCGTCTCCAAAAACGGGCAAATCAAAAAACAGACTTCCGAGGAAGAAGAGGTCATCGAGACGCGGACATCGACGCTGACTAAGATGCAAGATAAGTCGTTCTAAAATTCTGCATTTATTCTACCATTCACAGCATATACATGTAACATCTCCGCATGCGTATAATCTAACGCAATTACCCCTGCCAACTTTATGACAACAGTACGAGTTAACAACGGAAGAGCCGAAGAATTCGAAAACGGAACTCTTCGGAGAACATTTGGATCTAACATTACCTTCGCTGCTACGGACGGCAGCACTGTCGCTGCGGTTACTCGCAGTGGTCGCGTAGAGACCTATGTGAATGGTTCTATGAGGCAAACCTTCGGTTCGAACGCGGTCAGCGCTCAGGTCTCTGGCAGCACCGTGATCGTTCAAACTTCAAACGGTCGCACCGAGGAATACGTGAATGGATCGCTTCGTAGGACTTATTAATTTGCATTTTCAAACAATCCTTTCAGACCCATCAGGGGCACTGCGTCTGAGAGTCCACTAATCAGCCCCATTATAGGATAAAAATATGTCACAAGCAGCAATTGTTAAAGTCGAAAACGGACAAGTCAAAGTCTTCAATTCCGCCGGATCGGGTCTTTACTCCTGGGGCACAGGTACTGGGTCGCAGCAAGCGGTTAGAGCTTCTCTGATGGGCGATGAAATCCATGTGACCCGTGCTGATGGCTGGACTGTGATCTGCACCCACTCTGGTAGTCAGAAGAGAATGGTGAAGTAAATTTCTCAAAATGAAAAATTAACCAACCTAGCGATCTAACTTAGAAAAAAACTCGATTTGCTCGTTCCTGATTCTCTCGAATGCCTTGGTTTAGATTTATGCCAATAGTTTGGGTTACTAGTTGTAGGATATGAATCTACAGATTCAAAAAATTCATTTTCCCATCACCACGCTTGGTTTTGGCAAAAGACTTGGTATTTGGCTCCAAGGGTGCTCAATAAGGTGTCCAGGTTGCATCAATCGAGATACCTGGGACTTTAATGGAGGGGGACAAATTTCTGTTATTGAACTGGCAAATAGTCTAAGTTATCAGCTTAATAATTGCGATGGCATTACGATTTCAGGTGGGGAACCTCTTGATCAATCAGATGCTATCCGAGAGTTCCTTTTACAGGTCAAACAACAAATAACCGGTGATATTTTGATGTTTAGCGGGTATAGCAAAGAATATATAGATCAAAACTACCCTTGGATTTTTGATGTTGTAGATATTCTTATCTCAGATCCATTTGATGACATGAGCGGTCAGACAAAGTTTCTTCGTGGATCGGATAACCAAAGGATTTTTCTCTTATCCGAAAAAGCATTCAGGCGGTATTCAGCTGATATCAATGAACAGTTATGGGGAAACCAAAGAAGACTGCAGGTGTTTTTTGATAATAATGAAGTGTTTTTTGCCGGTATTCCCCGCATTGGTGATATGGATTCATTAAAAAATCTCTTAGCTGCAAAAGGCGTTTCTTGCCAAACCTCCGATAATCACAAATGAGTGAGCTAGTTATAATCTGTGACGCATGCAAAAAAGAGAATGATCGTCATTCTGTTTTTTGCGAAGACTGCGCCCAACCAATCAATCACATTCTGCCAGTCGAGAAAGTTCCAGTTTTGAAGCAATTGGGGGGCTCTTCCCAAAACACAACACCCAATAAAAATTGTCCAAAGTGCGGCGCAATTCCATCGCCATCCTTCCGGCTTACTTGCGATACTTGTGGGGTAAGGTTTGTTGTGCAGGGTGGCGTGGTTGGGGAATCTGCATCTCACGTCGCATCGATTTCAACCATTGGTTCATCGGAAGAGGTTTCCCCTCCCATCCGGGGAAGTCTTTTTTTATGTTTTGGAAATAAGCGGTTCGAGTTGAAGGAGGGTGATGTTTTGGGACGAGAGGGAACTGTTGCTGTGTCTGATTTCGCCGTTTTTGATACGGTATCAAGGATGCATGCCTGCATCAATTACGTCGGGGAGGTGTGGCATATTCAGAGACTTTCCAAAAATATTACGGAGGTGGATGGCAAAGCTTTGGATAAGGGTGAACTGCATGCATTGAATCAAGGGAGCAATAGTGTGCGACTTTCCTCTAAGTGTGAAATTACTTTGGAGGTAAAGTAAACCGTGACCCAATTCGATTTTTCAATAGCTTACTATACAAATCCAGGAAAAGTTCGAAGCAAAAACGAAGATTCTATTCTAGTAGGCCGGCCACTGGAGCATTTTTTTATGACGGAACCTGATAATTTAAATATTTCAGGGAAGGAAACATTCATTCTTGGAGTTGCTGATGGCATCGGTGGTGGAAATGCGGGTGAAGTGGCTAGTTCTCTTGCATTGAATGGGATGAATGCCCTTGAAAACTTTGAAATAAGTACGGTGGGAAGTAAACTCAAAGATTTGAACCGAGCTATATACGACGTGGCCCAAGCCGATTCTAATCGATTCGGAATGGGATCGACTATTGCAGGGATGGTTTTCGCAAATGGAGGGGCTTTAGTTTACCATGTCGGTGACAGTCGTGTTTATCGAATCAGGGATGGTTATTTCCAACAATTAACTAAAGATGATACTTTTGTGCAGGTGCTTGTGGATGCTGGAAAGTTGGATCCAGATGCGATTCGTCCCGAAAACCAACACTCACTTCTGCAGGCTTTGGGGGGTAGAAGTGAATATACGGAAATAACTCCACATGTGCGTTCGTGTTCTCTCAATTCCGTCGACCGCTTTATGGTCTGCACTGATGGTGTTACGGATTTTCTGGAGCTTGATGAATTAGAGGCAGCGGTTCTGCCCACCCTTACTGTAGATGAATGCGCTAAAAATCTTGTCAAAGCAGCATCATTGACCTCTCAAAAAGATAATATCTCGTTCATTTTATTTGATGTATTTATCAACTAAAAAATTAATTCAGAATACCATTATGACAGAATCCGAATACCTTAAGCTCGAAACTACCCCGAGGTGGACCAAGGACTTGTTTCGCTTCCTTCCCGTCAAATCCCAGTTTGTCCTTTCTGGAAATATCAGGGACAGGTTTCCATTTCCTGCACCGCAAGGCCAAATTATTCCTCTGGAATTAAAGCAGAATATTGCCTCGGCACTGTCACTTCGAGGTTATGAGTATTTCCTTTCCTACAACTCGTTGGAGGGATTCGAACCGATAGTCGCTCTTGGCGGTAATGTTGAGCAGGCAAGGAATTATTTTGAAATCACTTTCAAAATGAAATTTGAAGAAAACGGGCGCTCAAAAGCCTCATTTGAAAAAGCAATGGAAATCATTGAGGAGGTAACACGCCACAAACAAAGTTTTTTGGGCGTTATGCTTGATTTTGCGTCCCGCTACGCAGTGGAAGGTGATTCACTTCAAGTCTGCGAACATGAGTTTTTTACAAGGGCGCTCATGCTTTCCCATAGCTCTCTCGCTCACAACACATCGACAATCAAGGAGTCACAGTTTAATCCCACCATCTGGATTGCAGATAAGGAAAATGACCTGCCTTCATGGTTGAGTTTGGATAATCCCAAATTGCGTTCGATTGTTATTCCCAAACCAGATCATATTCTTCGCCGCTCAGTCGTTGTTCCTTTTGCTTCCACCCTAGAGGGGTGGGCGTTAGCGAATGACGACGAGAAAAAGAAGAAGGTCAACTTATTTGTTGAGCAAACAGAATCTATGACGATTAATGACATCGTCGCAATTACTCAAATTTGTCGGCGAGAGGGCTTGCCATTCCAAGAGATTGAAGAAGGTATTCGGCGGTATAAGCTGGGCGTGACTGAGGATCCTTGGAAAAAAATTGACCCTGAAATAATCAGGAACGGTGGCAAAATTATCGGAGAAAGGGTCAAGGGCCAACAACAAGCTGTAACAAAGTGCATGGATATCATTAAGCGTGCCGTTACCGGTCTTTCCGGGGCCCAGGGTACGAAAGTTGGCGGTAAGCCCCGGGGTGTTCTTTTCATGGCAGGACCAACCGGAGTTGGTAAAACAGAATTGGCTAAAACACTTACCAAATTACTTTTTGGTGATGAAAGGGCTTACATTCGCTTTGATATGTCTGAATTTTCGGCCGAGCATGCCGACCAACGTTTGGTTGGAGCTCCTCCAGGGTACGTCGGATATGAATCTGGGGGAGAATTAACAAATGCAATCAAGGAAAAGCCTTTTTCCGTTGTCCTTTTTGATGAGATCGAAAAAGCGCATCCCCGTATTTTAGACAAATTTCTTCAACTTCTTGATGACGGCGTGCTGACTTCGGGTCGAGGGGAAAGGGTGTATTTCAGCGAGGCAGTCGTGATTTTTACTTCAAACCTTGGAATTTACAAGATTGATCGTGAGGGGAATCGGATTCCCAATGTCTCAGTAGTTGATGATTATGATGCAGTAAATCAAAAGATTCGAGATGAGATTAGTTACTACTTCAAAACCCAACTGAATCGACCGGAAATCCTCAACCGGATTGGCGAAAACATTATTGTTTTTGATTTTATCCGTCATGCTGTCGCTGAACAAATCTTTGAAAAAATGATGGATAATATTTTGCAAAAGTTAGATGAAGAGCAGGGGATCAAGATTAAGAGTTCTGCTAAATGCATCGAATATCTTAAGGGTAAATGTTTTAAAGATCTTTCAAACGGTGGCCGAGGCATTGGCAACCAACTTGAAGCTTGGCTTGTCAATCCCCTTGCAAGATCTTTATTTGATAAAGATGCAAAGGAAGGCGCATCTTTTGAAATCACCGAAATTACCGAGGAATCTGGCGTGCCAGAAGTTCAACTTGAGTTCATTGCGAATTCATAAAACCTAGGGATAAAAACACCAAGCTAATTCTGATTATGAGTGGACCCAAAGGATATGAGTTAATATTGTTACAACAGGAACAAGATAGACTGGCCAAAGAGCGAGCATTTCACACGGCTTCCAATTACTACAAACGCAGATTGGCCGAGTGGATCTCAGTGCAAGGCAAATGTGAGGTAATGGAAATTGCTGCTTCTTTTTCTCCAACTCCCCATGAGAAATTGCTACAACAACTTGTGGGTGCACTTAACAAGGGTGAGATTGATAAGGCTTTAAAAAAATGGGAAACAAAGTCATCAGAACTTGACCAAGTAATCTCCACAGCAACCTCGCAGCTCGCCGATCTTGAGAATAGGAACGTAGCACACTTTCAAGAAATAGAAAACTATAGGCATCACTTTCAAAAAGTGAACAATCACCTGGAATCTCTTATTTCAAAAAATTGGGAGAACTCCATTCGGTCAGTGATGCTGCAATCATTGTCATCGCTAAAGGATGAATGCGCTCCATTGAATGGCATGGTATCCGGTAGCAAATATTTAAATGCTAAAACTCTTGCGATTGATGAAGCGGTGCTGCGTGCAAAACACGAAAAACTGAAAAACAGAGCAAAAGATTTTGGAAAGGAACTCGAACGCATCCATCGGGAGCATCTTACTTCTCAAATGTTATCGAATTCCGCAACGACCAAAAAGATCGCAGATTTCTTGCCTTCGCTTGCCCTCGTTTCAGAAGAGCCCGACGATACAAACGAAAAACTGAATGAACTCATTCGCGATATCGCAGCCCTAGAAGATTCGATCGATTGGCATGCGATATTGCAGGAAGCAGAGCGTATTCGCGCCGAAAAAGATATCATTTATCGCAAGAACCTTCTTGCTAATCTCATTATTCGCTGCAGTGGAAGACTTAAGGATATAAAAAACCTTTCAAGTTGGAGGGAAAACCTATTGCAGTTAATCGACGAGGCATCATCAATACCGAAGGATAAAATTCTGGGTGAATTTCGAATGCGCCTTGAATTAATATCGAGAAAAGACCTGCCTTGTGATTTGGCGCCTTTAAAAAAGGAATTGGCAACGATTCTAAGCGAAGCCATAGCTCATCAAGAGCAGGAAAAAAAGAGACAAGCCGTAATCGATTCTCTGACCGAACTCGGATACGAGATCTCTGGAGGCATGAGTGTTGGTGAGGTAATCGGGGGGAAAATGGAGTTCCGTAAAGCAGGTGAAAATGAATACGCCATCTCAGTCATGATCGATAATAACGCTGAGATTCTGGAAACGGAGATGGTGCGGTATGCTGAATCTGATGCTATGTCAACTCAGCAGGAGCAACGAGACATAGAAAAAGAGGAGGATTGGTGTGCCGATCATGCCAAAGCAATGAAATCTTTAAAAGCCAAGGGAGTAAATACCGGTTTCCTTTACAAAAAGCGCCCCGGTGAGCATCCGGTGAGAGTTGAGTTAAATCACACTACTCATCATATCAAAAAATCCGACGCACTAAAAGTTCGGACGTTAAAGTCCATCACCTAATCAAATATCACCATTGATCAATTAAAATGAGGAAGCACGCACTGCAATGATGGTATAAATATATGGTTAAGACTGTCCTCGAAAACAAGGGGGAGCGGCATATGGAAACAACCCTAGAGAGTGTTAATCTGGGGTCTTCGAACCGATCCGATTCTAGCGATTTCTCAGGTTTGCAGATAGCAGGTATCTCGTCGATCAAACGGCTGGAAGACTCTTCAGGAAAAAAGGTTGAGTCAGGAGAGGCAGAACTGTTTGAGGGCGTCTGGCAAGGTCAAAGAGTGGTCATCAAGTGGTTTAGTTTCGGAAAGAGACCTAAACCTGGCCTTATAAAAAAGATTGCCGAGCTTGATCGGAAATGCGTTGTAGAAATACTAGAAACAGGCATTTGCAACGATCGTGACTATGAGATCTTGGAGTTTATTGAGCACGGGAGTTTGCGGGATTGGGTAAAAAATCGAAAGGAGGCGCAATCATCGCCCGATAGCATAGCCCAAGAAGTTCTTAGGGAGCTGACCAGTGCCATAGAAGCACTTCATCAGATTAACATCATTCACAGGGATATTAAGCCTGATAATATTTTGGTTCGTAAACAGAATCCATTGGATCTGGTTCTGACCGATTTCGGAATTTCGAGTCTCGCGGAGGTTGCTTTACACCAAACCAGCGCCTTCCGCACAGCAGAATACAGTGCACCTGAGGCCATGACTGGAGTAGTTTGCAAAGCCAGTGACTGGTGGAGTGTAGGTATGGTGATTTTGGAACTCCTTACTGGGCGAGTGGTATTTGAGGGGATGGATGAGAGGGGGATTAATCTCATAGTAGCCACTAAAGGGATTGAAATTCCAGAAACATTGCCTGAGAGATGGCAAAACTTACTCGCTGGGTTGCTTTGCCAAAATTATTCCGAGCGCTGGGGGACTGATCAAGTGCGGGATTGGTTAGAGGGAAAGGAACCGCCTTCACCGGCATCTAACCGCCGGAAATCGATAGCTGCGGAGGTAGGAGAACCGAAGGCTAGCAAACCTTACGCATTCAAAGATGGGAAATATTTAACGCCTGCCACGCTGGCCGATGCGCTGGTGAAGAGCTGGGACCACGGACTTAAACACTATGGGAGGAGGCGGATCCTCGATTGGCTTGAGAATGATTTAAGTGATTCCGAAAAGGTCGTTCAGTTCAGTGATCTCACGGACAATAAAAAATTGACTCCGGAAATGAAGTTCGCGGTCGTTTTGTTGATCCTAAATCCCAAGATGCCGTTTTCATGGAGGGGTGAGTTGATTGACGCCACCTTTGCTCATACCAATGGGGAATTGCTCTGGTCGATGGTCGAAGCAGGGATGGTGGAAATGCTGGGAAGTATGGGGATTTCCAATGATGCTTTGGCAATGGTTGAGCTGAGGCAAAAAGCCTATCTGGAAAGCATCGCCGAGCATAAAACCAAATACGATTTGGAAATAGCCAAGAAAATAATAGGAGCACCTGAGGAGCGGATCTTTGCGGGGGCAGTAGAAACCGCCGAGAGCAATTATCGTTCTTTAGAAAAAAACAATGAATTGCCTGCGTGTGTCGAGGGATTTCCGGATTTTAAAGATTGGTTTTCAGTAAATTCCCTAGGACTAGCTGGATGTTTAGCTCTGAATTCCTGCATCCCCACTGAAAGGAATGAGTTGTTTTTGCCGGTCCTTGAGCGAAAAGCTTTAGAGTGGAGTTTGGCACAAACTCGAAAGGCCTGGTTCGGTAATAAACCTCTTATCGCTATTCCATTGGCCGCAATATTTGGACCGATCGGTCTGCTTTACATTTCTTGGAAGCTCTCCGTTGTCACCTTATTATTGCATATAATAGTTTGCGCAATATTGGGTTGGCCAAAATTGGCTGTCATTACGTTCTGGCACATAGTCCCATTTTTTATTGCCTATTGGGTAACGCGGAATGTGACCTCGCTTTCCTCGCTATCTAGAAGGCTGGGGACAGACTCTATAGCGTCTTATGTAGTAATAAGAGAGATTTCCTTAAGTCCAGTAGGGGCTAGTGCAAGTACCGTACTTTTTCTTACAGGATTTATATTTGTCGGATGTATTGCATTCTCAAATTGGCTCCAACTCATTTTCGCTTTCTTCTTGTGTGTTTACGCCAGCATTCTGACTTTTGACATTTCTAGAAAATACATCGAGGCTAACAAAACTGGAACGACGGCCTCTTATCCTTACCGATTTTTGCCCAACTCAGAGGCTCTTAAGAGATGGCTTTTCTGGGCTGCATGCACCCTTTTATTTGTATTGACCTTTAAACTATGGAATCAACCTCCTGGGCTTACAACTGGTCTCATGCGGTTGTTTCTTACAGGTGCCACAATAGGTCTCCCATTCGCGCCAGTGTTCAGGGGGGCTATTGGCGCAGTTGGTTTGGGGATTATTGGGGGTATAGCCTCACTTATTGTAGCGGCGATCCCTGCAGGAATTATTTCGTATCTTTTTGGTATCTTCACTAAATGAAAAATAGAAGAATGTTAAAATATATATTTATGGAGCCAGTAAAGGGGCCATGTTTCGATTCTATTGAAAAACTGTTGGTTATCTGTTAAAATACAATATGTTAATACATGTTTAAATGAACGCATTAAAATACATTGGAATCGCGCTATATATTCCATTGGCTTTTTTATATTACTTGGGCGCCTTAGGATGCATTTCTGTATCACAAGACAATTCAAATAAACCGAATGTAACGTCTTCAGTCGCCCCGTCACGGCCTAGTGGATTGAAGTCTGAATCCGCTAAACCAGCAGTTGCACAAGAAGCATATCCCCCTTCACCTGTTCCGAGAGGCGCACCTTATTCTTATTTTTCTTCAGACGAATCTAAAAAAAAGGCTGAGCTACCGCTTGCTCAGCAAAGCAGAAAAGAAGAAAATACTGCGGTCACTGCGACGCCTACGCCCGTTCGTGAAATAATACCCCCAAAGAAATCAAACTCCGAGAATCGTCAGGAGGTGAATGAGACGGAAGTCCTAAGTTTTGCTCAAGCCCTGGAACTTGCAAACGACGGTGATGCGAGGGCGCAAGCAATAGTTTCCATTTACTATGGAGTCGGATACAAAACGCAAAAAGACACAGAAAAAGCTGCGGATTTCGCCATGCGAAGTGCTAAACAGCGCAACGGTCTGGGAATTTATCGTGTTGCTACCATGATGGAAAATGGAGATGGTTTTCAAAAAGATGTGGAACAGGCAAAAAAGCTCAAAGGAATGGCCTTTGATAGATTAAATGCCGGGGGGGTTGACCCGTATGCACTTACAGCCCTAGGTATTATGCTTTTTCGTGGCGAAGGTGGGGGGCGCCAAGATCGTGAACAGGCTGTAACCTTGTATAAAAAAGCGGCAGAGATGGGCTACGCTCCGGCGCAATACAACTACTCTGCGGCGCTCGCACTCGGGCAAGGGGTGACTAAAAACCAAGAAGAGAGTATGCGGTGGTGGCGCCGTGCCTTTGAGCAGGATTATCCTCCTGCGATGTCGGGGCCCGTCGGACAAGCTAGCTCCAACGCAAATCCAGTTCAAAATACAGCGCCCCGGCCCACCGCTTCATCAAAACCCAAAACCAATCAAAGGTTGCCACGTGGCATTCCAGTGGGAGGAAGGCCTGGATTCGTTTCCAGTCCTTATGCACCTGGCGCAGGTATTGTAGATGCACGTGGGGCTGCATCTGGCGATACGGTCATTTGTCCCTTTACTAAGCAACCTTTTTTACTGCCATAGATCTTTCGCCCACTGGTACTAATTTCCTAATTGGGTAAAGGCATTTAAGAGAAGCTGCAAAATACTAAAGCTTCGCAAAAAATCACTCCACTACCCTTCTATATCCTATGAAAAAATGCTACATCTCTATCATCGCAGTTATGCTCCTTGCTCCCAAACTTCACTCGGAGGACGAGTTGGGCAGCATCCTTGATGCCGCCGAGTTCAAGAAGATAAAACCCACGCCGCAGATCACTGCTGCGCAAACAGGAGGTAATGAGGCTAAGCCTCAGGGACTCGCTAAAGAGGTCCATAACGGAGCTTTGCAATCTGGTGTAAGTGGGCCGGTGCAAGGCAAAGTTTCATTAAGCCGTTACAAAGACAACCAAACGGAGGGGATTGTAAAGATCCGAGCTAAGGGGAGAGGGGATAGCCCAGATTCAGCAGAGAAAAATGCAATTATTGCATCAATTCGGCAAGCTGTCGGTTCACTAGTGGATTCAAAAGATATTGTAAAAAATATGGTTCTCATTGAAAGCCAGGTTCTCACAGTCAGCAACGGATTCGTAAAGGAATATACAAAAGTTAAGGAGCGGGTTCTTGCTGATAATGAAACATATGAGGTTGAAATAGAGGCTTTAGTTCTAGCTGGACAAGTTGCTAACACATTGAAAAAAGCTAATATATCAGTTGGTAAAGTTGGTGGTGCAAATATATGGGCAGAAGCTAGTTCAAAAGTAATGAATGTTGAGGACGCTAGAAATTATTTAGAAGAAAAACTACCAGCATATTTAACAAACCTAATAGTTATTGAGTTTCTTGATGTAAATGGAGTCCCTACAAAAGATCAAAATCCTATTTCGACTAATGAAAATGCTGGTGATGGCAAGGTTAGCCTAGCTTGGATAATAAGGCTTAAATTTAACAACGAGTATTATAGATCAATTTTGCCGTCTGTAAAACATTGTTATTCTATTCTTTCAAACACATCACCAGTTAAATTCTCGGTTCGAGGGGAAGTTGAAAGTGTCGAAAAAAAGTTTGATATGGAATTCGCGCCGCTTGGAAAAATGAAGCGGGTTTTTAAATCTAGCGATAACATTAATATTAATAAAGCTTCTTTCAGGATTCCAAATTTTGAGGAGGGTTATCTTGTAATTGATAAAATGTCAAAAACAGGTGATTTTATTGAGGGTGAATTTTTTAATCTTCCTAAATACCAGATAAACATAGATGCCCCATTAATTTTTGAGATGAGATTAAAAAACGCAAATGGTGCTATAGTTAGTTCTCAAGAGTGGGCTATTCTGAATGATGTAGATAACTCTTTTATCTCACTAAACCCAATAATGATGAGCCCTGTTTTAACAGCAAAAGTATGGGGAAATAAGGTCGAAATTCAAGATCAAAAAATCATTGATGCGGTTTTTAATCTTCCTATAAATCAAGCAAAAGAAATCGATTCAATTTTTTGCGAAATTAAGACAAGTTTCAAAACTTTAAAAATTTCGGATTACCAAGTTGGATTTCCAAAGAGTTCAGGTGGAAAAATTATCCCCAAACCGTGGTAGTGAATAATGCTATTAACTGTCAAAAGTCGCAGGTTTTAATGAAGTCCTGCATGAATCTTCTGTTATCTAAGGGAATAGTGATCCTTTTACCCGAGTATCCCAAGGTTGAGGAAGTTCAAGATCAAAATGGTATACCATGAGGGTAATAGTGCCTAACCCATGCTGAAAGATCATTGGAATCATTTGTTTATAAACTTTGCCATGCAGCAATGGGACGGCTAGGTGTTGCGAGATCGAAATGGATATGCAGGAGGCAAAATCTTTTTGGTCGAATGGTCGAATTTCTCTGGTGAGTGGACAAATGGGTGGGTTGAGCGGTTAAAACAAGCTATAAACAACTTGTAAACATATAAATATGTCTTGCAACTTGGTTCCTATTTTGTGATATTTCTTCAATATTGAGCGATCCTCTTCGAAAATGAAAATACAGAACTCACCCCAGCAAGCGAAATCCACTCCCAACTTTGAGTTGGAAAGATATTTAAAAAAGCCTGCTAAAAGTCTTACTGATGTGCAGTTAGATTCTATTCGTAAACATCCGCGCGCGAGGAATCAGGAATTTATTGAGACGCTTATTGAAAAGGCGAATGTCTTTGGGGCGCGTGTTTTTGGGCAGAGCGATGAATTTGTGGCCAATTTCAACGCCTGTATCGCTTGCACCACCATTGTCGAGTTGGAGTCCCTTGCTCTTGAGAATGAGATTTTGCAAATGGAAGAGTGGAAACACCTAGACTCAGTTGTTCCTGTATTTGATATTTTGTGGGCGGCCTATCCGAATATTTCACGTGCCGAGTTGATGGGGATTCTGGATTGGAAGCGGAGTGATTGGAAGGAAGCCGAATACTTCCTCCGGGACATGGTGACCGGCTGCGCTCCGATAGGGATCGCTTATGGTCCAACATATACATTGAAAACGGAGGCGATTCGCGAGGCAATCAGGTTGCGTTTTGTGGCCACCCCTGAACGTGAGGCCGCCGCTCACGCAAAAATAGCTGCCTATTTTCTAAAGGCTCTCAAATCTGCTGCTGCGCTGCTGTCCGACTATGGGCACAAAAACCTCGTGAAGCATCTCGTGCTTTCGGGAGATCGCGATGGGGTAACCGATGTGCTCTCCGATTTGCGCTACCTGGAGTCCCGCATCTGCGCAAAGGAGATCGATGCGACCTTGGAGGATTTTGCGAAAGCGGCGGCTTTTTTAGCGGAGTCTCCAGCCCATCTCCAGAAGCTCGAATCGTTTCGTCGTTTGTTTGCTTCGAATAGGATTGCCCTCACAATTGAGGGGAGCGCGGAGGGTCGCTTGGTGCAGATCGCCTACAATGCTTCTGCTTCTGGTCATTTGCGCGAGGCGGCGGAGAAGGCCCTTGCAGGGAAGTCGGCAGGATCTCTTCAAAGAATCCACGGGCCCACGGCAACTCGCACCTTGTCTCCTTGCCGGGCTATTCTTGAGCCGACTGCGGAAGAGAAGAATGGGTGCATGTCTGCCTACATTGCCGTGCCAAGCCCAGACGGCAGAATGCTTGCTACGGCTGGAGAAGATAACGGGATGATCCGAATTTGGAACTTGGAAACCGGTGTCTGCTTAAATTCATGGCAAGCGTATGACGCGTTTGTTTGTGCACTTCATTTCTCCAGCGATGGACAGCGACTTATTTCCATTGGTGAAGGAGATGAGCGGATCCGCATATGGGATGTAGCAACGGGCGAGTGCTTGAATAATCTGGAGGGGCACACCAGTCCGCCATATCCCTTTGCGCTCTCCCTTAATGCTTCAAGGGCAGTCAGCTGTTCAATGACGGAAACGATTGTGTGGACCTTAGGGCCTGATACCGAGCATATCCGATTAAGGGATGTAGAACGATTGTACGAGTGTCATATCAGTCCAGATGGGAAGTGGGTCATTGGGCGATCCGATGATGAGCTTCGTGTCTGGGATGCGAGCACGGGAGATGTCGTTCGTCAGATGAATGGAACGACCTGCGCGATTGATTTGAAGTGGAAAAATGCGTTTGTCTCAAGCGCAAAGGGGGAAATCCGCATCGACGACCCGCTATCCGGTCAAACGCGGCGAGTCCTAGATGAAACTGGTCTGGATGTTTCCAAGTTGGTGATCTCGTCGGATGGTTCAAAGGCCGTCGCTCTATGCAAGAAGAGCCACCTGATAGTGTGGGATGTCGCCAGCGGTCGTCGCCTCCATGAGTGGAAGACGGATGACAAGTTAAATGAGGTTCGAATCAGCAATGATGGGAGCTTCGTGGCTTCTTCTTACTCAAGTGAGTTGTTAGGAACAAATATTCCTGTTCGCGTGTGGAGCGTCGCGACAGGCGATCTCCTTTTGCTCGCGGCACACTCTCACCAGACGGATTTCAAATTTACCCCCGATAACCGCAAGCTGATTACGGCCGGGATAGACATTTCCTGCCGCGTATGGGAGTTGCCATCCGAGGCCTGGGCTCCTTTAACGGGAGTGAACTCTTCTGTGATCAGTATGGCTTTTTCTTCGCAAGGCGATCGGTGTTTTGTCGGCAAGGAAAATGGAACCTTGGAGGTCTGGGACTCTACGAGCGCGGAATGTGTTAAGGTCCTCGACGGCCACAAAAATAAAATCGTCGATCTGCAGATCTCGGCTTGCGGCAAGCGCCTTGTGAGCTGTGCAGAGAAGGAACTCCGAGTATGGGACCTAGATCACGATACTTGCATTGTCTCGCTAGAGGATGATCACTTTTCCACAGACCACTTAGTGCAAATCACATCTGATTCCAAGCTCCTTGTCACAGCGGGGTCGAACGATCCCGGATGGCGTGTCTGGGATATGGACAGCGGCGAGCTTCTACAAAAGCGCAATGCTCACGATGGAGTGTTTTCCTCCCTCAAAATCAGTGATGATGACAAACGGCTTCTCACCTCAAGTTGCTACTGCGAGGAAAAGGGGCCCAAAATCTGGGATTTGGCTACCGGGGAATGTTTACACGCCCTCAAAGGAAAAGCGAACGGGGTGCAAGGAACAGACGCGACAGGGGACTTTCAATATGTTTTCTCCGCAAGCTTCGATGAAATGCACCTCTGGAATGGCCACACTGGAGAATGCATCAGGGAAAGTGATCTTTTCTATGATGAAACAGTCTCCATGGTGACATCTGGCAGACGCATTATCAGTCTCCCTTCGCACGGGCGATCGGTACTTGTTTATCACATGCGCAAGGTTCGGTTCTGGGACTTGGAGACACTTGAGCCTATCCAGGAATTTTGCGGACACGACACCACTCTTGAATCAGTGTCAATGCGTCCCGATGGCAAGTTTGTTGCTTATCTGGATGCGTATGGATTTTTGCAAATGAAGCGATCTGACGGAACGCTTGTTTTCGAGGTGTTTTGCCGTGACTCCGCAAAATTGGCTATCGATTGGGGGAAGGATCGCTTAGCCGTTGGCTATGCCGATGGGCGGGTCGAATTCCACCAGATTAAAAAAGCTTAGTTTTTAATGCGTGCGTCAAAAAAATATATCAAAAATCCTACAACTCAAATAGTCTGCGTTTTGCCCCCGAATAACTTGATTTAACCTATAACAACAACACACACAAAATCATGAACATATCAGAACTACAAGCAGCAGCCAACGATGGAGATATAGACAAAATCTACGGAATGCTCGATGCAGATTCGCCAACTGATGCCGAGCGCAAACAGCTGGAGGAAATCGCTCTGCAACAAATTGATGTAAATCCGGAAGTGTCCGTGGCAGTGACTCTCGGCACCAGCGAAGAATTTGGGCGTGAAATCTATCTCAAACTTCTTCTAAAAGATCAATTTTCGGCTCTGAAAAGCATGCGCGAGGGAGAAATCCCTGGAGCGGATACTCCATTTTCGGAGGATTTGTTGATGATTGCTGAAAAATGTTCTCCAGAAATATGGGGGTGGGCGACCGAGGGCTATGGCAGGTTGGAGCAAGAGATTGCTCAACTCATTGGCGATGCGGCTTTGATTGCTGCAGAAAAAAATCCGAAACTGTATGAGAATCTGAAGTCAGCTGAGTGGAAATGGGATAAGGCCGATGGCAACGACATGACCGGTGGGGTTTGCATTCTAGCAGCGATCCACTCGAAGCCAGAAGTCTTCGAAAAAATCCTAGGTGCTTATGATGCGTCTCAGGCTGATTGCGCTGTAGCCGCTGCAGAGAATGGTCGGCATGACAATTTGGAGATCCTGGAAAAGAGGGGGTATGACCTAAAAAGGTATCCCATGGATCACAGCAACGGGACCCTGGCGGATATTGCCGCACTTTATAATCAGGAAGAAACTCAGCATTGGCTGCAGTCCCGAGGTGTGAAAAGGGATTTTTGATCTATTTAAACTAAAAGCCCTATGCCATCGATCGCATTTACAGTGAATGGGAAGTCAGCTTCCTACGAATTAGCCAAGAAGGTCACGAAGGAGGATCTTTATGGAAGCCTCAAGCGTCTCGTTGTGAAAGGCGATGAGGTTTTGGAGCGGGGCTATTTGACGGCGGATGGCCATCCCGTGCCGGCCTCTGCGATTTCCACGGAGCGTCTCGACCCAGAGGGGACGCCGTTGGACAAGGAGGAGTTGCTTTACGATGGGGTGGTGAGAGAAATCTTGCCCAGTTCGTTTGCCGAGGCAGCGCCGCTGGAACCTGCTCCCTTACTCGCGCTGGCCACTTTTTGTGTCACGGATGTCTATCCCTTGACTGGAGATGGTGGCTTGGAAAAGGGGCTTTACCTCACATGGTTTTCCTACCGCAAATCGCCC
>Ga0214919_10005994_pt1 | contig 16898 bp, 15 predicted proteins | sample LL1503_MetaG_FD_177994 | JGI IMG/M metagenome (GOLD analysis project Ga0214919, IMG submission 177994) | Freshwater microbial communities from Lake Lanier, Atlanta, Georgia, United States - LL-1503 | ecosystem: Environmental > Aquatic > Freshwater > Lake | place: USA: Georgia | collected... | reverse complement strand
GGAAGAAGTGCTGCGCGTGCACGGTCGCCGGGCCGGGTTGGAACTCCAGTTCGATTCCGCGGGCACGGAAGGCTACCACGTGGGCGATCCGCCCGATGGGCGCAGCATCCGGCACGCGGCGCGTCGGGGCTATGACCTGACGGGGCTGCGGGCCCGGCAGGTCGTCGCGGCGGACTTCGCCGAGTTCGACCTGGTGCTCGCGGCCGACGAGCAGAACCTGTCCGTCCTGCGGCGCCGCTGCCCACCGGAACACCACGGCAAGCTCGCGCTCTTCCTCGGCGACGCCCCGCTCCCTGATCCTTATTACGGCGAGGCGACGGATTTCGAAAAGGTGCTGGATTTGGTCGAAAAAAGGGCGGTGGAGCTGATCGCGGCATGGTCACGGCCAACTGATTGATTGCGAAGGCGGCGAGGCCGTGGTTGGCTGGGGTCCCCGATGTACCAAGTCAATTTCAGCGACCAGGCCATGCGCGCCCTGGGCAAGCTGCCCACCTTGGAGCAGATGGAGGTCGTCGAGGCTTTCTCGTCGCTCACGCCGGAGGACCTGCTCGCGGGACGCTCCGACCTGGGCTCCGTCCGGCGCGCCGGCCATACCTACCACCGGCTGCGCGTCGGCGAGTTCCGCATCTACTTCGAGGCCAAGGAGGGCTCCCTGATGGCCCATTACGTCCTCCATCGCCACACCTTCGCCGACTTCGCCTTCCGCTCCCACCTCCCGTTCGCCGACGACGAGGAGCGCCTCGAGCAGGAGGGCGGCTTCTGGAAATACCTCGACGAACCCAAGCCCTGACCGTGTCCAACCATCCCGAAAAACACGCCTACTCCTCGCCGGAGCAAGCCGCGCGCATCTACCTTCTCCCCAACCTGTTCACGGCGGGGAACATGCTCTGCGGGTTCCTGGCGATCAAGAACTGCATCGAGGCGCGTTTCACCGACCTCGCCGCCGCCGACCGCGCCGACCATTACCTCTGGGCGGTCTGGTTCATCCTCGGCGCCTGCCTCTGCGACCTCTTCGATGGACGTGTGGCCCGCGCCACCCGCCGGGAATCGCTGTTCGGCGCCGAGTTCGATTCGATCGCCGACACGGTCTCCTTCGGGGTGGCCCCGGCCTTGATGGCGTGTTTCCTCATCATCAATCCCGGGAGCAAGGCGCAGGCCGATGAGCACGTCCAGCTCGCGACTTGGCTGCTCGCCTTCATCTACCTGCTCTGCGTCGGCGTGCGCCTCGCGCGTTTCAACGTCCTGACCAACCCGCTGGTGCCTGGGAACGAGAAAAGGGCCGCGGGCGGGGACTTCGTCGGACTGCCCTCGCCGGCCGCGGCCGGCATGATGGCCTCGTTGGTGCTGGTGCTGACGAAAGTCATGCGCAGCCCCGACCGAACGGATCCTTTTGAGCAGACCGTCCAAGCCTGGTCCTGGAGCCTCCTTCCCTTGATGCTCATCATCTCCTACCTGATGATCAGCAACGTGCGTTTCCCCAGTTTCAAGAAGCTGGATTGGTCCGCCCGCGCCAAGACCCGGGTCTTCATCCTGATCATCATCGCGGGAGCCGTGATGATCAAATATCCCGCCTATTCGTTCCCGGCCATCTTCCTCGGTTACATCATCTGGAGCGTCTTCCGCCACCTGTTCCTTCTCAAGAAGAGCGAGATCGACCCGGCGCCGGAGGATGACGACGACATCGTGCCCGAGGTGTGAACAAGGCGTGGAGGACCCGTGCCTGAGCGCGGCTGTGAACAAGGCCGTGGTTGTTCACGCTCCGGGCACAACCAAGGTCGGTCCCCATGCCCTGAGCCTTCAAGGGTTTAGGGACCTATGTACGGGATTCCGCCCCCTACTGATGCTACGGGTATTTATAAATGAAGGTTAGTTGGGTAATAGGGGACCCGGTGTGGGCATTGCAGGGTTGCCACTCGCCCCTCCGATGCTCAATCCTGACCCCATCATGAAGTTCAAGGTCAACCGGAACCACTTTTTCAACGGCCTCTCGAGCGTCACCAACGTGGTCGGCAACCGCGCCACCATGCCGATTCTCCAGAACGTCCTCATCGAGGCCGAAGGCGATACCGTCACTTTGACCACGACGAACCTGGACCTCGGGATCTGCTGCCGCATCAAGGCCTCGGTTTCGTCCCCTGGTCGCATCACCTTGCCCGTCAAGAAACTCGTGCCGATCATCCGCGCCCTTTCGAGCGCCGACACCATCGTCGAACTCACCGGCAAGGACCGCGTCAAGATCACCTCCGGCAGCTCCGTGTTCCAGATCGCCGGCCTGCCCGCCGACCAGTTCCCGCCGATCTCCAACTTCGCGGGCCAACCGACCATCGCCATCGACCAGGACAACCTCGGCGCGATGCTCCGCAAGGTCAGCTACGCCCAATCGACCGATGAGAACCGCTACATCCTCAACGGCGTCTTCTTCGAGTTCTCGGCCGGCAAGCTCACGCTCGTCGCCACCGACGGCCGCCGCCTCGCCAAGTGCGAGCAGAAGCTCGACGGCTCCGACAAGGCCCTCGCGCTCATCCTCCCCGCCCGCACCATCACCGAACTGTCCCGCCTGCTCAAGTCCGGCGGCAAGGTCCACGTCTCGAACAACGAGCGCCAGGTCGGGTTCACCATCGACATCCCGACCAACGACGAAGGCTTGGTGGACCGCATCCAGCTCGTCTCCAAGGTGGTCGAGGGCAACTACCCGAACTACCGCCAGGTCATCCCCAAGGAGGCCGGCTCCAAGGTCCGGCTCGAGCGCGAGAAGCTGCTCGAGAGCGTCCAGCGCGCCGCGCTGATGACCGACGACCGCAGCAACACGATCCGCATGAGCGTCTCGAAGAAGAGCCAGAACCTCGAGATCTCCGCCAAGTCCGAGTCGGGCGAGGCGCACGAGCCGATCGCCGTCAAATACGACGGCCCGGAGGTGAACATCGCCTTCAACCCGCAATACGTCATCGAGCCGCTGCGCAACGTCACCGAGGACGAGATCGACTTCGAGTTCAAGGACGACATGTCCCCCGGCGTCATCCGCGGACTCAAGGAGGATTTCCTCTGCGTCGTGATGCCGCAGCGGATCTCCTGATCACAGGCCGGGATCCGAGTTGTCCGGCAAGGCCTTGATCGCCGCGAGGATCCGCCGGGACGCCTCCATGAAGCGTTCCGGGTGCTCGCGTCCCGGGTCGTAGGCGGCCGGGAGCAGCGGCCGGCCGAAGCGCACGCGGATGCGGGCCGTCCCCGCGGGGAAGAGCGCGCCGCGCGGAAGCACGTCGCGGGCGCCGCGGATATGGATCGGCACGACCGGCGCGCCCGAACGGCAGGCCAACAAACCGGCGCCGGCCTTCGCCTCGGCGATGACCCCGTCGGCGCTGCGCGTGCCTTCGGGGAAGATCAGCAACCCGCGGCCGTCGGCCAGCGCCGCCAAGGCGGAACGGATCGCCCCGACGTCGGCCTGCCCGCGGTCGAGCGGGATGGAGTTGCAGGCGCGGATCACGAAGCCGAAGACCGGGTTGTCGAAGAGCGAACGGCGCGCGACGAACGAGATCTCGCGCGGCAGGCAGGAGCCGATGAGCGGCGGGTCCACCATGCTCTGGTGGTTGCTCGCGAAGAGGCAGGCGCCCTCGGGGATGGTCTCCCAGCCTTCGACCTCGAGGACCGCGAACACCTCGATGAGCGAGCGGGCTCCGTGGTAGACGGCCTTGTAGACGAGGTTCTTCGACGCGAGGATCATCGGCGCGCGGCGGCGAGCACCAGGTCCGACACGAGGGCGATCACCTCGTCGAGCGGCCGGTGCGTGTTGTCGAGCCGCGTGACGCCGGGCGCGCAGACCAGCGGGGCCGCCAGGCGCGTCGAGTCCAGCAGGTCGCGTTGACCGACGGGGTCGGCCTGGCCCTCCGCCGCGCGGCGCCGCGTGCGGGCGTCGGCGTCGGCCTCCAGGAAGAGGCGGACTTCGGCGTCGGGCAGCACCACGGAGCCGATGTCGCGACCTTCCATGATCACCCCCGCGAAACCGCCGGCGCGCGCGACCTCGACCAGGCCCCGTTGATATTGGAGGAGGGCGGCCCGGACCGCGGGCAGCGCCGCGAACACGGACACCGCCGCGTTGACCTCCGGGGTGCGCAGCTCGGCGTCCTCCGGGAGCCGGCCGGCCAGCGTGAGCCGCGCCGAGAGCCCCACCAGCGCCGTACCCAGGCGCAGGTCGCCCAGGGCGCGCGCGACGGACGCGGGGTCCGCGGGCGTCGCGCCCGCGGCGAGCAGCGCGCGCGTCAACGACCGGTAATGCGAGCCGGTGTCGACGTGCATCAGGCCCAGGCGCGCGGCGACGCCGCGGCTGGTGCTCGATTTGCCGGACGCCGCGCCGCCGTCGACCGCCACGCGCACGAACCCGGCGCGCAGGGCCTCGAGGGCGTCGAAGAAATCGGGGAAGGTCTTGCCGGTGCAGCCGGGATCCTGGATCGCGATCCACGGGCGACCATCGCCGAAGAGGTCGTGGGAGCCGAGGATCCCGAAGCTCATCGCCATGCGGTGGTCTTCGTAGGTGCGGATCTCCACCGGTCCTTGCGCGGCCGCCCGGCGCAGGGCCGCCCGGTCCGGGTGGATCGTCAGCGCGGAGAGGGCGCCATCGGCGCGGAGCTCCGCGGCCGTCGGCGAGACCCGTTGGCCGAGTCGTTCCAGCTCGGTCGCCATCGCGAGCACGCGGTCGGTCTCCTGCTTGCGCGTGTGGGCGATGCCGCGGATCGTCGTGGGACCGTCGGCGAGCGTGGCGATCGTCGCCAAGGTCAGGAAGGTGTCGGAGAAGGCGTTGAAATCGAAATCGCCGCCGCGGATCGCCGGCCAGGTGCGCACCCGGACCGCGCCGCCTTCCGCCGCGAGGTCGGCGCCGCAGGCGGCCGCGACGCGCGCGAACGCGGTGTCGCCCTGCAGCCCGCCGTCGGCGTAGCCGGGCACGCGCAGCGCGGTGCCGGCCCCCGCGACGGCCGGCAGCGCCAGGAAATAGCTCGCCGCCGTCGCGTCCGGCTCGATGGCGTACGCTCCCGGCGCCACGTAGGGCCCCGGGGCCGGGCACGTCCAGCGGCCCGCGGCGTCGCGCGCCAGCGGTCGGCCGAACTGCGCGCACATGCGCTCGGTCATCGTCACGAAGGGCTCCGAGACCGTCGCGCCGGACATCCGGACCGAGGCGCCGGGCGCGACCGGGAGCGCCATGAGCAACGCGGAAAGCAGCTGCGAGGAGGCCGAGGCGTCGACCACGAGCTCGCCGAGCCGGCCCGCGGTATGGAGCGTGAACGGGAAGGCGGTCGCGGGAGCGCCGTCCGGCGCGACGGCCCGGCATCCGGCGCCCGTCAACGCCGCGAGCAGGCCGGCCATCGGCCGCGCGCGCATCGCCTCGTCGCCGTCGAGGTGGTAGACCCCGTCGGGCGCGAGCGCCAGGAACGCCGTGAGGAAGCGGGCCGCGGTGCCGGCGTTGCCCACGTGCAGCGTGGCGGTCCGGCGGGGGATCCGGCCGCCCAGGCCCAGGATGCGGATGGTGCGCGCGGGCTCGTCGGCCGTGACCGCGAAGCCCAGCTCGCGCAAGCCCGCGATGAGGATGCGCGTGTCGCGGCTGAACAAGGCGCCGGTGAAGGTGGTCTCGCCGGCGGCGAGCGCGGCGAAGATCAGGGCCCGGTTCGTGATGCTCTTCGACCCCGGGATGCGGGCCACGCCGCGCGCCGGCGTCCCGAAGGGCCGGATGGTCAGGGTGGGGGTCATGCGGGACGGTCCAGCGATTGGCGGGCGACGCGGGCCTCGGCCAGCAACCGGTTCACGTTCGCCGCGTCGCCGCGTTCCAGCGCCGCGCGCAGCTCGGCCACCCGCGCCTCGACGGCGCGGAGCCCGGCGACCACGTGTGGCGCGTTCGCCAGCAGGATCCCGAGCCAGAGGTTCTCCTCGCCTGCGGCGATGCGCGTCGCGTCGCGGAGCCCGGAGCCGGCGTCGGCCGGGTTGAACCCGGGTTGGTCGAGCACCGCGAGCATGAGCGCCGAGGCCGCGGCATGGGGTACATGGCTGATGGCGGCGACGATCTCGTCGTGACGGTCGGCCGGGCATTCCGTCGTCCGGCAACCCAGCCCGCGCCAGAAGGCCGTCACGCGCTCGACGGCCGCGCGCGGCTCGTCCCCGCCCGGCGTCACGAAGCAGGCGCGGCCCGCGAAGAGGTCCGCGGCGGCGTGGGCGGCGCCGGCTTTCTCGGAGCCGGCCATCGGGTGGGCGCCCACGAAGGTGACCGTGGAAGGTAGCCGGCGGGCGGCGCGCAGGATGGCGACCTTCACGCTGCCCGCGTCGGTGACGAGCGCGCCGGGCGCGAGCGTCGGGGCGATGGCCGCGAAGGTCTCCTCGATCCGGTCGACCGGCGTCGCGACCACCACGAGGTCGGCCCCGCGCACGCAATCCTCCACGCGTTCATGCACCGTCGCGACCTGCAGGTCGGCCAGGAGGCGGCGGGAGGACGCCGAGCGGGACCAGCAGCTGAAACCCGCGGCTAGGCCGCGGCGCGACCCGGCCAGCAGGACGGACCCGCCGATGAGGCCCGCGCCGACGACGGCGATGCGCTGGAAGGGAGGGATTTCCAAGGTTGCTGCGGCTCCTTTGATGAACCAGCCTAGGGAACAATTAAAGCCTACAAACTGCCAGCGACAAAGTTCGCGGCAAATCATGCCCACCGGACCTCACCAGCCCCCGCCGGAATACATCCCGGCCCGACCCTCCTCCCGGGCTGAGCCGCACAGGGGAGCCTGGGCGCGCTTCCGTTGGCCGCTCTGGATCGTCGCCGGCTGCGGCTTGGCCGTCGGCGGCCTTTACCTTGTCACCCAGTCGAACCGCTTGACCGGCGGGGGTGCGGCGCGGGCCGACCTGACCCTGGAGGACATGGAGAAGCTCCGCCTGCTCTCCGTGCAGAAGGAGTCGGCTTTCGAGCAGGTCCGCCTGACCCGGCCCCAGTTGGCCGAGGAGGATATCCGCCTGCTCGCCGAGGCCCTGCAGGCCCAGGAGGATTACATCTCGGCCCGGGGCGCCTTGGGTAAGGATAACGGGCGCCTGGACAACCTCCGTCGTCGCTACCACACCTTGCGCGCCGAGAAGCTCCGGGGCCTGTCCGATCAACTGGAGGCGGCCGCCTTGGAATCAGCCAAAACCGACCCGAAGCAGGCCGCCGCCGAGATCCGCCGGGCGGCGGCCCTCGAGAAGGAGATCGCCGAACAGTGGGTCTATTCGGGCTTGGCCGACCCGGGGCGCCTGGCCCGGCTCGACACGCGGCTCCGCCGTTTGGAGTCGGAACCCCTCTGGCGACGGACGCGCGAACTCGAGGCCGAGGGCCGGCGGCTGGTCGCGGAAGGCCGGCCGGAGGCCGCGGCCGCCAAATTCGACGAGGCGCTGGAGGTCGAGCGGACTTTCCTCGAGAGATACCGCGATGTCCGCGCCACGGAGTTCGATCGCGAGGATCAGCTGACCGTGCTCCGGGATACGGCGCGCTCCGCGCCCGACGCGGCGGCCGTCGAGGCGTTGACGCGGACGGCGACGAGCCTCGAGCAGGCCGGCCGCTGGAATGAGGCCGTGCCCGTCTGGTCGCAGGCGGTGGCCCGTTTCCAGGAGCTGCTCACGCGCCACCCGCGCTCCACCTGGGCGGATCGCGCGCGCGACCGGGAGCTGACGCGCCGCGGTCACCTCGCCCAGGCCCACCCCCGGGTCGTCGCGGTCGAGCAGCAGGTCGCGGACATGCGCCGCCGGCTCGCGGAGCGGAAGGTCGCCGAGGCCCTCGCGTTGGCGGTCGGCGTCAGCGCGGAACTGCAGCGCCTGAACGATGCCTACGCGGGCATCTTCCCGCCGACCGAGCCCCTGCGCCAGGAGATCGATTTCCTCGTCGAGCGCCAATCCACGTTGACGGCCCTCCTGCCGCAGTTCGACCGGCAGCTCACCGCCTTGCCGGGCGCACCCACCCTGCGCCTGCTCAACCGCGAGGTCTCGCAGGCCTTGTATGCATCCTTGGTCGGCGCCAACCCGAGCGCGCAGCAGCGCGAGGCGCATCCGGTCGACTCCGTGTCCTACGCCGAGGCCGAACGCTTCTGCCGGCTGCTCGGCTGGGCGCTCGGCGCCAAGGTGCGGCTCCCGACCGTCGCCGAACTGGCCCGCGCCGCGGGCGATGTTTCGCGCCCGCCGTCGGCTCGCCAAGCCTGGACCTTCGGCAACGGGGATGGCCTCAACACGCACCCGGTCGCGAGCAGCCTGCCCAACGCCGCCGGTTTCCACGACCTGTTGGGTAACGTGGAGGAATGGACCCTGGCCGAGCCGGCGGCCGACGAGGCGATGGTCGCCGGCGGCAGCGTCGGCTGGCTGGCCGAGCCGGGTTTCCCCGCGAAGGCCGCCCCGAAACGCGAGAAGAGCCGCGTCCTCGGCTTCCGCATCCTCGTTGAATAATCACCCAAGGTCGTCACGCTCCCGATCCCGATGACCCCGTCGCCCGCCCCCTCGTCCGTCAGCTGGACCCAGCGCGCGCTGTTCTTCCTCGGCGTCTACGGGGGCTTGGCCGCCATCTCCCTTTGGTTCGCCTACGAGCTGCGTTTCAACGGCGGCACGAACCTGGTGGGCGCGGAGCAGGCCAAGGTCGACGCGTTCCTGGACCAGCAGCGTCCCGCCGCCTTGCTCTGGGTCGTGCCGCTGAAGTTCCTCCTCCTGGGCCTCGCCGGGCAGTTCCGGGGCGTGTTCTATTACTTCCGCCTGCATGACGCGTTGCGCATGGCCGGCGTCCTGCTGGGCGCGACGCTCCTGATGCTGGCGCTGCCCGCCGTCCTCGGTCCGGTCACCGCCGACCACGCCTTCGCCCTTCCGCGCGGCGTCACGCTCGTCGACTTCAACCTCTCGCTGCTGCTCTTCGTCGGCTTCCGGGTCTCCATCCGGGCGCTCCGCGAGCGGTTCTCCGGGCACGAGGCTCCCGCGGGCGTGGTCGAACGGCTCGTGATCGTCGGCGCCGGGCGCACCGGCGAGCAACTCGCCGCGGAGCTGCGCAGCCGCCGCGGCCATGGCCTCGAGCCCGTCTGCTTCGTCGACGACGATCCCGCCAAGCACGGGCTCGACATCCATGGCCTCCCGGTGACCGGCGCCCCGGAGACGATCCCGCAGCTCATCGAGAAGTTCGGCGTGACGGAGGTCATCCTCGCCTTGCCCAGCCACAGCGCGAAGCGGATCCGCGAGATCAGCGCGCTCGCCGTCCGGCATGGGCTGCGCGTCCGCGTCGTCCCCTCCATCGCCGACCTCGCCGGCGGTCGGATCCGCGCGACCGACCTTCGCCCCGTCTCGGTGGAGGACCTCCTGGGGCGCAAGCCCGCGCAGCTCGACGATGCGGCCATCGGCGCCCTGATCGCGGGACGGACCGTGCTCGTCACCGGCGCCGGCGGCAGCATCGGGCAGGAACTCTGCCGTCAGGTCGCCGCCCGGCACCCGGCTCGCCTGCTGTTGCTGGACCAGTGCGAGGTCCTCCTCTACCAGACCGAGCAGGAGCTCATCGGGGCCGGGGCCGGCGCGCTCATCACCCCGCTCGTGGGCGATGTCACCGACGAGGCGCGGCTTTGCGAGGTCTTCGCGCGCTTCCGGCCCGAGCTCGTCCTGCACGCCGCCGCCCACAAGCACGTGCCCTTGATGGAGTCGCAACCCGGCGAGGCCTTGAAGAATAACGTGCTCGGCACCGCGCTCCTCGCCCGGATCGCCAGCGAGCACGGCGTCGGCCGGTTCGTCCTGATCTCCTCGGACAAGGCCGTCAACCCGACCAACGTGATGGGCGCCTCGAAGCGGCTTTCCGAGCTGGTCATCCAGGGCCTGCAGGCCCGCCCGGGTAACCGCACCCGGTTCGTCGCGGTCCGTTTCGGCAACGTGCTCGCCTCCTCCGGATCGGTCATCCCCATCTTTCGCAAGCAGATCGCCGAAGGCGGCCCCGTCACCGTGACCCATCCCGACGTGAAGCGGTATTTCATGACCATCCCCGAGGCCGTCGGCCTCGTCCTCCAGAGCGCCACGCAAGGGGAGGGCGGCGACATCCTCGTCCTGGAGATGGGCGAGCCCCTCCGGATCGTCGACGTCGCCCGCCAGCTCATCGAGCTCAGCGGCTTCCGGCCCGACATCGACATCGAGATCCGGATCGTCGGGCTCCGCCCGGGCGAGAAGCTGGTCGAGGAGCTGCAGCTGCAAGGCGAGCATTACCGCCCGACCGCCCACCCGCGCATCCTCCGCTTCGTGTCCATCGGTCCCGCCTATGACGCCGTCGGCCCCTTGCTCGATCAGGTGCGCGCGCTTCTCCCCCTGGAACGGACGGCCTGCAAGCAGGGCTTGCGGGCGCTGGTCCCCGAGTACGTCCCCTACGTCGACTAGGTTTTTTCGGTTCGGGCTTCACAGCCGGACCGGGACGCACACGCTGGGCGCATGGCCCGTCCTTCCACCACCGCGCCCGTCGTCGGCATCATCATGGGTTCCCAGTCGGACTGGGAGACGATGATCCACGCCGCCGACACCCTCAAGCTGCTCGGCATCCCGTGCGAGTCCGAGGTCGTCAGCGCCCACCGCACGCCGCTCAAGCTGAAGGATTATGCGCTGGCCGCGAAGAGGCGCGGGCTGAAGGTCATCATCGCCGGCGCCGGCGGCGCGGCGCACTTGCCGGGCATGGCCGCGGCGATGACGGTCCTGCCGGTCATGGGCGTCCCCGTGCAGTCCAAGGCGCTCGACGGCATCGACTCGTTGCTTTCCATCGTCCAGATGCCGGCGGGCATCCCGGTCCATACCTTCGCCATCGGCCGCGCCGGCGCCATCAACGCCGCCCTCGGCGCCGCCGCCATCCTCGCCCTGCATGACGTCGCCTTGGCGAAGAAACTCGACGCCTACCGCGCCAAGCAGACCCGGGCCGTGCTGGATAACCCGGTCCCCGGTCGCCAGGGCAAGCGTCGTTGAACCATGGAGCGCCCCTTGATGCCAGGCGGGACCCTCGGGATCCTCGGCGGCGGCCAGCTCGGCCGCATGTCCGCGCTCGCCGCCCGTCGCCTCGGTTACAAGGTCCGCACCTTCGACCCGTCCGCCGGCGCCTGCGCCGGCGCGATCGCCGATGAGCATGTCACCGCCGATTGGGCGGACACCGCGGCCCTGACGCGCTTCGCCCAAGGCTGCGGGCGCATCACCCTCGAGTTCGAGAACATCCCGCCCGCCACCGTCGAGTTCGTCGCCCGCAACGTGCCGAGCCACCCGTCGGCCGCCGTGCTCGCCATCTGCCAGAATCGCCGCCGTGAGAAGGAGTTCCTCCGCGGCGCCGGCATCCCCTGCGCGAACTTCGCCGTCGTCGCCTCCCTCGCCGAGCTCCAGGCGGCGGTGAAGACCATCGGCTTCCCCTGCGTCCTCAAGACCGCCGATTTCGGCTACGACGGCAAAGGCCAGGTCAAGCTCCCCACCGCCGAGGCCGACCTCGCCGCGGCCTGGGCCAAGATCGGCGGAGCCCTCGGCGTCCTCGAGGCGTGGGTGCCGTTCCAGCTGGAGATCTCGGTGCTGGTCGCCCGCACGGTCGATGGCCGCACCGCCGTCTACGAGGCCGCCGAGAACATCCATCGGAACCACATCCTCCACCTCTCGATCTCGCCGGCCCGCATCACGGAGGCCACGGCCGCCGAGGCCCGCGCCCTCGCGCTCGGCATCGCGGAGCAGATCGGGCTCGTCGGCCTGCTCGCCGTCGAGATGTTCGTGCGGGACGGCCGCATCATCGTCAACGAGCTCGCCCCCCGTCCGCACAACAGCGGCCACCAGACCTTCGACGCCAACGAGACCAGCCAGTTCGAGCAGCATGTGCGCGCGGTCTGCGGCCTGCCGCTCGGCGGCACGAAGGCGCTGCAGCCTGCGGTCATGCTCAACCTGCTCGGCGACCTCTGGCAGGACGGCCGGGAGCCGGACTGGACGAAGGTCCTCGCGGATCCGGCCGCCAAGCTGCACCTCTACGACAAGGGCAAGGCCGCGCCGGGCCGCAAGATGGGCCACGTCACGGTCACCGCGCCGACGCGCGAGGAGGCCCTGCGCCGCGCCGAGGCGATCTTCGCCGCGCTGTCCGCCTGAGCCATGTCCGCCCCGCAGGTCCTGTTCTGGGCGAACATCCTGATCCTGATCCCGGTCGGCTTCGGGACCTTGCTCAAGGCTTCCGTCACGGATCAGGCTGCTTTCGCGGAAAGCGCCGGTTGGCGCACCTTGGTCGGGGCCCTCTGGATCGCCATCCTCGCCTGTTCGGTCCTTGGCGTCCTTCAACCGGCTGGCTTCCTGTGGCTGCTGGTCTTCCAGGTGATCTACAAATCCGTCTGGCTGCTCGCTTATGCGGCGCCGCGGTTGTCCGCGACCCGCCGCCGGGAGATTCCGTCGGGTATCGCGGCGTCCTTCCTGGTCATCGTCCTCGTCTGGCCATGGTTCATCCCTTGGCGCCAATTGTTCGCCGGGTCTTGATCAGTCCAAGAGCTCCGGCTTGCGCGTGAAGAGCGCGACCGGGATCTGGCCGAGCGACAGGAAGAGCAGGATCGCCTGGAACACCGGCAACCGCGCCTTCTGGTGCTGCGCGGCCGCGAGGTAGTTCTTGGCCATCACCTCGGAGATCATCGCGAAGGCGAAGACCAGGGAGGCCACCGCCAGGATCGCGAACCCTGTCCACCAGCGGCGCTCGGAGGCGGTGCGCTGCCACGGGGCCAGGAGCAGCGCGGCGTAGCAGAAGAAGAACCAGCACTCCGCCTGCAGGGCGACGGGGAAGGTCACGAACGCCGGGTTCCACCGCGGCGGGATGCGCCAGGCGCCGAGGGTGAGGCCGCCCAGCAGTTCGACGACGCCGAGGCCGACGCAGAGCGCGGCGAGGCCCCACGAGGCCCAGCGCGCATACCGGAGGCCCTGCGTGGTCTTGGTATCCATGCGCACAGGAAAAAGGGTAACCGGTCGGCCCGCAACCTTCGTCCGCGGTTCAGAGCGGGCGGAACAGGGCGACGTCGCTCCATTCGCCCATCACCCGCCCGTCGACGGTCGTCGCCTCGCCCCAAGCGGCCTTCGCCTTGGCCTCGAAGTGCCCACGCACGGCCGCCTGCTCCTTGGCGAGGATGCCGCTCAAGGCCAGCACGCCGCCCGGGTTGACCGAGTCGACCAGGTTGTCGGCATAGATGCAAAGCACGTCGCTGATGATGTTCGCCAGCACCACGTCGGCCCGGCCGGTGAGCTTGAAGCCCTCCTCGAGCCCGGCGTGGTGGAAGACCGCGGCCTCGTCGGCCAGGCCGTTGTCGACGCGGTTGGCGATGCTGACGCGCACCGATTCCGGGTCGCGGTCGAAGCCGGCCACGCGGCCGCAACCGAGGCGGGCCGCGGAAAGCGCGAGGATCCCGGAGCCGCAGCCGGCGTCGGTCATGGAGACGGCCGCGGCGGGGTGGGTGGCGAGGAAGTCCATCATCCGGATCGCGCACAGCCGGGTCGTCGGGTGGTCGCCGGTGCCGAAGGCCAGGCCGGCGTCGAACCAGATCACCGCGGCGTCGGCCGGGACGGCGTATTGGCCGCGCATCCAGGCCGGGACCCAGTGCAGGCGCCCGTGGTCCCAGGGCCTGAGGTGTTCCTTGTAGGCTTCCTTCCAGTCCTTGTCGGCCAAGGTCGTCGACTCGTAGGCCTCCGGTAGTTTCTTGAAGGAACGGCGCAGCTCCGCCCAGGCCTCGTCGGCCTCGGCCGGGGTCTCGAAGTAGCCCATCACGAAATGCGGCTTCCCCGGGCCTTCGTGGAAGAGCATCCAGGAGGAGCGGGTGAGCTCGCAGAAATGATCCTCCAGCGGCTGGACCAGGTCCTCGTGGATGGGGCACTTGAGTTCGATCATCGGGCAAGGGTCTCGCTCAGGCGGGCGATCACCGCGGGGAGCAGCGCGTGTTCCGCGGCGTGGATCTTCCCGGCGAAGGATTCCAGGGTGTCGTCGGGCGCGCGGGCGACCCGGCTCTGGCCCAGGTGGGCGCCGCCGTCGATCTCCGCGTTCACCCAATGGACGGTGCAGCCGCTTTCCGTCACGCCCGCCCGCCACGCCTGGCCGATGCCATCAAGCCCGGGGAAGGCCGGGAGGAGGCTAGGATGGAGGTTGATGATCCGGCCGGCGAAGGCCTCGAGCAACGGGGCCTTGATCACCCGCATGAAGCCGGCCAGCACGACCAGGTCGACGCCGGCGGCCGTCAGGTCGGCGGCCCAGGCCTGCTCGCGTTCCGGGGCGAACTTGGTCTTGAACGGCCCCGTGTCCAGGAAGCGGGCCGGCACGCCGAACTTCGGGCCGAGCTCCAGCATCTTGCAGGTCGGGACGTCGCACCAGAGACCGGCGACCCGGGCCCGGCCCAGCCGGCCTTCGGCCTGGGCGCGGAGGACCGCCTCGGCGTTGGAGCCGCGACCGGAGCCAAGGAGGGCGACGCGCATGGCAGGACGCTGTCCGCCGTCGCCGCGCCTGCAAACGGATTTTCGTCCGGCCAAGAAAATCGAAATCAACCTTTGAACCGTCCCGGTTTCGGCAAAAGATGGGCGGGCTCACCCATCATGGATCGTCGCGCCTTCGTCCGTCACTCCGCCCTGGCCTCGCTCGGCGCCGCCTTCCTCGCCGGATGTTCGGCCGGCGCCGGCGGCGGGGCCGGCGCGCCCGCGACGCCCGCCAACCCGGTCACGCCGCCGCCGGCGCCGACGGGTCGCACCGTCCTGGGCATCGACGCCTTCGCCGCGCAAGGCTTCGCCTCGCTCAAGGGTCTCCGCTGCGGCCTCGTCACGCACCGCGCCGGTCGCGACGGCGCCGGCCAGCGCACCGTCGACGTCCTCGCCCGCGCTCCCGGGGTCCGCCTGACCAAGCTCTTCGGGCCCGAGCACGGCATCGACGGCACCGCCGCGGCGGAGATCGTGGTCAAGAACGCCAAGGACGCCCGCACCGGCCTGCCGGTCTTCTCGCTCTACGGCGCCACCCGCCGACCCACCCCGGAGATGCTCGAGGGCCTCGACGTCATGGTCGTGGATTTCCAGGACATCGGGTCCCGCTCCTACACCTACATCAGCTGCCTGCGCCTGGTGCTCGAGGCCTGCTTCGCGATGCCGCGCCCGATCCGCGTCGTCGTGCTCGACCGCCCGAACCCGCTCGGCGGCGAGAAGGTCGACGGCCCGTTCCTCGACCGCAAGTGGCGGAGCTACGTCGGTTCCTACGAGATGCCGTATGTCCACGGCCTCACCATCGGCGAGATCGCCCGCTGGGCGGTCGCGACCCCGGGCGTGCTCGAGCTCGACGAGGCCACGCGCCGGCGCGGTTCCCTCGAGGTCATCCCGCTGCGCCATTGGTCGCGCGCCCGGACCTGGGACCAGACCGGGCTGACCTGGGTCCCGACCTCCCCGTTCATCGCCACGCCCCAAGCCGCGCTCGGTTACGCGATGACCGGCCTCGGTTGCCAGCTCGGCGAGTTCACGCACGGTTCCGCCGGGCAGATGCCGTTCCGCTTCCTCAAGGCGGGCAAGCGCAAGTCGGCCGAGATCGTCGCCGCGCTCGGCGGGGCGGTGCCGGGCCTGACGCTCGAGCCCCGCACGTTGGCCGACGGCACCCAGGGCGTCTACACCACCGTTTCCGACTGGGCCCGCTTCAAGCCGTGCGCGATCTCCCTGCACATGATGCGCCAGAGCTGCCTCTGGGATCCGGCGAACCCGTTCGCGCGCGCCACCGGCACCCAGCGCGAGCTCTTCATCAAGCACACCGGCAGCGAGGCGTTCTTCGAGGAGCTGCGCCTCAAGGGCGCGCGCGTCGACCTCCCGCGCTGGATGGCGAAGTGGGACGCCGACGCCGCGGCCTTCCGGGCCCGCACCGCGCCGTTCCGCCTCTACGCCTGATCAGTAGGCGCGACCTTCGCGCTTCTCCCAGTAGTTCATGTAGGCGCGGTTGAGCACGCCCAGGCCGCCCGGGGTCGGGTAGTCGCCCGTGAAATACCAGTCGCCGCGGCTCGTCGGGCAGGCCCGGTGCAGCGAGGCGATCTGCTGGAAGATGATGACCAGCTCGCCCTTCCAGCCGGACTTGACCGGGTAGACGAGCTCGGCGGCCTTGACCGCGATCTCCTGCTCGGTGAACGCGTCGTAGATCCGCTTCACGTGGTTGCGCATCTCGGCCGTCGGGCGCTTCGCCTGGGCGACGCAGTCCTCGTAGACCTCGCGCAGCAGGTCGGTCATGCCGCGCTCCTTGCAGAGGGCGACCGCCGCCTGGAAGGCGAGGAACTTGCCCATCTCCGACATGTCGATGCCGTAGCAGTCCGGGTAGCGGATCTGCGGGGCCGTCGACGCGATGACGATGCGCTTCGGGTTCGGGCGGGCGAGGATGCGCAGGATCGACTGGCGGAGGGTCGTGCCGCGGACGATCGAGTCGTCGACGCAGACCAGGGTGTCGCCCTCCTTCACGGTGCCGTAGGAGATGTCGTAGACGTGCGAGGCCATCTGCATGCGGTTCTTCTCCTGGGAGATGAACGTGCGCAGCTTGACGTCCTTGTGCGCGACCTTCTCGCCGCGCGGCCAGCCGCCGAGCACGAGCCGGTCGATGGTCGCCTCGTCCAGCGTGCCGGCGCGCTGGGCCTCGAGGAGCTGCCGGCGGACCTGCGAGCGGCGGCGGAGGCGCAGCTCCTCCATCAGGCCGTACCAGGCGATCTCCGCCGTGTTCGGGATGTAGGAGAAGATCGCGTGGTGGTGGTCGTCCTGGATCAGGGCGAGCACCTCGTCGGCCAGCGCGGCCCCGAGCGCCTTGCGTTCGGCGTAGATCTCGGGGTCGTTGCCGCGGGAGAAGTAGATGCGCTCGAAGGAGCAGTGGCGGCGTTCGCCGGGGGGGTGCACGACCTCGACCGAGTGGCGACCGTCGGCCTTCATGATCAGCG
>Ga0214919_10005993_pt1 | contig 16900 bp, 18 predicted proteins | sample LL1503_MetaG_FD_177994 | JGI IMG/M metagenome (GOLD analysis project Ga0214919, IMG submission 177994) | Freshwater microbial communities from Lake Lanier, Atlanta, Georgia, United States - LL-1503 | ecosystem: Environmental > Aquatic > Freshwater > Lake | place: USA: Georgia | collected... | reverse complement strand
ATCTTATTTAGATCACCTGGTTTGTAAATGCAAATATCTTTCATTGTGAGCAGATCGCTTATAGGGCTGTCTTGCCAGCGAGGGTATATACCATCTGCAATAACACCAGTTGCCCACTTGCGAGTGTCTGTAGCATATTTTTTATCATCAGCACTAGGACCCATGCGATACGACCACTTTGAGTCATGTTCAAATACATTTTCGTAATAGACCTGCCCATTGGCTGTGGCAAGGAATGGGCTGGCACAATCAAAACTAATAGTAAAAGCCGGATTAACGTATTTTCTAACTGCCCGTTGAATCACAGTCAGTAGCACAGCCCATTCCAACTTTGATGTGCCCAAGAAGTGCATCCAATCATGCACACCCTCTTGCAACAAATTGTCGTAACGCAGAGCCACAAGGCGTCTAAGCACCAAGTGAACATCACACATGTTTTGTCCACCCATTGACCAACCGTCAAAATGTGTGTCTGGGTACTTGACAGGATCGCAGTATTCCTTCATAGTATCATACCATTGGTCTGCGCTGCTATGATTGTCGCCCTGCAACACATTTAAGATCTTGGTGCCACCATTGCGAACACCCTTACGATGTTTCATAAAGTATTCGTTATTGAACTTGGTAGCGGCCACAGCTTCAGGTAGTGTGGAGATTTGACAGGCCTTGGCAGCTTTTTTATCATGTATGACCCAAGTTGGAATATCAAGTGTCATGCAGTAATCAGAAACATTATCTAGCCAATTGAGAACTAACTCACGTTTCTTTTGAGCTTTAGCACAACCTGAGTTGGCTCGCCAATCGCCTTCCCACAAGCCTTTAGCAATCTGGAAACCGCCCGAATCTCCCAGTATAAACGTTCCTGGCTCACGGTTCCGGACCATGTCCTCTGACCAGTCTTGTTTTGAGAGATCGAGGTTAGCATGTCCTCCAGACGCAAGTGACCACCGATAAGGGAATAAAGCCTTTGTGGAGTTGAGCCAATTAAGCTGTTCCATATCCGTGAGGCCCTGCGGAAATCGTGCTGGATCCACATAGTGTTCATTTCTTTGCTTGCCTATGAATGTGGCATAGAAGCCGCTGATGGCCGGAAGGAATACAGCGTAGTCCGATTGCCTGGCAGTTAAGTTATCTTGTGTCATTATTTTTTGGTAAATTTTACTGAATTGATTAATGCATAATCTTCATGATAGTGGTCAATTATTTTTTGACGGTATTCTGGGTGTTGATTTAACTTATCTGCAATTTTTTTCATCACAGAATGTTTTGCACTATTTTTGAGTGTGATATTGTCTTTATCACTTTTTTTAATTTCAACGTCACATCCATATGATAGCATGAGATTGATAAAATTGTCTTTCAACTGGTCATCAAACTTTAGCCATACTATTTGATCGTGTGGAATACCATATATAAAATCAACTTGTTTTTGAGTGTGGTTATCATATTCTATTTTTTCCATACCCAGTTCCCAATCAAACGTATCAATATTCATGCTGTTGGCAACACCGTCTAGATCAGTTTCTGGTTCTGTGTAAATCATTTGAGTCATGCCAGAAATCCATCGATCCAATGGATCACGCAATATCACAATAAACCGACATTGTGTTAGATCAACAACGTCGTAATAATTTATATTAGTGGCATCGTGATTTACACCTTGATTGAACTGTAGTGATATCCAACTGCTTGCATTTTTTGGAATATTTACATAAATCAACTGACTAATACCATATAGCAACGGGTCAACATTGATAACTCTGCTTTGTCCCAATTGGTGAAATTTGCTATTAGCCAGTGGTCGACTCATTTGCTTTGTGCTGGTAAGATGTAGTTGTAAACAACAATACCACTATCCACAGTAATCTTGGCAGCACCATCATCTGAGATGCGAATAGTCTTGTCACCTGTGAGTGCCAGGATGCTCATAACTTGTTGAGCGGGCCAAGACCACGCACGTTTCAATTGTCCATTTACCCCTGGATGAAACACAAAGTTGCCAGAGTGTGTGGAATGGTCACCAAAGAAAAACTTCAAGTCGCCGTTTTCAGTCTTGGCTTGAAAATGTGGTTCTTCAGCATTGGCCTGTGCTTGCATACGCAAGCGATTGATAGCGGCCACAGTGGGCTCAAATTCAATGTGCCAGTTAACACCTTTAAACTTGGGTGTCTTGAGCTTTTCAGTCACAATAGCTTCGGCCATGAAGCGATAGTTGTTTTTAAAATCACCGGTGGCATTTTCAAAGTTGATACCATCTGGTTCGCCACCTGCGCGGCGACTCAAGCTGAGTTTGGCGTTTTCTTTGTACTCTTGCAAGTTCAACAGAATTTTGATCTTGCTCAAGTTAGGCATGCCAAATGTGCCCACAAAGTCTGGATGTGGATTTTTAAATTCGCCTTCCACAACCACACTCATATCTTCGGCTAGGCCTACGATTTGTGTAGTTTTGTCATCACCCACGATCTTGATCAAGTCAATGCAGCCAAGGTCATGTGTATGTTGTACTAAGTCTAATAGATAATCTCTCATTGTATATACTCCTAAGTGTTTGATTATAACAGATGTATTTAGAATTTGCAATCATTCTTGGCGAATTACTTTTGCCAGAACTTGACCGCCGCGTAAACTTTGAATTTCTCCAGGCCTACGCATTTCAAACCAAGCAATATCACCGGCACCGGTGTATTGATCGATAATTTTATAGCCAAGGTTTCTGGCTATTGTTTGTATGCGACTACCTGGGGTGTAGCACATCCAAGCGTTTTCTACGGCACCAACGCCGTACCATTTGTCGCATTCGTTGTAGGTAAAAACCAACGCTCCACCAGGACGCAGTTTTTGATATATTTCCGTAAGAAACTTTTCAATCATCTCAATGGGCTTCCAATTAAAATAATTGTAAGCAAACACCAATCCAAATTGATTAGACGGCAGTGCTGTAAACATTTCTGTGTCTTTCCAGTCGTTGATCACATAAGGCCTTAGTCGACGTTGATATTCTTGTGTAAACGGACTTATAGCAACATTGATTAATGCTCTATCATGATCCACAAGATACAACGGATCCATTGGCACCATGTCTTCTATAAATGTTTCGCGTCTAGCACCAAGTACCATGCCTGGTAATCGCCAATCAGTGTAAGTTTTGATCACATTACGCAGGCGTTCGTGGTCGTCAAACTCAATAGACAGTTTGCGATTGATCAAGTGCTCTACTGTTTCAAAACACATTTCTTGTTCGTATCGCTTCCAACTTTCTGCGTAATATTCGGGAGATAGTCGATCAACATCGTTTTGTAATTGTTGTTTTAGAACCCGAAGTGATTGGTCAAATTTAGAAATAGAATGCTTCACTCCTGCAAGTCTCTCGTCAAGTTCTGAAGTTGTAGAATGATACTGCAAGTCTCGGCTTTTTACTGCATGAACAATATCATCTAACTTGTCAGTTATATTGCCGTAAGCAGGGTCCATGTCGGGACGTTCTAACCAGTTTAAATATGCAACAACTTGACTTAGTTTCATTCGAATGAAAATAGTGATGTAAAAGTGTTTTCTGTGTTGGTAGCTGATGCAAGATCCCATTCCAACACACCCAGTAAGTTGTCAATCTTTTGATCTACAACTGTTGCTTCCATTTCTGAATCGTCAAACGGCAAGTCTTTGAACCACTGCGGCAAATGCATCTCGTCTGTGGGATAGCCAATTGATGTCCACCCAAGAGCATTTGATTTTAGTTTACACACAATAGTTTTCATGCCATCCACAATCTGCATTGAGTAATTGTCTGAATGCATTCTACGCAGATTGTTCCAGTTAAGTGCGGCCCGCACATGTCCAGGCATGTTGGCACGACCCAGTCGTTCTTCTTCTTTGCCGTACTTGGTCAAGTTGTTCACACGCTTGGGTGACCCTTTCTCCCAGCCTGGACGCTCTTTAAACTCATACTTGAATTCTCTAATGCGTTCAATAATCTCATCTCGTTGTGTACCTGCTAATACTTTATTTAGAATTTCTAATAAGAAGTCTTGAATTACTTTGGGAGTATCACTGCGCTTCAAATCCAGGCCCATGGCCTTGGTCTTGCCAATCTTGCCTTCCACATCCAGTCGCTTGCCTTCCAAGTCAATGATGTTCACAGCATAACGCTTCTTGGTAATGAACAAACTGCGGTCAGCAACCAGTTCACGACCTGCTTTGATCAACGAACCCATGCCTCTTGGACAATGGAATGCCTGTTCCATAAAGCCCGGAAAGCTCTCGTTAACTTGATCAGCAATTGAATCATACAGTTGGATACAAGTTTCTTTTGACCATTCCATGCGCCCTTCTGCAACTTCTTTTTCTAAGATAGGCCATGCAGAGAAATAGCACGAGTCAGTGTCACCGTAAATGATGGCCTTGCCTGTGTGATCATATTCGCCTGTGATGCACTCGTTGATGTGAGCATCCATGTGCTTGGCAATTGATCGGCCTGCCAGTGTGGTTGACTGCCCAATACGCTTGTCAAAGAATCTACAGCCTGGATTCAAAATAGCACCATACAAACTGTTTAAGTTAATCTTCTTGACCAACTGACGCTTGTCCCAAAATGCAATCTCTTTGGGGTCCTTGGTCTGTTTCTTCTTGGCCTGTAGTTCTTGTCGTTCGCGATACCAACGCTCTAGTAAGCCAGGAATAATACCTTTTTTCTCGTAAGTGAGAATGGTACCATTGGCAGTAAGGATCCAAGGTTGATTTGAATCAAAGATCATGTGCCAGATTTCCATGGCCGAGTGAACACTCTCCTCCCCACCTTCCCAGTCAATGGTAATTTCTGTACCACGGTTTTGTTCCATTACGGCCGTGTATTCTAAGCTGGCAAACAATCCTTCCCACGCAGCCGCAAAGGAGTCGCCTTTGGCCATGCGTTCTTTGATCAGTCGATCAGTCATGGTCTGCCGCAATTGGCCTACCACAGTTTCTGGACCCATGTTCATGGCACGGATAGCGGATGGATATAGTGAATTAATGTCCACTGATCCAATCCACATGTGCAAGCCCTTTTTAGGATATGCCACATAAGCACCGGCGGCCTGTGTGTCATCATCAGTAAGGCGTTGCTTGCGATTGGGCACAACCATGCCACGCTCATGTGCTTCGTTGATAATGGCCTGTTCAGTCACTGCCACAGCACCCATTGTGGTTTGGAGCAACACAGTATTGGCATGTGCCAGTTCATTGGCCAGGTCCAAGAAACGCAGTTTCTTGTCCAACTTGGCAATAATCATAGTGTCTTGGCGGTTGTACTCAATGAACTTTTTAAAGTGCTGATTGTACAACTGATCCAATGTGCCTTCAAACTGTGTTTTGCGTTCGCCCAGTTCGTACTCGCCAATGGCATCCAGTGAGTAGGAATGGCGTTCTTCGTATGTGTACTTGCGATACAACTGCATGTAGTCCATATGCACACGACCAATCAAGTCATATGTTTGATTCTCTGCGCCAAAACGTTCAAACATCCTTTGCTTGGGAAACTGTCCCCACAAACAAAAACGTCGTGTGTCGTCCTTGCTGAGTATTCTTGTGGTACGATTTACTGTGTACGGAATGTCATAGCCTTCTGAGTTCCAGCCAGTAAGCACATCTGCACCTTCGATAACGTCTAGAAACATTTTGATCATGTCTTCTTCACGCTCAAACAAGATGGTGTTTTCAAACTCAGCCACCAGTTCTTGTGCTGTGTCCCAGCTCAAGTGTTTGGGTGGCACAGTTAGTGTGATCATTTGATCCAGCCAATCCAAGTACACAGATATAGCAGTGATAGGATTGAACGGATCTGCCACAGGCGAAAACCCACGCTCTTGGTCAAACGCAACTTCAATGTCGAAAAATGCTGTGTGTAATTCAGGAGCATCTTGGTCTTTGTAGTTCTCTTCCAGACATCTAAAGATGGGATTGATGTCTGATTCGTACAACTGCTTGCCTGACTGGCTGCGAACTTCCTTGCGAAATTCTTTGTTGTTGCGTGATGAAAATCTATTGACCGGCGTGCCGTAGATGCTTTGAAACTTGCCTCTAGGGTCGTCGTAATAGAAGATGTAGTTGGCAGGATATTCTTTGTAGACTCGTTCGCCATTGCGGCGTTCTACAACATGGATGCGATCGTGTTCACGATCAAAAAGTGCGTCGATATAACTCATTGTTTATTAAATTTATTTTTACAATAGGGTAGTAATACATTTCTTGTCCAAGCAAGATGCCCGTTTGGTGATGGATGAAAATCGTCATCGCTGAGCAACATGTTTTTCAAACAGAAACTGTATAGATCTTGTACAGGATCCATAATTGAATTATGTGTTGTTTTGATTGAGTCTGGCAAAAATTTAACAATATCAAAATCATCAGACCTATTTGGAAAAGTAGGATCTAAAAAATTAATAAATATTGATTGATACCCAAGTGCATCAAGATATCGCTTGAGTCCAATTTTCCAAATTGCATTTTCTACGGCTCTTGATTCAAGACTTTTGAATTTATGAATGTCTCGGTAACCAAACCATTGTGAGTTGCTATCGCCTTCGCGGGCAGTTCCGCCAGTTGACACATGACAAACTTTGTCAGTAAATTGATACACAAAATTAGCATTATTGTCAATTGCATCTGATGAAAAAATTTCATCTTCGCGATCATGTCCTGACCACATTACTACAACCAACGTTTCATCCGGGGGCAATTTTTTAGTTTCTAGTCCCCAGATTACACTTTGTGAAATAAAATAGTTTCCGGCCCCAGGTAAAGCACAAGAAAAAACTTCATGAATTGATGATAAGTCTCGAAAATAATATGGCCAAGTAGTTGGCACCTGTGGACCCGGAATTGTATAGGTAAAACTACATCCGCCTACTACTAAATTTTTAAATCCAAAATCCACAACGTTATCAAAATTTCTTTTGATCATGCAAGAACGCATGGATGATTCAGATATAATGGGCATATTAATTGTTCTCCGTTTGTGGCTGGATAGGCCTTGCTACATGCTCGTAATGTGAGCGACTCATAGGTATTTATAGTGTTTTACCAACAGTTTCTAAAATAGTTTCCAGGGTCTCGTGATCCTGTTTCTCTTTGCCAAACTCGGCCTTGTGTGCCAGTTTGATGGCCTTCTTGAGAATAGCAGGTTTAATTTCCAACTCTTCGGCCACAGCCTTGATGGTATCAGTGAGTCCACCATTGAGTGTTTCGATCTCGTGAAGCACTTGCATGCCTTCGTTGATGATTTGGGTGAGTTTGAGTTTTTGTTCGCCGTTAAATGTCTTGCTCATAGAGCCTCCTAAAAAACAAGTATACAGCATACTGTTATAAATTGCAAGATTAAACTTGTTCTTGCTTGCCCCAATCTAACCGATTCCATGCTCGTTCATGAAAATAATATAATATGCTGTTGACCACTAGAGCAAAACTTACTACACCCAACCCCACTTGCCAACTACCACTTGCCAGCCAGCCTCCTATAAAATTAGTTATAGTAACCAAAATTCGCCAAGTCACTACCTTTCCCATGCTACGTATGGTTTTTTCTATCCATCGAGGTTGAAACATTTTTATCCTTTAATAAATTTATAAGTACAGGAATGAAACGAGCTGTACTTTGTGTAGAAAACCCATATGATTATATAGATCAACTTGATGATTACAGCATCATGATTATAAATCCTGCAACTGTAATGGCTCGCCGAGAATACTTATTGGATGCTGCTGACTGGAGCATATTAATTACTGATTTAGGTATACAATACCGAGACGGCGGGGACTATGGCAACGAGCGAGTGTTCTGGTATACCAGTGGAACTACTGGAGACAGCAAATTTTGTAGTTTTACTCAGCAACAAATAGATTTGCGTTCTGAAACTATTTGTTGCAGTTATGACATTTCCGCCAATGACCGATATGTAAGTATCATGCCACTGTGGCATGCACACGGCCAGGGATTTTATTGGGCTACAAAACATGCCCAATGCGAAACACATTTTCTATCCATACAAAATATCAAACGTATGCCTGAATATAGTCCAACATTTATAACTGCTATACCTGATGTTTTACAGATACTGACACATGTTGATTTTACATCGTTAAGGTTTATTAGATCGGCATCGGCTGCTATGTCTGACACATTGTATCAACGTCTTGTTGACAAGTTTCGTGTGCCTGTGTGTGAAGCATTTGGTATGACGGAAGCATTGAGTCATTGTTTTACCAATCCGTTGCATGGTGAACAGCGTATGGGCACCATTGGATTGCCTGACGGAACTGATGCAAAGATAGAAGATGGTCAATTGTACATACAAGGTCCGTGTGTATTTCAACCTGGTTGGTACAACACTGGAGATCTAGCACAGCAGGATGACAAAGGTTATTACAAAATTTTGGGCCGGCATCGTGACCAAATCAACGTTCGTGGTAAAAAATTAAATCCTGAAAGTTTAGAAAAACAATTGCTTGCAGGTGTGCCAGGATTGGCACATTGTGTAATATTTGGATCAACGTTTGTAAAATGTTTGTATGCAGGCTCATGCAATTCAACTGATGTCGCACAATTTTTATTATCACTAGGACCACATTGTCGTGCTAAGTTAATTAAACAAGTGGATACAATACCGGTAAGCCCATCAGGTAAAATATCAAGAACATGGTTAGATCGAGAATACGCATGAACAAACTAATAGCATTTGGTTCTAGTCCTATTATGAAACATAATAAAACGATTATGCCATATCCACAAATCATTGCTAACCAATTGGGTCTTGCATACCATTCACAAGCCAAGCCGTTAAGTTCTAACAGCAAACTAGCAAGAAAAGTATTGAGTTATGACTGTCAAGATGCTCTGGTGCTAGTATCTTGGACCAGTACCACACGAACAGAATTTAGAACTGAACATGGGTGGACCTCTACCAATTCAACCACACACCAATCAGAGTTTGAAAAACACTGGTACCAAGGCCCAGCTCGATGGGAATATACCGGAGTAAGTATAACACTCAAAGAAATGGTATTGGTACAAAGTTTTTTAAAATCTTGCAATATTCCTTATGTGTTTTTGTTTGACAACAACGAAATAACACACAGTCAATTGTATCAACATCCTGATGAATATTTGCAATCAATTATCAAGTTAATTGATCAAAGTAAAATATTGTTATTTGAAGGGCAAGGATTTGGGCCTTGGTGTGAGTCAAAAGGATATGAGAGACAAGACGGCAATCATTTTGAACCTCGGGCACATGAACAAGCAGCAGATCTAATCAGTGCTCACTTTGGGCTATGGAGTAGCGAATTCCTTAGCCCGGGCAGCAGCCGCCCACTCGGTCCTAAGGCTGAGTTTGGTTAACCACCTGCGGCTTGTATTCTTCTTGTTAGAGAATTAATTTGTTGATGCAGTTGTTGTGCTTCGTAGTCTTGTGGCATCATGCGATCGGCGTATTGATAACTGTCACCGCCCAGTCGTTGATACTCAACCTGTTTTGCAGCCAATTCTTGTTTCAATGTCGCCACATCAACTGGTGGATTGGTGATTTCATTCAGTCGCATTATTGTTCTCGTTTCATTTGACGAAATAATGTCATGCCTGGATTAAAGTTGCGACTCCAAGACAATGATTCTGCTACATTATGAATTTGTCGCTGGTATTCGGCAGCTTGTGCGCCTGTAGGCTTGCGACCCGTCCAGTTTTGTTTGGGTACAGGTGCAGTATTGCCAATTTTAACGTTGTCAGCTGCCGCAGAACGAGCATTACGTTTACGAACTGCATTTGGCGTTTGACTTAGTTGTCCAGCAACTTTACCGCCTGTGTGTGTTTTAACAGGTGCGGGTGTTGCTACTGCGGCGTTTGGATTGTTTGTTTTTGCCTGATGTACTCGTCCTGTTGGAGTTTGTGTTACTGTGCCTCCGGTACTGGATGTGGTTGGAGGTGCGTATGCGCCTAACGTTTTGGTCATTTGCCCAAAAGGATTTGGCGCCGCAGTTGGGGTTGCCGCTGGAATTGTTGACAAAACTTTGGCAGGTTGATTGACACTAGCATACCCTGTACTGCGTAACCCAAAGTTTGGCGTGGTAGCGGCAGGTGCAGCAGCAGGTGCTGATTGTCGTCGAGCAACTTCTCTACGACCAACATAATTTGAACTCTTGGGATCATCCCATCCTATTGGATCATCAGCAGGGGCAGGAGATGCCGCAGTTGGGGTCGCTGCTGGCGCCGGCTCCGTGGTAGGTGCTGTTGTTGGTGTTGTGGTAGCTGCCGGAGCAGGGGCAGGTGCTGTTGTTGGTGTTGTGGTAGCTGCCGGAGCAGGGGCAGGTGCTGTTGTTGTAGTGGCAGCAGGGCCTTTAATAGCATTGCCACCAAGCGGAGCTGCGCCAGCAATAGCCTTGGATGCTAGGTCAGGCGCTACTCCAGCACTGGTCATTATTTTTAATACTTGATCGCTGTCTGTTGGAGATCCAGCTTTTTTCCAGGCACTCATTAATTTGTCAGCAGTTACTTTATTTGTTAAATTGCTTCCTATTGTAGCAAGTTTATTTGTAACTGCACCAGCTGCTTGTCCTGCTTTTTGCTTGATCCAATCCATTGGACCTTCGGCCAGTTGAAATGCATGTAGTACACCGGCTTCGGTTAATTGTACACTACCAACACCGGCATAACTTTCTTGGACGCCAGCGGCTTGCTGGGCAGCCACAGTGGCAGCTTTTGCCGCGAGTGTGCTAATTGTTTGTACCGACAATCCACCACCGGCATTAGTACCAAATTTTTCAATTGCGGCTGCTCCAATTTGTTCTAATTTGCCAACATCAGTAGGAGAGACTGAACCATTATTAATGGCAGCTTGAATGGCGTCATATGCTTTTTGTCCTGCGGCTTTTCTCAATGGACTTAGGGCCGCCGCTACATCGGGAGTTACACTGTAACTCCCGATGCCTGCACCGTGTTGATACGATCCAGGTGCCCCTTGTGCGCCTGGTAACCCTTGTTGTGGTGTTCCTTTTAATGCTTGACCAATTTGACCAGCACCATAAGCCATTGCACCTGTCTTGGCACCAGAATAGGCAGCACTAGAAAATTTCTCACCTTGCAATAACTTGTCTACCATTTTAAATAGACCCAATGCAGCAGCACCACCTAACCCTGCACCCGATATACCAGCGGCAGCAATCAATGCTGAATAAATTAAACTCTGTGCAATAGGATGAGCTTTAGCAAAGTCACGGTACTTTTGCACATAGGTCATTACCCCCTGATCGCCACCAGTGGCCTGCTTTAACTTTTCTGCCGCAGTGTCATACATGGCATCAATATTTTTAACAGGTCCAGAGTTTTGTACTTTATCTTTTAATGTTTCCCATGCTTGATTAACAGCACTGGCTGCATCTTTGCCTCGGCCAATCATGGTGCGATTGCCACCGGCAGCACCAGCATCTTTCTCTACGGTCTGAAACAATTGACCAATTTGATCAGCGGTCATTGCGTACTCTTTAAGTACGTTACCAGCATTTTCCCACAATTTAATTAACTGGGTATCAGACTCATTTAATCCTTCGTACAAATAGGAACGGTCTTCGGTCATAATCAAATCTCTGATGATCATAGCACTTATCTTTCTTCTATGTAATCTTGATTGAGGTCTTGTTCGGGCTGATTGCGCTGTCTGTGAGCGCGGAATAAATCAACCGCTATACCTGCTTCGTCAGATGTTCGAAATCTGCTGGGCAAGCTGCGACCACGATGGTGTATGGCATACCCTACACTGTCATCACCGTGTATTTCAAATATAGCACCATCATCCAGTTCCATGACTTTGATGGGTTGTTGTGGTTGGGCAGCAGCAGTATTAACTTGAGCCTCAACGTCATGCACTGTGCCGGGGTCAGTTAATTCATAATCATCTTCTTCAACTTCGTGACGATCAACTGCATCAAGAGCTTTGTCTTTAAGTGCGCGATCAATTTTAACTTTCTTTTCCAATTGGTCAAGATACTGTGTCAAGTCTTTTTTGACCTTGCTTAACATATCTTCCTCAACTTCTTGCATGGCTTCACCAAGTGATGGTTTTTTAGGCTCAACTGAATCACCCACTAACTCACCATGCATGGGATGTTGAGGATCTGTTTTGGCTCCCAATGCCTTAATGCCATGTGGCTTGAACAATGCTGGCAATTGATGCACTGATTTTTGTTGAGAGTTTAATCCATGCTTAACATTGACTGGAGTGGTACCTTCTACCAATGCCAATCGTTCTAGGATTGATCTAATGTCGTGGCTCATGCTCTTTCGTCTTTCAAGAAACTTCTCAGCATCCAGCCATGCTTTTGTTGAGCATCAATGCGTTCTGCTATAAAATTAGCAATGCCCTGCTGATTTTCACTTTCAGCAACGGCAAAACATTTGTTAAGAAGTTCCAACAGTTGGTCGTTGTTGGCCAACAGTTCTTCGATCATGAGTCGGGCACGTGGTATTTTGGTTTGCCCTTTGATAGTTGACAGTTCACTAAAGCGTTCAAAACTACCAGGGGAATAGTCGCCTAATGCGCGAATGTATTCAGCGGTTTTGTCTATTGATCCATCATAGACTTCTTCATACAAGTTTCCAAAAAACTCGTGCAATTGAGCAAAGTCCGGGCCTTCCACGTTCCAGTGAAACAGCTGGGCTTTGATGCTGAAAGCATACTCAGTTGCCAGGAGAGTTTTTAAAGCGTCCGCTAACATGTTTATTCCTTTTGTATTCCCGGGGTGTGTTCGGTGTAGGATCAGAACCCGTTACATATTTACCACTCAACATAGATCCGCCTGATCTTGATTGCATGCCCAACGCCTGACTTACAGGTGCTATAGACCCAGCACTTGTGCCGCCCACTGATGCATTTTCCATAATTTCTTTCATTTTCATGATGATGGTATTTCTAATGTTATTTGATCTTCATGTATTGCAGCGTTTTTACTTGCTACACGCATGTTTTTTATTTTCAACTTGCTGCCACACGGCTCAAGTAGTTCATATCTAATCTTGTACAATCCAGGCGGTGCTTCAATAGATATTACTTCTTCTAAGTAATATTCTTTGCCATTCCAAATCCATGATCTTTCTGTAAATAGCTCGTCGTTTATGTACAATCTATAGCGGGTGTCACTGCCATCCCACTTGCAATAAACATCACAATGAACTTGAACTGATTTGGTCTGCATTAGATATTTAGTAAAATATACAGCTATAAATATCACAATGTTAAAACTATCAGAAATTCGACGATTACATATCGAATTGACCACAAGATGCAATGCTAGATGCCCTATGTGCATGCGAAACTACAGAGGCTCAGAGTTTAATTCTGGATACCCTTTGTGTGAACTGTCATTGGCAGATTTCAAGCACATTGTGACTCCGGAATTGTTGGCGCAGTTAATTCAGCCCGAGCAGCCTATCAATGGATTGGTACCAAAAGTATTTGGATTTAGGGGAATTACATTTAACGGAAATCTTGGTGATTTTGCTTCGGCTCGTGATGCTGTGGACATAGTTGAATATGTTGCTGAACACAAGGTCCCAGTTCATATCAATACCAACGGCAGTTTACGCAATGCAGACTGGTGGCGTAGGCTGGCCCTGCCAGGGGTCACTGTGGGATTTGCTATTGATGGCATGAGTGACACTCACAAATTGTATCGTCAAGACACAGACTGGCACAGAATTATTGAACATGCACAAGCACTAATTCAAGCAGGTGGCCGGGCTATTTGGCGCTTTGTGCCGTTTGAACACAATCGTCATCAAGAACAAGAATGTCGAAAGATGGCACGCGACCTGGGATTTTTTGGATTTGAAAACATATACGATGGACGAGATCGTGGCCCAGTATTCACTAGAGATGGTAAATTCAGTCATGTGATCGGCCCTGCAGAACCAGGCGAAGTCCCACCAGTTGAAGCACTGTTAGAAAATCATATCACCTGGTATGATTCCAAAACACATCGTTCTCACAAAGACATACCAAATTTGTCAATGCATTGTATTCACAAACACACTCAAGAAATATACATTGCTGCCGACGGGTCAGTGTATCCTTGTTGTTATCTTGGATTTTATCCACACACCATGAGCCACCCAGGTAACAAGGAACTGGCACCCATGGTAACAGAAAACAATGCTTTGCAGTACCCATTGGAACATTGTTTGACCTGGTTTGAAAGTGTGGAACAGGCTTGGAGCAAGCCTAGTATTGCCGAAGGTAGACCATATCAGTGTGTTAGCACCTGCGGAAAAACAGCCTCTGCTATTACTACTCTATAATTAATATTATGACCAGCGCAAAAATCTTATATCTAGCACGTTATCGTGTGCCGCATGCTATCATGAGCCTGCAACCAGAATTTACCAAACACCTTATTGGTGTGGATCGAACTTGCATTGCCAGCCCTGTGCCTAAAGAAGAACTTTGGCCGGTGTTTGAACAATACGGTATAGACACCACAAAGTTTGACTATGCTCCTGATAGTGAAATTTATCGACTGTATCCTGAAGTCAACAACTGGGTGTTTGAAGGCGACTACAGAACATATTGGTTACGTCAACAGGCCATTAAGTTTGCGTTCTTAGATTATTTAGATTATGATCTCATGATCATGCATGATTGTGATTGTTTGTTGATCAAAGACTATGAGCCTCTTAAAGACGGTAAGCTCAACTTTATGGTGTTAGAAAACGAACGTCATAGTTGGGGATATTACGAAGCTATTAAAAATGCTCTTGGGTTTGAACGTCTCACACCACACTGTTTTATCAGTGAGTTTGTGCCTGTGCTAAAGAAAGATTTCAATGACCTTGTGAAGTTTCTAGAAGAAACACACAACAAAAAATGGTTAGATGCCATGATTGATTCGTGCCCCCCGCAACCTACTGTTCCGCCTTGGGGCAATGGTGAGCTAATTCGTTGGTTCTCAGAATACGAATTCATTGGCAACTGGGCTATGAGTCGCCAAGACATTACCATGGAATTTCAACGTAGATATCACTATGACGACATGGAAAAGATTGGCGGGTTTAATACCAACTATCACACTGCTGTGTGTGATGCTGTTCCTGATCTAAGATTTAGTTTACAATACGACTGGGATAAAAAAGAGATTCCTAAGTTTGATTACTACATGGACAAGATTCGTGAAACACTGGCAACGCCTTGCACAGAAGAATTTGTGCCGTTAAGACGCAAAGAAGATCAATGGCTCAAACGAGATAAAGACTAATTTAAAATTATGTTTGACAATCTCAAAATTTATTCTCCTGGATATCAAGCAATCAATTGGGGATTTGATTATTCTCAGTTAGTTGATTTGGCTACTGCATTAGCACAACCTACACGCATTGCAATCCTGCCTGTTTTTTATAACAATCCAAAAAATTTTGCCTACATGCCTGAATTTGACAATCTGGATTTGACTCTTTTTGATCTTGTGGTATTTCATGATATTGAATTTCGCAGACAGGCCGCATTAATTGAGTGGATTAATGATACTGGTGTTAAAAATTGGTTACTGTGCGTGGGAGGACTACACGCACACGAAACACTGGATCCAAGAACAGTATATCGCCCTACCTGGAGTTTTACTTTTTTAGAATGGACACCGCCAAGAGAAGATTTTCCACTAGATCGCCCATTTTTATTTGACAGTTTGTGCGGAGCTCGACGTGAACATAGAGACTATGTGATGTTGGCATTGTCAAAATCTGGCTTGCTAGATAAAAGTATTGCTACCTATAGAGATATATTTGTAGGCGGCCACTTCAGCAAAACTCCCGATCGTGTGAAAGAAGAATTTCCAGACCAACAACTAACATGGCCTTATGTGAGTCCAAATTTGGATCCTGCATGGGAAGTTAAAAAACAACTAGACAATTCTATCAGCGGTATTGCGCCTTGGGAAATATACAATCGTTGCTATTATTCAATCTTATTAGAAACATTGTGCATTGGAGATTGCTTTCTTATGGCAGAAAAGATTGGCAAATGCTTGTACGCTCGCAGATTGTTTGTGCATTTTGGCACAGCGCACTGGCTTAAAAAACTGCGCTCGTTTGGGTTTCAAACATTTGATAGTGTGTTAGATGAAAGTTATGATGATATCGAAGACGACGTCAAACGATGGCAAGCTGCATTTGAACAAGTCAAATGGTTGAGCGATCAAAATCACACAGAGCTGCTGCAAAAAGTAAAACCCATACTAGATCATAATCATGCTAGACTTTACGCATTCCGCCAGGAAAAGTTTGACGAAATGCGAACTATGATTTTATCTCACTTGAAGTGAGCAAGCCAGTGCTGATAGAAATTTTCAGCAATGATTTCTTGTCCAGCAGCACTTGAGTGATAACCAGGATCTTCACCCCGGAACGGATTGTTACCACAGATGGCCTGTGGTGAACGTGATTCGTCTAAATTAATATAATGATCTGGCACAAGGCTGGGAAATGCTTCACGCCACTGATTGGTATTGTTGGGATCAAATGGCCACAGCAGGTTAGGCAGTACCAAGAACCGGATACCATCCAAGTACATTGTAATCACGCCTTCGCGGATTATCCATTCGTCCTGTTGCTTTTTCCAAGCATTGTCATAGATACTATCAATCCAATGCCGCACTCCATTCTGTGCTTGTTTGGTAATGCGACCCACTCTGTAGGGATGATCAAAGTTTTCTGCCAGTGTAAAGATGGTTTCGCAAATCATGTTTGATGGCTCTCGACCATAGTTCACATTGCGGATGCCATCTTCTCTGTTGTATCCATTGCCTAGTTTTCTATTTTGCAGATGTTGTTCCAGTGGAGGATTTTCTCCTGAACTGTGTGCCTGGCTCCAATCATATGGCACAGAGTTAGCAG
>Ga0214919_10005992_pt1 | contig 16905 bp, 18 predicted proteins | sample LL1503_MetaG_FD_177994 | JGI IMG/M metagenome (GOLD analysis project Ga0214919, IMG submission 177994) | Freshwater microbial communities from Lake Lanier, Atlanta, Georgia, United States - LL-1503 | ecosystem: Environmental > Aquatic > Freshwater > Lake | place: USA: Georgia | collected... | reverse complement strand
CAGGTCATGCTATTTGTGGTTGGTTCTTAGAACATGCTTATCCCTTATTAAAAGTAACCATTGTGCCAAGAGGTACTGCTGCACTCGGTTATGCGCAATATACTCCTAAAGAACAATACTTATATACGATCGAACAATTAACCGATCAAATGTGTATGACCTTAGGAGGTCGCGCTGCTGAACAAATTTTCTTTGGTAAAATATCTACCGGTGCTTCTAACGACTTACAACAAATTACCAAGATGGCCTATTCGATGGTCACTACTTATGGAATGAATGAAAAAATTGGGAATGTAAGTTTCTACGACCCTAGTCAAGAAAATACTTTCCAAAAACCATTCAGCGAAGAGACTGGAAAAATTATTGATGAAGAAGTGCGTAAGATGATTGATGCTGCTTACCACAGAACTATAGATTTATTAACTTTAAGAAAAGGGGAAGTAGAAAAATTAGCAAAAGAATTATTAGATAAAGAAGTTTTACATAAGAGTGATGTAGAAGCCTTAATTGGTATGCGTCCTTATGAAGAAGAGAAGGTGGTGACTTTTGATGTAGAAGAATCTAAAACAGAAGAAACTAAAATAGAAGCGACTACTGAGCAAAATACTAACGAGGCAAGCGCTGAAACACCTTCATAAGAACTGAATACTATTCAATGGAAGCACAAGGAGCGAAAACAAAAATTTTACAAAAAATTAAACAGGCATTAGAAAAGCCTGTTGCCGTTCCCTTCCCTGATCAGATTGCAGATAGACCCATTTTTATTCCTACCGAACAAGAATTGGCCATTGGCTTTGCGCAAAAATTTACAGAACTATTAGGCAAATTTGTTTACTGCAGCGATGAAGGAGAATTGGTAAAGCAATTATCACAACTTATTCATTCACAGAAGTGGGAAAAAATATATTCTAGAGAGTCGGGCTGGTTAGATGATATGAAAGAATTTAGTTTTGATCCTGTCAACACCGATGATTTAGCAGGCTGTGATGCGGCCATTACTTTATGTGATCATTTAATAGCAAGAACTGGCACGATTGTTTTAAGTAGCCAACAATTAAGCGGAAGAACTTCTAGTGTGTATGCACCTATTCATATATGTATTGCCTATACACATCAATTGGTTTTTGATATTAGTGATAGCCTTGCCGCTTTTAAGGCAGAATCGGATGCCCTTCCTTCTATGATTAGTTATGCCACAGGGCCAAGTCGTACAGCCGATATTGAAAAAACCTTGGTGGTAGGTGTCCACGGCCCTAAAGAAGTCTATTGTTTTTTAGTAGATAAGTTATTAGATTAGTAACTTTAATAGGTACACTATTAAATAGACACAGTATTATTAATTAAATGAGCGACTACATGCAATGGGTGCCTGGCAAAAAAATTTACTTTCTTTCTGATTTCCATTTAGGGGCGCCTAATCAAGTGCAAAGTCATTTGCGTGAAAAGCGTTTAGTAAATTTTTTACAAAATGCTAAAAAAGACGCTGCTTCTATATTTATTGTAGGGGATATATTTGATTTTTGGTTTGAATATAAGACTGTTGTCCCTAAAGGTTTTGTGAGACTGCTAGGCTGTTTAGCCGATTTATCCGATGCCGGTATTGAGCTACATATTTTTACAGGCAATCATGATTTATGGATGAAAGATTATTTAAGTACCGAGTTAAATGCAAAAATATATTTTAAACCAGCTGAATTTACTTTCGGTGCTAAGCATTTTTTTATTGGACATGGCGATGGACTAGGGCCTGGAGACCAGGGCTATAAGTTTATGAAAAAAATATTTACTAACCCTATATGTAAATGGTTGTTTAGTTGGTTGCATCCCGATTTAGGTATTCAACTCGCCAATTATTTTAGCAGCAAGAGTAGGGCAAAGACAGGTACTTCTGACGAAGTATTTATGGGCGAAGACAAAGAATGGTTAATTATTTACTCGAAACAAAAAGCAAAAGAAATCAATGCCGATTATTTTATTTTTGGCCATAGACATTACCCTTTGGATATAGCTATTAATGAAAACAGTCGTTATATTAATTTAGGAGATTGGTTAAGGTCGAATAGTTATGCTGTATTTGATGGACAGGATATACAATTACTTCATTGGAAGGAAGCTTAAAAAATACTAGTTATGAATTTGGATCAACAATTTTTAAATAATTCTTTACGGAGTTATATAGTCGTTGGAGCTGTTTTTATAGTGGCCTTCCTAGTGAAAAGGTTTGTCTCTAAATTCTTTGCTAAATTAATTTATACCTGGATTGATAAAAAAAATCATTCAGAATTAAGAAAAAACCATGTACGCCGTTTGATTATACCTATCGAACAGTTTTTAATTTATATGGTTGCTGTTGTAGCATTATATGAGTTAAATTTTCCCATTGATTGGAATATTCATTTATACAAATTAACCCTTCAAGTATTTGTTGAGGCGATAGTAAAATTATTTTTTATAATTTTATTTATTCGTGTTTGTTTAAGAACACTTGAATTTGTTGCCATTATACTAGAAGAAAAAGCGAAACTCACCAAGGATCAAACCGACGACCAACTCGTTTTGTTTTTTAGAGACTTCTTTAAAGTCATATTATATATTGTAGGCTTTTTATTAATTCTACATTATGTATTTAATGAAAATATTGGCAATTTAGTAACTAGCTTAAGTATCGTAGGAGCCGCTGTGGCTTTGTCTATGAGAGAAAGCTTGGAAAACATTATAGCCTCTTTTATTATTTTCTTTGACAAGCCCTTTACCATTGGTGACTTAGTGAAAGTAAATAATTTTACAGGCACCATTGAAAAAATTGGACTTCGCAGTACACGTATTCGTACACAAGATAAAACCTATATATCGGTACCTAATAAACAAATGGTAGATACCATTGTAGATAATATTAGTTTAAGGACCCAGCGTAAAATTGAATTAGACCTACAATTAAGTGTCGCTACTACAGCATCACAACTAGCTGACTATAGCAAGTACTTACAAAATGAAATAAGCCAGCTTAAAAATGTTAGCAGTGTAATGGTCTATGTTTCAGAAGCAGGCAAGCAGTTTCATGTATTACATATTGAATGCTTGGTAAGTATGGATTTGGAATTCAATGAATTTATAGCCTTGAAAGAAAAAGTAAATGTAAGTGCTATTCAATATGCGAATGATCATGCCATTCATTTCGCAACTACTTTATAAAAGTTAAACAGCATTATACCTAAGGTAATTAGATGTATAATTTTACAGAGACTCTTTAAGTGATATCAAGAACTGCTTGATATTTTTTAAACTATTTAAAACGGCAATATCTTTTTCTGCCTTTTCTTTATTATTTTTTAAATATGTTTTAGCGCCTTCAATAGAGTATTTTTTTTCACGCAGCAAAAAATACAGTTGGCGTAAAAATTCAATATCCTGTGCTCTAAATAATCTATCGCCCTTTCTTGTTTTTCTAGGTTGTAATTGTTTGAATTCTTTTTCCCAATATCTTATTAAAGAAGTATTGACATTAAACCAAGTGGCTACTTCACCAATAGGGTAGTATAATTTTTTTATTAATTCTTCAGAAGCAGGAATATTTAAAGTATGTATATCGGCGTCCATGGATGCAAAAGATTTTCTTCCTCTTTTGCTACTTGTATGATGATGCGCAAATGACATCGGTGTTCTTGAAACTGTTGGAAGTTTTTCTTCTTGTAAAAGTGTTTCTTCTGAATGGGTAGTTTCAAAACTAGATGTAAGCGCTAATTTAGTGGCAGCAACTTTAGGTGTAGCAGACTTCTTTTTTTCAACCGGCGCTTTAATATGCACGGGTTGGTCTATTTCCATTCCAAATAAGTCAAGTTGATGCAAGTGTTTTGCCATAGAACAAAGTTAGGGGACTATTAATAGGAACTAAGCTTCCTAAATGATTGGTGGATAAATTGTTAAGTATGCAGTATTTTTGCGTATGCGTTTATTTATATTAACTAGTTCGAAATTTGCCATTCCAAGGGCGCTGCTATGCCAGAAGGTATTGGATATCATTGAACTAGGCTTGAGTTCAGCGCAGATTCATTTTTATATTGTAGGTGATAAACTTCCCGCTTCCTTATTGACCTTGGAGCAAAATAATGATGCAGTGACTATTATGAATGAAACAGCTGCTGAAAAATTAATCAAAGAAGTGACCAACGCTGCTATTATTCATTTTGGAGCAGATTTAAAAGGTAGCGATAGGTTTGCGCATTATTTTATTCCCTTATCGCATCCGACTTGTATAGCAAGACTTTCCATGATACCTAAATGGTCTCTAACTAAAGCCTTTAAAAATTATGTAAAAAAATCGGAAAGGACTTTTGCCATTAATGAATGGGCTACTAGTTTTTTAAAAAATAAACATAAAGGCTACGCAACTAAAATACAAGAAGCTTATTTACCTATTCATAGGTTGCCTATTTATGAATGGGTGTCCTTAGCAGATGCTAAAAATAGTTTAACCGATGGGGCTAATTATTTCTTAGCCTTTCAACCTTTAGATGCTTTTGTGGATATGCTTAAAGAATTTTCTATTTTTAAAAAATGGCAACAAACCAATATGGCATTGGTTTTCATTTTTGAAAATGAAAAAGAGCTCATGCAGGCCAAGGCCTTATTATCGGGTTATAAGTTTAAAGATTCTATTTTCATTAAAACAATAGTTGATCTTGAATTAGCATGGATAGCAGCTAGTTATTGCATTTTATTCAATAATATTTATTTTGATAAAACAAGTTTAATAGAAATGGCTATTGAGTATGCTATACCACTACTTTTTAATAATGCTGAAAATCAAAACGAATCTCTTCCAACGGCTTGGCAGCAAGCGGGCGAGCAGTTTAGCTTTGAAGAAAAAGGCGGACTCTCTAATCATTTCAAATTATATTATAAAGATGAAGTTTACCTTCAAGGAAGGGCTAGAATGGGCAAGCAGTGGTTAAGCGCTTTATATGCAGAAAAGAAGCATGCAGGGCTTGTGCAGCTACCACTTACACTGAAGACTTCGTAAGGTTCTTATTTAATTAATTTGTATTTTTGTGTTTCAAAATTTTAATATGCATCAGTCAAGTATTCAGGTCAACATTGGTTTAGACGATCAAAAAATTCCTCAAAATATTAAATGGTCGGCGTCGGATAGTACGGCTACCGAAGCACAGGAAGCACGTGCGATGATGCTCACTTTCTGGGATCCCACCGATAAAACTGCACTTCGTATAGACCTTTGGACCAAGGACATGATGGTGGACGAGATGGCCGATTTCTTTTATCAAAATTTAATGGGTATGAGCGATGCGTATTTAAGAGCCACACAAGATCAAGCCTTATCTGACGAGTTCAAAGAATTCGCCAAAACTTTTTATACTAAATTTAGAGCCAGTCAACTTTCAGAAAATAATAAATAAACGAATCAAAAATTAATTATACTAAATCAATAATACTATGTCTTTAGAAACTGATGTGATGTCTTTAATGAAAGACGCAATGAAAAACAAAGACGAAGCTTTGTTAAGAGGATTAAGAGCTATTAAAGCAGAAATTATAAAAGCAAAAACAGAACCCGGTGCGAATGGCGCTATTACTGCAGAAACAGAATTAAAATTATTACAAAAATTAGTCAAGCAACGCAAGGATTCTTTAACCATATTTGAACAACAAAATAGACTAGACTTAGCGACCAAAGAATCGGAAGAAATTGCGGTGATAGAAAAGTTTTTACCAGCGCAAATGAGCGAAGAGGACGTGAAAGCCGCAGTGCAAGCCATTATTACGCAAGTGGGCGCTGCTGGCCCTGGTGACTTAGGCAAGGTAATGGGCATGGCTACTAAACAATTAGCAGGGCAGGCAGATGGAAAAATCATATCTGCGATTGCCAAAACTTTATTAAGTGCCTAATACTATGTGGTTAGATATACTTGTAGGGACTGTTTTTATTATTGCTCTTTTGCAAGGCTATAGAAATGGATTCATTAAAGCAGTCATTTCTTTTTTCTCCTTAATGATTGGTTTAATTTTAGCTTTTCAATTTGCAGGTTGGGTGGCAAATTTGTTAAAAGAGCATACTAAGATTGCTTCACATTGGTTGCCCTTTATTTCCTTTTTAGTTATTTTAGTTTTAGTACTTATTATATTAAAATTTATTTCAGGGGTCTTGCAACAAACAGCTGAGTGGCTAATGTTAGGTTGGCTGAATAAATTATTGGGTATTGTTTTATATGGCGTAATTTATTTTACGATCTTAAGCGCCGTGATTTATTTTTTACAAGTACTAGCAGTGGTGCAGACTGATGAAATGAAAAACACTTATACCTATTCTTATCTTCAAAAATGGTGGCCCTATTGTATGGAGAAAGCAGCTGTTTGGATTCCTTCCATTAAAAGCACTATTGCCACTTTTTCCAACCCATTCAAATAAGACTGTTTTGTTTGGAAGTTATTGATTATGAATAGGTTAACAAATTGTTATTTATTCTATATCTTGGAATGTAGTATACTCTTCCTTTTCGCATTTTTAAAACGAATTAACTATCTTTAACCAATCTGTGCATAGCCAAAAGCAGTATTATATATGGACTACGAAATTATTAAAGAAGAGAAGTTTGAATACCTAGAAGTAGGGGAAGGCGAAACACTAATGCTTTGTCATGGACTTTTCGGCGCCCTAAGTAATTTCACTGATTTAATAGAAAAGTTTAGACATTCCTATAAAGTAGTGGTACCCATACTGCCTTTATTTGATTTAGATATTTTACATACCACTGTATCGGGTTTAGAAAAACATATTGCTGCCTTTATTGAACATAAAAATTATACCAATATCCATTTATTGGGTAATTCTTTAGGAGGTCATGTAGCCCTGGTATACATTTTAAAACATCCTGAAAGAGTGAAGTCACTTACTCTAACAGGGAGTAGTGGTTTATTTGAAAATGCAATGGGCGATAGTTATCCTAAAAGAGGTGACTACGAATATATTAAAAACAAAACGGCACAAACATTTTATGATCCTGCTGTAGCCACGCCTGAACTAGTGGATGAAGTTTTTGAAATCACTAGAAATAGACTAAAAGTCATTAAAATTATTGCTTTAGCAAAAAGTGCCATTCGGCAGAATTTAGGAGAAGAGTTGAATCAAATTCAACAACCTACTTTATTAATTTGGGGTAAGAACGATATTGTAACGCCTCCTTTCGTTGCAGAAGAGTTTAAAAAATTAATTCCCAATAGTCAATTGCATTTTATTGATAAATGTGGTCATGCACCCATGATGGAAGTACCAGCTGCATTTAATATTATTTTAGAAAACTTTTTAGCATCACTGCCTAAATAATAATTTTATGCTTGCAAATGAAATAGCTATAAAAGGTTTTCCCATGCTTCGCTTAGAAGACAAAGCCTCCTTTGTTTTACAATGCATGGAAGATTATGAAGTACAACATTTACCTCTTTTAAAAGACGAATACTTTATTGGCTTGGTGTCAAAAGAGTCTGTATTGGATATTGCCTCAGATCAGACCATGGCTTCTATCGCAGAGGCTTTAGTAAGAATAGGCGTGAATGGTGCCGCTCACTTCACAAAAGCCTTAGAATTATTTTCTAAGCATGAGCTTTCTTTACTGCCTGTTTTAAATGAACAACAAGAATGTGTGGGTGTGATGACACAGAAAATTTTAAATGAAAACCTTGCTCGTTTTATTGGTGCTGAACAAAATGGTGCCATTCTGGTGCTTTCTATATCACCTTATCAATATTCTTTAGCAGAGATGAGTCGTTTGGTTGAAACGAATAATGCTCAAATTTTACAATTAAATAGTTATTTTGAAGGGGCTACAGGCGCTATGATTATTACCATTCGCATTAACCAAGAAGAGGCTTCTGCTATTATATCTACTTTTGAACGTTACGATTATCAAGTGCTACATTATTTTGGGAAATCACCACTACATAATGATATAGAAAGTCATTACCATCATTTAATGAACTATTTAGATGTGTAATAAACTAAAATATTTATTATTTTTTATTCTTTCTTTTCTATTTTTTTCAAACCTTGTCTCGGCACAGATAAAAATTAGTTCTATTCAAATTGAAGGGAATAAAAAAACCAAACCTTATATAATCCTAAGAGAGTTGCCTTATCATATGGGCGATTATATTAATAAAGATTCTTTGGCAATTTTAGATACCCTAGCAGAACAACAACTATTCAATAGTTCTTTATTTGAGCAAGTAACTGTTCGGGCTGATGCCATTGACAGTTCACAAGTAGTTATTAAAATTAATGTAAGGGAAAGATGGTATTTATTTCCTATTCCATACTTCAGATGGGTAGATCGTAATTTTAGTCAATGGTGGAATGAACAAAACAGAAGTTTGGATAGGGTGAATTATGGATTAAACCTAAGACAGGCCAATGTAACCGGCAATAACGATAAACTCACTGCCGCTTTTATTACAGGCTATACACAACAATCAATTCTTCGATATCAAATACCCTTTATTGATAAAAAATTACGCTACGGTTTAGCCTTGGGCTGGCAAAATTTTACACAAAAAGAAATTAATATTGCTACTCATTTAGACAAACAAATTTTTTATAAAACACAAAATATAATTCAAGAAGGATATCGAGCGAATGCAAGTTTATTATACCGTCCTAATTTATATGATAGGCATAGTATTCAATTGGGCATTGGAAGAAATGAAATAAGCGATTCCGCCTTTCTTTATCAAGCCTCATTTTTACCCAGCCTGCAAAAGAAATTTTCTTATGTAGATATTGCTTATACATATGCGCATTTGCATTTTGATTACAATGCGTATCCTACTAGGGGGCAGTCTACTGATTTTATGTTCTATCAACGTTTTTCAAAAAACAGTTATTTAAGTTCTTTTCAACTTAGAAAAATATGGGCAAGCCCATTACCAAAAAATAATTTTTTATTTTTTGAATCTAATACTTTAATTAAATTTTTACCGAATCAAAATTATACCGATAATAAATTATTGGGCTATGGTAATTTACAAATGAATGGTTTAGAGTATTATGTAGTAGAGGGTAATGGGGCAAGTGTTTTTAAAGCATCCTTTAACCATTCATTAGGTGCCATAACTGTAAAAAATATAATGAATAGTAAAAGACTTCCTTATATAAAATATCAATTCTGGGCGAAGGCTTTTACCAATCTTGGTTATGTGTATAGTGAAAAGCCTGTCAATGGGACTCGTCTTTCTAATACCCTTATTAGAACAGCAGGGGTGGGCATAGACATTATTAGTATTTATGATTTTGTATTAAAAATTGATTACAGCTTGAATCAGCTTGGAGACAAAGGGTTATATTTGCATGGTGGTATTAATTTTTAAATGTATAGGATGAAAGTAGCTATTTATAGTAGAGGGGTGGATATCGATCAGCAACAATCATTGCAAGCTTTACTACTTGCTTTGAATAAGCATGCCATTACAATTTATGTCTACCAAGAGCTACTAGAAAAGTTTAATTTACAAGCGAGCGCCGGCAAAGAGCCATTGATTCCATTTACTTCTTTTTCTGCGCTACATGATAGTATTGATTGTTTAATAAGTTTAGGTGGAGATGGCACTGTATTAGATGCAGTCACTATTGTAGGGGATAGCCAAATTCCTATTCTAGGTATTAATTATGGAAGGCTTGGTTTTTTAGCGACTATATCAAAAGATGAATTGAGTATTATGGTAGAAGCTTTAGTGCATCGTACCTATGTGATTGAAAAAAGAACATTATTACATTTAGATGCCGATCCTATTATTTTTGGTACTGCACCTTTTGCCTTAAATGAATTTGCCATACACAAAAGAGATACCTCTCCCATGATTAAAATTCATACTTATTTAAATGGTGAATTTTTAAATTCATATTGGGCAGATGGTTTAATTGTTTCTACACCAACGGGTTCTACTGGATATAATATGAGTTGTAATGGCCCTATTTTATTTCCCGATTCTGCAAGCTTTGTAATAACACCTGTAGCACCACATAATTTAAATGTTCGTTCTATAGTAGTGCCAGATAGTTCTGTTATTTCTTTTGAAATTGAAGGTAGAACGGAAGAATTAATTTGTGCATTAGATGCTAGAAAAGAAATTGTACCTAAAAATATTCAACTAGCTATTAAGAGAGAATCCTTCTCCGTAAATTTCATAAGACTCAATGAGAACAGCTATTTGACTACCTTAAGAACAAAGCTCACTTGGGGCTTGGATAAAAGAAATTAGCCCATGCGTAAGCAATTCATTTATTTATTTTTTCTTCTTTTTTTTACTAATAATTTACATGCGCAGTATGTCCAATTAATAGAGAATAAAGGTGAATTCGGTGCTTTTGCTGGGCAGGCTTCTTACAATGGAGACCTCGCCCCTAATTTGCAATTTATTGCACTCAACTATGGTGGATTTTATAAAAAACAATTAAATGATTATGTAGGCCTAAGGTTAAATTATGAAATACTGCCCTTAGGAGCAATTGATTCACTCACTTCTAAATATAAGAATGCTTATGTCCATGAAAGAGGTTTATATTTTAAAACTACTTACCAAGAGATTAGTTTGATGGCAGAATTATATTTCTTAAAATTTATCAATGGCAATAAAAAATTTCGTTTTAGCCCTTATTTAGGTTTTGGTCTGGGGTATATGTCTGCTTTAAAAGATACTAGTAATATATTTTTAGCAGGTAGTCCAACGGTGGCACCCAAAATAATTACAGTTCCATTAAACCTAGGTTTCAAATATAATGTTGTGGGTTCTTTTAATATTTTTGGAGAGTTTACTTATCGTTTTACCAGCTCAGATTTAATAGATCATTTTGCTGATAATGATACTTATAAACCAGGACTTACCTCTTACCAAGCTAGTACAACGGGCAGGGATCAATTTTTTTCTGCCAAATTGGGGCTATCCTACAATTTAATTAGAATTTATGGTCCTGATCCAAAGCGCAAACCTAAAAAAGATAATCTTTTTAACAACCAGTCTAATTCTGGTAAAAAAGCTACCAATAAGCGTTTATTTGGCTTATTTAAACGTAAATAACCTAGTTAATTTCATAATTTTGCACCATGGAAAACCTGGATCTAAGCAAACTGCCTAAACATATAGCCATTATTATGGATGGAAATGGCAGATGGGCACAAGAACTAGGTCAGGACCGCTTATTTGGACATTACCAGGGTGTGATTAGCGTGAGAAAAGTGGTAGAAGCTGCCACTGAAATAGGTATTGAATACCTTACCCTTTATGCTTTTAGTACTGAGAACTGGGAAAGACCGGAGGATGAAGTAACTGGTCTAATGACCTTATTCGTGGATACTATTGCCAAGGAAGTCCCTGATTTACATAAAAATAATATCAAGCTTCGCTTTATTGGCAACTTAAATTTACTGCCTCCCCATGCTAGGGAAGCCTTGGATAATGCCACAGTGCAAACAGCTCAAAATACAGGCCTCACCCTTATTGTTGCCCTAAGCTATAGTAGCAGATGGGAACTAGTGGAAGCCACTAAGAAGCTAGCTTCAAAGGTAAAAGAAGCTAGTATACAAATTGCTGAAATTACAGAGTTAGCATTATCCGAAGCCCTTACTACCAAAGACTTTCCAGATCCTGAATTAATGATACGTACCAGTGGTGAGTATAGAATAAGTAATTTCTTATTGTACCAATTAGCTTATGCTGAATTGTACTTTACCGAGACAAGATGGCCCGATTTTAGGAAGGATGACCTAGTCAAAGCCATCCTAGATTTTCAGTCAAGAGAGCGCAGATTCGGCAAAACCAGCCTTCAAATAAGTTCAAATGAAGAAAAAAAATAATATGTTTATTTTCACTTTTAACAAAGACTTTGAATTATTACGAGTAATTTGCGACACTTTTAAAATTATAAATGTTTAGCCCCTTAGCAGATGTATAAATTTCTTCCTTTTTTAATAGGTTCACTATCAGTACTTTTATTGAATTCGACTTCTTATGCTCAGAATGCCCCTGTTAAAGATTCTGTGTCTCAAATTAATGTTCAACTCATCAATATTTTTACTCAAAAAACACCTTCTAAATACAAAATTCGTACTATCAAAGTAGTGGGTAATGAAAACTTTGATGAGAATCTTTTGCTTTCCCTCTCTACCTTAAATATAGGAGATGAAGTAGCGATACCTGGTGGAGATAATTTTGCGAAGTCTATCCATAAATTAATGGATCAAAATTATTTCAGTGACGTAAGTATTTATTTAACTGATTTAGTGGGTAAAGAAATTGATGTGGAAATTAATGTGACAGAGCGACCTCGCCTTTCTAAGTTTTCATTTATTGGTGTAAAGAAATCTGATATTGATGAATTGTCAGGTAAAACAGGTTTAACGCCTAATAGAGTGATCACCGACAATATGAAAATTACGGCCATTGAAGGCATCAAAAAATATTATGCTGAAAAAGGTTTTCAAGATATTAAAGTAACTATTAAAGAACGCAAAGACGCCACCAGAAAAAATAATTTATTATTAGATTTTCTAGTAGACAAAGGTCCTAAAGTAAGAATTAACAATATCAATTTTGGAGGCAATAAAATTGAAGAAACTAAGCTAAAGAAAAGCTTGAAAGAAATTCATGAAAAGTCTAGACTTACTTTATTCCCTATTAACGACAGGCCTCTCATTGTGAAAACAAGTCCCTATAATTTCGAACAGTACATGTCAGAGAAGGGGTACTTAACTTTTACTAAAACTAGAAAAATTTTAAATCCTTACGCTAGATTCTCTCTTTCCTCTTCTAAGTTCAATGAAAAAAAGTATGAAGAGAGTAAAGATAATTTATTGAATTATTACAACTCATTAGGCTATAGAGATGCGGTCATTGAAAAAGACACCGTCTATCATAATGCAGGTGGTAATTTGAATATTGATATGCAATTGAAGGAAGGGCGTAAGTATTATTTCGGTAATATCAATTGGAGAGGCAATACAAAGTATTCCGATTCTATTTTATCGGTTATTTTAAATATTAAAAAAGGTGAAATTTATAATCGAGAAATTTTATTCAATAAGTTAGGTAAAACGCCTACTGCAGAAGGAGGTGATGTAAGTACCTTATACCAAGACGATGGTTATTTATTCTTTAGAGTAGACCCTGTGGAAACTGCTGTATACAATGATACCATCGACTTTGAAATTCGTGTAGTAGAAGGACCTCAAGCCACTATCAAAACTATTCGCATTGCGGGTAATGAAAAAACAAAGGACTTTGTAATTCGTCGTGAGATTAGAACCTTACCAGGAGATAAGTTTAGCCGTAGTTTATTAATTCGTTCTCAACGTGAGATTGCTCAATTGAATTTCTTTGACCAAGAAAAAATAAAAATTGATCCAGTGCCCAATCCAGATGATGGCACCGTAGACATTAATTATGGTGTGGAAGAAAAGTCGAGTGACCAATTAGAGTTAAGTGCAGGCTGGGGAGGTTATATTGGACTTACTGGAACCTTAGGTGTTACCTTCAATAATTTTAGTTCCAAGAATTTATTTAAAAAATCGGCATGGGATCCGCTTCCTATGGGAGATGGTCAAAAGCTTAGTGTAAGGGTTCAAAGTAATGGTAAGGCTTTTAGGTCAACTAACTTGTCTTTCACAGAACCTTGGTTCGGTGGTATTAAGAGAAATACTTTGACGGTAAGTGTATACAATACGAAATACGGACAAACTTATAATTTATTGACGGGCGCCTATGATCCGAATGCTGCCGATGCAAGATATATTTCTACTACAGGTGCAACCCTTTCTTTTGGCAGACAATTATCTTGGCCAGACGATTATTTTTCTTTGAGTATGGGATTAAACTATACAAGATATACTTTGAAGGATTATGCAATCGATCCTTATAATCTTCCCAATTTTAACAATGGTGTTGTAAACAATATCAACTTTAGAATTGCACTTCAAAGAACTTCAGTAGATCAACCTTTATTTCCAAGAACTGGTTCTACCTTTTTATTAAGTGGGCAGTTAACGCCACCTTATTCTTTAATTATGCCTAATGTGAATAGTGTGGCTAATCCTTTTGAATTATTAGAGTATCATAAATGGAGATTCAATGGAGAATGGTTTGTGCCATTGGGTAAGCCTGCAGGCGCAGATCACAATAAGCAATTTGTTTTAAAATTTGCTGCTAAATATGGTTTCTTGGGCGCCTACAATAGCGACTTACAAGTTTCTCCTTTCGAACGTTTCCAATTAGGAGATGCTGGATTAAGTAACCAGTTTGCATTATTAGGATATGATATTATCGCACAAAGAGGTTATCCTGTGTATGAAAGTTCTAATCCGAAAGTGAATCCTGACCAACAAACTTCAAGACAACACTTTACCATCTTTAATAAATACGCTGTAGAAGTTCGTTATCCTTTAAGCTTGGCAGCTAGCAGTACTATTTATGCATTAGGATTTTTTGAAGCAGCCAATGGTTGGTATAGCATGAAGGAATATAATCCCTTTAATTTAAGACGTTCGGTAGGTATAGGTATGCGTTTCTATCTACCCATGTTTGGTTTATTAGGATTTGACTATGGTATTGGTATTGATAGATTGAATGGAACAAATGCTTTAAAAGATGCAGGAAGGTTTACCTTTATGTTAGGGTATGAGCCTGAATAAAATTATTATCGTAATTTTCAATTCATAAATTTTTGAACATGCAATATAGAAAACACTTATTGGTCCTATTGATTGGATTAGCGATTTTTTTTGCTGGTCAAGCACAAACAAAATATGCAGTTATTAATACCAAGTATATTTTGGATAAAATTCCTGAATACAAAGAAGCAGATAAGAAGCTAAAGGTACTTGGAGATCAGTGGCAGAAAGAAATTGATGACAAGCAAATGGTGCTTGATAAAATGTACAAAAACTATGAGGCAGAGCAGTTTATGCTTTCAGAGGACCTTAGAAAAAAAAGAGAAGATGAGCTATTTGTAAAAGAAAAAGAATTGAGAGATTTACAAAAAAAGCGTTTTGGCTACGAGGGGGATTTATTTAAAGAGAGGCAAAAACTGGTTAAACCCATTCAGGATAAGGTATATAATGCCGTCCAAAAAATGGCTGCAGCCCGTGCTTATGACTTCATTTTGGATAAAAGTGAAGGAATTACCATTATATTTGCAGACCCAAAACTTGACAAAAGCGACGATGTATTAAAAGAATTGGGCATTAGTAATTAGACATAAATAATAAAAAAAAGATCAACAAATAAAACAACATCTTATGAAAAAAGGTTTCTTAGTAGCTGTCATCTTATTTATCGCAGCTTCATTTACAACAAGTGCAACTGCACAAACAAAGATTGGTTACTTCGACGACCAAAGCGTTATTGCTTTATTCCCAGGTATCCAAGAAAAATTAGATACGGTGCTTAAGTCATATGCACAAGATTCTTTACAAGAAGAGTATAACTACACTTTGAAAGATTATCAAATTAAGGATAGCATTTTTAGAAGAGATTCTGCTGAATTGTCTAAAAAAGCAAAAGCTTATGAAATGGCTACAAGCGATTTGAATAAGTTGAAGTACAAATTAATTAACTGGCAACAATACCAACAAGGTATGATGCAACAAAAAGAGGAAGCTCTTTTATTGCCTTACAGACAAAAGGTAGCTGCTGCTTTAAGTGAAGTAGTTGCAGAGAATAAATACACATTGGTATTGAAGGCTGAATCATTATCTCCTTATGCTCAACCTTCTATTGCCGACAATTTAACCATTCGTGTGGCCATCAAGTTGAAATTGAACTTGCCTAAGGATGTTGAAGAAGCCTTCAAAGCCGCTACAGGTGGTGCTGCCACTAAACCAGCTGCTCCAGCAAAAAAAGGATAATAGTTTTTTAAAATATTTTTAGATAGAACCTCGTTGTTATGCAACGAGGTTCTTAGTTTAAATAAATTTTATGTCAGCACCCATTGGTGTATTTGATAGTGGTTATGGTGGCCTCACCATTTTAAAGGAATTGAAAAAACAATTACCTCAGTATGATTATATTTATTTAGGCGATAATGCACGCGCTCCTTATGGTACTAGATCTTTTGAAACAGTGTATCAATATACTTTAGAAGCAGTGCACTGGTTTTTTAAACAAGGCTGTTCATTAGTCATTATTGCTTGTAATACAGCTTCCGCTAAAGCACTTCGTAATATTCAACAATTAGACTTACCTCATCTAGATCCCAGTAAAAGAGTATTAGGTGTTATTCGTCCTACCACAGAAGTCTTAGGTAATTTTTCATCGAACCATCAAATTGGCATTATGGGTACCTTGGGTACGGTGCAAAGTGATAGTTATCCCATAGAACTAGCGAAATTTTTTCCCGATTTACAAGTATTCCAACAAGCCTGTCCGATGTGGGTACCCTTAATTGAAAATGGAGAATTTGATAAACCTGGGGCAGACTATTTTGTACAGCAATATTTAAACGAGCTTTTTAGCCAATCTAAGGGTATTGATGCTATTTTACTAGCTTGTACGCATTATCCGCTCTTGGAGGCTAAAATAAAGTCTTACCTAGCGCCGGAGGTGAGTTTAGTGACACAAGGAGATATAGTAGCGAAAAGTTTGTCTAAATACCTTGAAAATCACCCTGAATTAGCCCAAAAATGCAGTCAGCATGGGCATTTAAGCTTTTATACCACCGATAATGCCCATACCTTTGAGAAGCAGGGTAGCTTGTTTTTTGGACAAAAAATTGAGGCAAAACAAACAGATTTAGCTTAAAAAATGAAAAAATACCCTATTTTTGCCGTCCTTTCACAGGTAGTGGTATGGTGACTGCTATTGAAGTGGAAACAATTTTAAGAAACTAAGCAAGTAAAAGACATCAAATGA
>Ga0214919_10005991_pt1 | contig 16907 bp, 15 predicted proteins | sample LL1503_MetaG_FD_177994 | JGI IMG/M metagenome (GOLD analysis project Ga0214919, IMG submission 177994) | Freshwater microbial communities from Lake Lanier, Atlanta, Georgia, United States - LL-1503 | ecosystem: Environmental > Aquatic > Freshwater > Lake | place: USA: Georgia | collected... | reverse complement strand
CCTGACGCGTGCAAACTGTTGTTTTGCGAGTATTTTATGCTGTTTTTTAAACTTAAGCGCATGTCGCTCAGCGCCAACATTCTCGCCTGATTTGTCCAAGCCAAGTCCGTGCGATGAGTGCGTGCTCCAAGCGCGCCAAATATATTTCACACCTCAAGCTCCAGAAACAAGTCGTTGGCGCGTTGTGTCTGGCCAAGACGAAGGCGCGCAAATCACAATCAACCGAAGCATGAGCGCGCAAAATATATTGACCATTGAAGAATCAACCCCGCGCGTCACAAAAATTCAATTGAGGCCAGATGGATCTTGCGAGTTGATCAGCATGGATTCGGTGGATGGCGGCACCAGAAGTATCTTTGATCCACCCCTGCTCATGTGCGCGAACACGTTGATGTCAAACGCGCCACTGCGCAGCGAGTCATCCATGCAAACGGAGTTGATTGAAAGCGGAACCGCACACGACCAAGGAACGGCCACGCGGACAATCTCTATTGATGGCATGGCGCGCATCACCACCGCGCTGGGAACATTTGATTGCATCGTTGTAAGCACTCATTTTATCGGCGCGTTGGGCAAGGCCAAAATAGACACCCAGATGACCATTTGGATCGCGCCTCACATTGGCTCAATTGCGGAAAAATACCGTCAAAAAATCTCAATTTTTGGATTATTCACAAAAAATTCAGAGCGATTTATTGAGAAACTTCCGCAAGAAAATTGAAAAGTTTTTAAATCTAGTGGCGAATCAAGCGTTCTCACTCCCTAGTCTATTTCTATGTCGCCCGATCGATCCCACATTCTGCTTGCCATACCCGTGTACAACGAGGCCAAGTCCATTGAGCGCGTGTTGCGCGACGTTGGAATTTTTGCCCGCGATGTTTTGGTGATCGACGATGGCAGCGCGGACGCCACGCCACAACTTTTAGCCAAGCACCGAGTGGAGGTGATTCGCCACGCGGAAAATCGCGGCTACGGACGCTCCATGCAGGACATATTGCGCTGGGCCGATTTTGACGGATACGAATGGGTGATCACCATGGATTGCGATGAGCAACATGAGCCCGCGGAGATTCCATCATTTGTGCGCGCCATCGAGCGCAACGACGCCGACATTATTAGTGGAAGCCGCTACATGATCGAGCGCATCGATGATGATGACGCTCCGGAGGATCGCTTTCGCGTGAATCGAATCATTACGGACGAGGTGAACGCCGCGTTGCGCTTTGAACTGACCGACGCATTTTGCGGCTTCAAAGCCTATCGAACTTCATCGATGCGCAAACTGCGCCTGGGAGTGGACGGCTACGATTTTCCCATGCAATTCTGGGCGCAAGCGGCCTTTATGAATTTGCGCGTGCGCGAAATTCCTGTGCGCCGCATTTACAAGGACATGCGCAGAACCTTTGGAAACGGTTTGGACAATCCCGAAACACGCTTGCGTTTGTATCGCAACACCCTGCGAACGGCCATGGCGGAAGCCCCCAAGCTTTTGCAAACCGACTCAATGCCTGATTCAATTGCAGAATGATGCCTCAAGCCGCCGCGGCGGAAATTTTTGTAGAGCGCGCGGGGCCGCGCCTGGATTCTTCAACGCGCATTGAGGGACGCTCCATTGGAGATTGGCGCGCCGATGCCAGAACATATTTACAACTGCCCGACGCTCCGGTTTTTGCCGCCGGCCATCAAGCGCAAGCGTGGCATTGTGGAATCATCGCAAAGACATTGTGGACCGACGCGCGCGCGCGCCAAGAAAATGCAACGCCCGTGCATGTAGTGGTGGATCAAGATGGATTCGATGGACTCTTCATGGAGTGGCCGCAACTGAAAGACGGATTCTGGGTGGCAAGCGGCCATCGATTCAGCGCCGCGGCCAAGAATGTCGCGGCTTTGAATGCGCCAACATTTCATCCGCGTGAAATTGAGCAAGTGGGACATGCGCCCGAATTTGCGCGCGAAGGATTGGCGCGACTCGCGATCGCTTTGCGCAAATTTACGAAGGCGCCCAACGCCGCCATTCAAGTATCGCAAGCGCAACTGCAAGACTTGGGGCACTTGATTCAGCCGCCGCGCGTCATTGGCGCCTCACAATTGATTGGGACATCTTTCGCGCAACATCTGATTGACCGAATGTTGCGCGAACCCGTGGCGTGCGCGGAGTCCTTCAACATCGCGCTGCAACTTCATCCGCGCGCGGCGCGGCCATTGCGTGTGGATGGCGAGCGCAGTGAATTGCCGCTTTGGTTGCTGGGCGATAGCGGCGAGCGAATTCGCGCCACCGCGCAAAACATTCGCGTGGCGCGCGCGCAAAACAAAATCATGTTGCCACGCGCGTTCCTGCTTGGAGTGCTGCTTCGTACGGCGCTGGCCGATGGTTTCACGCACGGACTTGGCGGAAAAATCTACGAGGAAGTTTCCAACGCGTGGATTGGGCGCTGGCTTGGTTGGAATCCGCCAGCCTTTGACACGGTCTCGGCCACGATGCGATTGCCGCTGGAATTACCTACGCAACAGACGCAAGACCAGGCAAAATATTCGTTTCGCAGCATCTGGTGCGATCCAGATTTACACGCCAACGCAAATGTTGGCCCCAGCGTGACTCGAAAGAAATTTCTGGAAAATATCGCGGCGTTGCCTAGGCGAAGTCCGCAGCGAAAAATAATTTTTCAAGCCATGCTCGCCAATCGCGCATCACGGCGCGCGGAGTTGGCTTCAACACTGACTTTGCTTCAGAACGACTCGCGCATATTGCAACAAGCCGAGCATTCCAAGCAACTCGCCATGCGCCGAACATGGTGCGCGTGCTTATATCCGCGCAAGGCCTTGGACAACCTGCATCAGCAACTTGCCCACGCCGCGAACGCCAACACTCACTCTCCCTGATTTGGCGACACGAATTCCTGCGATGCGCTGGAATTGTTTGCGGGGTTTTTTGGCAAAGCGCTTAGAGCAAGTGGATCTGGTCGAAATACTCTTACGTCAAGCGACCATACTTTGTCACTAAATTCGTGCCCTGGCTCATAAGCATCCATGCGATCACGCGCGGCCGCCACCAAAGTGGACGTGGTCTTGGCGTCAAGATTGTCAAGCATTGCCACAAACATGGCCTCGGGCGTGCTGGGTAATTTCGCGGCGCCGTGCTCAAGCGCGCCATGATGGCTGATGATGGTGTGCAGCAACACGCGCAGCGCGTCGGGCGGAAGCGGTGATTTCTTTCCCGCCGCCGCGGCCATTGTTTGCAGCCAAATCGCGCCGCGCACAACGTGTCCAATTAAATTTCCCTCGGTGGTGTAGGCAAATCCACGCTCCCATTCCAACTCAACGGTCTTGCCCAAATCGTGCAGGAACAAACCCATCAACACCAGGTCGCGGTTCAGTCCCGGATACAGCGGCAGCATCACGTCCGCAAGCAACATGAGTTGCAATGTGTGCTCAAGCAAGCCACCGATATAGGCGTGATGCACGCTGACCGCAGCGGGCGCGCGGCGGAATTGCTGCATGATGTATTCATTCGCCAAATATTGTTCGGCCAACGCGCGCATGCCTGGATGCTTCAATGAGTGCAGCAATCGCTCAACTTCCTTCATCATGGCGTCGATGTCGCGCGTGGTGGCGGGCAAAAGTTTTTTGAGTTGTTCGGTGGAAACTTCCTCGGCGCGAATCACATCCGCGATCACCTGGACTTGTCCATTGTAATTTTGCGTTTGCCCGCTGAGATACACAAAGCCGGTTCGCATGGTTTCTCCCAAACGCGCCTCGTCGAATACCCAGACGCGCAGCGCCGCCTCGCCGGAAGCGTCACGAATCAAGGCCTTGAAAAAAGGCTTGCCCGCGCGCGTGGTTCCGATTTGTGGATTCACCAAGCCATAGATGCCGCTGATTTGTGAATTGGGGCGGAAATCCTTGATCGAAATATGTTCGTGGTTGTCCATGTGGCGAGTGTAACCGTGAAAAAAATTATTTTTGCGACGCGTGATCAATTCAACTCGCCGCGAAGTTGCGCCAATGTTGCGGGGATTCCATCCGCGAGTTCCTCTGGAAGAAGTCCCGCGTGACCGTGCGTGAGCGACCAATGCGTGGCGGTGAGCGCGTGCACATGCACCGCCAAGCAAGCGACTTGGAACAAATCCAATGGCGCCGCGGATTTGCCGCTTGCAAACTGCGCCGCGAACGAACCCATGATTCCTGAAAGAACATCGCCGCTGCCACCCATGGCCAGCGCCGCCTCCACATGTGGACTTTTCCAAACGCGCAGTCCATCGCTGACCCTTGTGTGCGCGCCCTTCAATACCACAATGCAACCAAGACGCCCCGCCAATGTGTGCGCGGCAAGATCGCGAGTTGATTCATTCACCGCGTCCAATTCCAGATCAAGCGATTGAGCGAGCGCGGCAAATTCGCCGGGATGCGGCGTGAGAATGATTGGCGCCTTCATATCGCGGGCAAAGTCCACAGTGCAAGCCAACGCACGCAACGCGTCTGCGTCCACAATGATCGGCTTGGCAAAACTGCCCACCAATCGAATCACAATTTGCTGCTGCGCCACATCGTGTCCAAAGCCAGGACCAATCACCAACGCATCGGCATTCACAAGCGCCTGATCAATCACCTGCGCGCAACCCGCGGGAAATAATTTTTGCTCGGCATCCACTGGAAGCGCCACACCAGTTGCGGCAGGAACTATGGAAAGCACCGAGGATAAAATAGGAGCGGCGACCGCGACCGTGCACAAACCACATCCACTGCGAAGCGCGGCGCGCGCGGCCAACGCGGGCGCGCCAATCATTGGATGGTCGCCGCAAGAACCCCCAACCACGCACACCTTGCCAAATGTTCCCTTGAAGCCAAGCGAATCGCGCGCGGGAATGCCGGGGCAACCATCAATTCGCTCCATCAATCACCTCGATTGAAATATTTCCCATGGACGAAAGAAGACTTGCCCACGCGGGATCGCTGGCCGCCTCGCTGAGTGGCGTGACGGCAAGCAATAAATGCCCAGCATGAAACGTGTTTCCACTTGGGCCAAGGGTGGAGTCCAGATCAACCCAACGTCCGTCGATAAAAGCTTGCGTCCATAAATGCCAAGCGAAAACATTTGTTTCGCCCGCAAAAAATTCCGCCCACACCAAGCCGGCCGCCACGCGGCTTGGAATTCCATCAGCGCGCAGAAGCGCAGCGAGCAACACGGCGTGCTCGGTGCAATCTCCAGATTTTGTGCGCGCGGTTTCACTGGCGCTGGCAAATGCGCTACCTAGATTTTGATTCGTAATGTGATTGGCAGCGGCCGCGCGAAGTAATTTGCATCGAGTGAGCGGATCGATCGCCGCGGGATCGCCGCTCCATTTCACAAACGCGCTTTTTTTCAAGTCCAACACCGCGGGGTCATTCCAATCAATCATTGGAGATGATTCCACAAACGCAACGTCGCTGCCCACGATGGCCGGCGATGGATCCGCGGGCAAATCAAGATTGACCGTGACCAGGAACGATCCATCAGGATTGCGCTTGACGCGTTGAAATCCCTCTTGTGGCGGCGGCATAATGGGCGGATTCTTGGCCTTGACCAAAAGCGTGATGGATCTTTTTGAGGACACGCCAACCAAGGGCCGATCCGCTTTCACAAAACTCGCCACCATCACTTCCACTGGCGGCTTGGCGACATCGATCGCCGCCATCGCCGTGGCTTTATCGCACATCTCGCTTTGCATCACGCCCAATCCTGTTGGCACTTGACTGCGCAAAATTTCACCGTTGTCGGCAATACATTCCTCGCTGCCCGCCGCGATCAATGGACCTGTTGATTTCCAACGCTCGCACTCCACGGATTTATTTTGAATCATCACGCTGGTCGTGTCAATTTTTTGCCACCGAACTGATTCAGGCTTCATGCCTTGGGCAGGATCCAAAATCAGCAATGTAAATTCCGTCTTGCCTTGCGCCTTGGCGGCTTGCGCGGCGCGAAGCGCGGCCACGGGAGCAAGCGCATCCTTGTCGATCGCTGGCAACACCCGCTCCGTCACCGTGGCTCCCTGCGTGCGCCGCTCGCGCACTCCAGTTTCAAACTTCTCCCAGTACACACGAACCGAAACGCCGCCACCAGTTTGGCTTTGTCCCGCGCGCAACATATGACCTTCGTTGTCCTCCTCAATCCAAGCCGTGGTGGACATTCCAAGGATTTGCTTTTCGCGCGCCATGCGCAAACGCGTTTGCGAGTCCGTTCTAAATCCGCCATCAATAGGCTTGGTTTGCATGCTCGACCAGCCGACAGGAATGTCCTTGAGAGATATGACGTACCAACGTTCAACCGCATACGCCAATGTTTGTTCGCTTGGCTGCGCCGCTGTAGTTTTTGTTGCAGTTGTTGGCGCCGTTGCTGTTGAAGTTGGCGTTTGACTCGCCACGCCAACACGCGACAGAAAAGTCGCGGCGACAACATATAAAATAATCACGGTCAATCGCGGCATCACTCTGACTTCATCAAAGGAAAGAGAATCACATCGCGAATGCTCTCGCTATTGGTGAGCAACATCACCAGGCGGTCAATGCCCAGCCCCATGCCGCCAGCCGGTGGCATGCCCACTTTGAGCGACTCGAGAAAATCTTCATCAAGCGTGCGGAAAGTTGTTTCCTCGTCGTTGACGCCCTTGAGTTGCTCCGTGAATTTTGCGCGCTGCACATCGGGATCGTTCAACTCGCTGTAATGCGGCCCCAACTCCATGCCGCCAATGAATAAATCGCCGCGTTCGCACAGGCGCGGATCGTCGGCGCGCGGACGCGTCAGCGGACTCACAGCGCTTGGCCAATCGGTGACAAACGTGGGCTGGCACGGATCAATCTTGGGCTCCGCGAGCAGTTCAAAAAGTTTCTCAACACGCAGCCAGTGATCAATCGTTGCAGCATTTGGAATGTGGCGCGTCTGCGCCTCTTGCAAAACAGCTTGCTCATTGAACAAGTCAATGCCGCAACCTTGCTTGAACAATTCCGCGAAGGTGACGCGGCGAAATGGCTTGGCGTAATTCACTTTGAATTCACCAAACGCAAGCACGGGGCCCGCTGGAACATCCGTCATTTCCTTTGCCACTTCCGTGGCGCACTCATGCACCAGCGCTTCCGTCATGTCCATGATGCTTGCGTAATCACCAAAGGCTTCGTACGCCTCCATGGCGGTGAACTCTGGATTATGGCTGCGATCAACGCCTTCGTTGCGGAAGTTGCGGTTGATTTCAAACACGCGCGGCATGCCGCCGGTGATCAATCGCTTGAGATACAACTCGGGCGCGACGCGTAAAAATAAATCCATGCCGAGCGCGTTATGCGTGGTCACAAATGGGCGCGCCGCGGCGCCACCAGCCAGGGGTTGCATCATGGGCGTCTCCACCTCTAGAAATCCACTGCGCTGCATAAAGCCGCGCACCATGGAAACAATGCGGCTGCGCATTTGAAAAACTTGCATGGTGCGTGGCGTCGCCCACATATCTAAATAGCGCTTGCGATAGCGGATTTCCGCGTCTTCCAAGCCATGCCACTTGCCAGGCGGCGGCGATAAACTTTTACATTGCAGCGAAACGTTGGCCGCCCAAATACAAATCTCGCCTTTCTGGGTGCGACCAATCGGTCCTTGCGCGCACACAATGTCGCCGTAATCCAGCGCCTTGGCAATCTCAAATGACTTCGCATCCGCGGCGGATTTGCTCATGGAAATTTGAAGGTCGCCCGTGTGATCACGCAGCCAAAAGAAAATAATTTTTCCAAGATCGCGGTACTGCACCACGCGTCCAGCAACTTTCATGCGCGGACGCGCGTCCACCACCTGAAACGATGGATCAACTTTGGCCTTGGCGCTGTCCTGTTCATGTTGGGTTTGCGCGTCAACATTGAACGCGGCGCGCGCCGCCGCGAGCGACACCAATCCATCCACTCGCGCTCCAAATGGATCCACTCCCATTTCGTTGCGGTAGCGATCCAACTTGGCCCGCCGCGCAGCTTCAAGCACTGATGGATGAACTTCTTCGGCGCCGCCGGAGTCGCCTGGATTCGTTGGAGATTTTTCTGGTGTCATTGAAAGAATGGTACCGCTGTGTTGAAACATGCAGGAGCGAGGCGCTTTGGCAAAAGATCGTTACGATCTGACCCTTTCCATGACACCTCCAAAAAATATTCGTCGCATTGGCGTGCTCACCGGTGGCGGTGATTGCCCCGGCTTAAATGCAGTGATCCGCGCAGTGACCAAAACCGCAATTTTGCAATACGGAATCGAGGTCGTGGGCATTGAAGATGGCTTTCAAGGCTTGATCGACGACCGCGTTCGCCCTTTGACATCGCGCGATGTCGCTGGAATTCTGGTGCGCGGCGGAACTATTTTGGGCAGCAACAATCGTTGCAATCCAAGCAAGTACCACGTTGGCAACGATGAGAATGGCGCGCCAGTTTTTCGCGACATGACCGAGCGCTGCCTCGCCACCGCCAAGCGCCACCAACTTGACGCCATCATTGTGATTGGCGGCGATGGAACCATGAGCGCCGCGAGCCATCTTGTGGCCAAGGGCTTGAACATTATTGGTGTTCCAAAAACAATCGACAACGATATTGTTGGAACTGAAATTAGCTTTGGCTTTCTCACCGCGGTCGCAACGGCAACCGACGCGCTTGATCGCTTGCACTCAACCGCCGACAGCCACCATCGTGTGATGGTGTGCGAACTCATGGGCCGCAACGCTGGATGGATCGCGCTCACCGCCGGCGTGGCCAGCGGAAGCGATGTGATTCTGCTTCCCGAAATTCCATTTGATTTCAATCCCATCTGCGCCTTCGTGAATGAGCGCATGAGCAAGGGTCCAGGCTTCGCCATTGTTGTGGTGGCCGAGGGCGCTCGGCAAAAATCGGGCGAGCAAATCGTGGCGCGCATCGACCCCACAAGTCCCGATCCAATTCGGCTTGGCGGCATTGGCGCATTTGTGGCAAAAGGCATAGAAAAAGCCTGCAATGTTGAGACCCGTACCACGGTTCTTGGGCACATCCAGCGCGGTGGCCCCCCCATCGCGGCCGATCGAATTCTAGCCACGCACTTTGGGTATCACGCCATACTTACGCTCATGGCTGGCGGACACAATCGCATGGTGGTGCGTGAAAATAATATTTTCTCCGATGTCGACTTGTTGCATGCCGCGGGCAAGCAACGACTTGTTCCTCTGGACCATGGATTGATCGCCGCGGGTCGCGCCATGGGCACGTGCTTTGGTGACAGCGTTCCACATTTGCATTTCTCCAAATCAAAACCGGCGGTCGTGGTGTGAGCGCCGCCGCCCGCCAACCCGCTTTGCGGCCGGCGGTTTTTCTTGACCGTGATGGAACGCTGATCGACAACGCGGGCGACTTGGGTGACCCAGATCAACTGAAAATTCTTCCTGACGTTGCGTTGGCGTTGCAACTGTTGTTGAAACACGATTTCATTTTATTCGTGGTCACCAATCAAGGCGGCGTGGCGCGCGGCAAATACAACGAGGACGCTGTCGTGCAAACACACGCACGCTTGGAGCGCATGCTTTGCGCGGAAGTGGGCGCGCCTCAAGTGATCTGCGAATATTATTACTGCCCGTTTCATCCGCAAGCAACCGTGGAAAAATATCGTTGCGAGCATGAGTGGCGCAAGCCCGCGCCGGGAATGTTATTTGCCGCGGCGTTGGCGCACGGCCTTGATCTAGAAAAAAGTTGGATGGTGGGCGATCAAGAGCGCGATGTTGTGGCGGGCGCGGCCGCGCAATGCCGCACTATTTTGATTTCAAGCGATCGCGAATTGGCCGCCGCAAGTGTTGGTGACTTTGTTGAAAAAGATCTGCTTGCCGCCGCGCGACGCATCGCCGCTTCGGTTGTTGACGCCGGCGCGGTTGTCCCTGTTGGATCGGTTGCACTCCACGCGCGTCGATCTGATATTTTGTCGGACGCCGTGTTTCAAGAAACAATCAAATCCATGGCGCAGGCTTTGGCGCAACGAACTGGTATCACACTGGTGCGGATTGAATTTGAAACCAACTGCGTGACAGCGACCGTTGAAGGCGGCGATGTGATCGCGTTGGGATTTGTGACGGAACTTCGCCGCGACAGCGATCGTTGGTGGCGCGAACACCGCGGCGCGGAAAGTCCATGGGGTTCAATGTGAGGGCGGCGCTGCACGATTGCCAACGACTCTGCGTAATTCTCCCATCGTGGATTGGTGACACCGTCATGGCCACTCCGGCATTGCGCGCATTGCGAACGCATTTACCCAACACGCACATCACATTGCTTGGCCGTGCTGGATTACGCACCATACTTTCTGGCTTGCCAATCTTTGACGAGTGCGTGGAACACCCCATGCGCGGCTGGCTTGGACCGTTGAGCAATCTCAAACCAATCCGCGCAATCAACGCCGACGCCATGTTGCTATTTCCTAACAGCTTGCGCAGCGCCTTGATCGCATTCGCCAGCGGCGCGCGCACGCGTGTTGGTTGGAATCGCCAGAATCGCGCCTGGTTTCTATCGCATCCCGCCACGCCTGCGTTCATGACTACCCCTTTGAGCAGCGTGGACAATTATTGCGATCTCACCGAGTTGGCGCTTGGAACCACCATCGCTAACCGCGCCGTGCAACTGCACTGCAGCGTGGAGGAACTTGCCCATGGCTTTCGCTTGCTTGATGGATTGCCGCGGCCACGCGTGATTTTAAATCCAGGAGCAAATCGACTTGATAAGCGCTGGCCCGCCGCCAACTTCGCGGCGCTTGCGATTGCGCTACGAAATAAATGCGGCGCCGGCGTGGCGGTCACTGGCTCCGCAAACGAAAGCGATGTTGTTGATGCGATCGTGTCCGCCAGTGACGGCGCCGCAATTTCGCTGATTGATCGCGGCGTCACTCTTGAAGGACTCAAGGGCGCAATCGCGCAAGCTGATTTGCTGATCACCAACGACACGGGTCCGCGCCACATCGCGGCGGGTTTCAACACGCCGTGCGTTTCACTGTTTGGACCAACCGACCATCGCTTCACAACGCTGCATGAACCGCACAACACCAACGCCACCAATATGCCACGCGAATGGCTTTTGATTGCTGATCCGTTTCTTCCTAAAGAGGTGATCGCGAACCATGTCGCAAAAATCGCGCGCGTGGACCGCATTTCGGTTGGCGATGTGGCGCACGCCGCGACACAAATTCTCAACGCCAAACTTCGCTGATTGATTGAACGCGACAAACTCGCGCGGCCACCCAATCACGGCGCAAATGACTACTCTTTTAGCAATCGAATTATTCGCCCTGCAATTCAATATGTAACTCAACACACAACTCAACCCACAACTCAACATGCAAATCGACTGGCAAATCATCATTGAAATCGCGGCGGCTTTCTTGTGCGGCAGCATTCCATTTGGTGTGTTGATCGCCAAATCGAAAGGCGTGGACTTGCGCAAAGTGGGCAGCGGAAATGTTGGCGCCACCAATGTGGGCCGCGCGCTTGGTCGCAAGTGGGGCTTCATATGCTTCGCGCTTGACGCGATCAAAGGTGCGTTACCCGTTTTGATCATCGGACAATTCAACGGCGTGCTTGGACGCCAAGTCAACACCATTTCGCCCACCGCGTTGATCGTGTGGATTGTGATAGCCATCGCCGCGATCGCTGGACATATCTTTTCACCGTGGCTCAAGTTCAAAGGCGGCAAAGGTGTTGCCACTGGCTTTGGCGCGCTGGTGGCCATGTGGCCGGTGCTCACGTATCCAATGTTGATCGCGCTGGCCGTGTGGATTGTGTGCATGAAACTTTCGCGCATCGTCAGTCTTTCAAGTTTGATCGCCGCGCTCACGCTGCCCATCAGCGCCGCCCTGCTTCTTCCATGGAACACAATCACGCAGAAACTCGCCACAGGAAGTTCGGCGCCGACATCACCCGCGCCGCTTGAAACAACATCAGGCACGCCGCTTCCCGCGGTCGTCGCTTGCGCAATGATCGCCGCGTTGGTGTTCATCACGCACCGCGCCAACATAAAACGCCTGCTTTTGGGCACGGAATCACGCGTTGGTCAAAAGCCAAAATCGTCCGATACGATCCCATTGTGACTTCCGCCGACACGCATTCACAATCCAATGCAAACGACGTTTGGCAAAGCGCGCTCTCCACGCGCTTCGCCTCCACTGAAATGCTGCAACTGTGGTCCGACGCGCGCCGCGCGCAATTATGGCGCGGCGTGTGGCTGGCCGTTGCGCAAGCGCAACAAGAAATGGGCGTGAACATTCCGCAGGCCGCCATTGATGGCATGCGCGCGAATATAAACACAACCGATTTCGCCGCGGTGGCCCAACACGAGAAACGACTTCGCCACGATGTGATGGCGCACGTGCACGCCTTTGGTGAATCCGCACCCGCCGCTCAAGGATTCATTCATTTGGGAATGACAAGCCAAGATGTGGTTTGCAACGCCGACGCGATTCTTTTGCGCGACGCGCTTCAACTGATCGCCAACAAGTTCGCGCGCGTCATTGATCGCATTGCAACATTCGCCGCGAAGCAGCGCGACCTTGCATGCCTTGGCTTCACGCACTTTCAACCAGCGCAACCACTCACGCTTGGAAAGCGCGCGACATTGTGGGGCCAAGATTTCGCCATCGCATTGCAAGACATTGAGCAGCGCCTCGCGGGCGTGAAGTTGAAAGGTTTGCGCGGAGCAACCGGAACGCAATTCTCCTTCACGGCGTTGCTGGGCGACGCCGCCAAAGTCGACCAACTTGAAGCCAAATTCTGCGGCTTTTTGAATTGGAACCCCGACGCAATTTGGAGCGTGTGCGGACAAACTTCGCCGCGCGTGTTCGAAGCCAGCGTGCTCAACGCGCTGGCCGTGGGCGCTTGCGCAATTCACAAATGCTGCAACGACATTCGCCTGCTGGCGAACTTGCGCGAAGTGGAGGAACCATTTGAAAAAGATCAAATCGGTTCAAGCGCCATGCCCTACAAAAGAAATCCCATGCGATGCGAGCGCGCCACCGGCTTGGCGCGATTTGTGATTGGCCTTGCGCCCGTGGCCATGGCCACCGCCAGCGAGCAATGGCTTGAGCGCACGCTTGATGATTCAAGCGCTCGTCGACTTTCACTTCCCGAGGCGTTTCTTGCGCTTGACGGAGCGCTTGACGTGATGGCGAATGTGCTTGGCGGACTTGTTGTGAATGAAAGCGTGATCACCAATCGATTGCACAACGAACTTCCATTTGTGGCCACGGAAGATATTTTAATCGCCGCGGTGCGGGCCGGCGTGAACCGCGAGAAGGCGCACGACGCCATCCGTCGCCACGCGCTTGCCGCGGCCGAGCGCGTGAAAGCTGGACAATCAAACGATCTCGCCGCGCGGCTTGGCGCCGATGCCCTCTTTGCCAAAGTGAATATTGAAAGCGCGCTCGACGCCAAGCGTCTCACTGGCCGCAGCGGCGAACAAACCGACCGATGGATCGCTTCGGTGGCCGCGCCCATCCGCAAAAGATTTTCCGCCACGCTGACGCACGAACCTTCCTTGAAAGTTTGACCTGCCACTCTCAAAGCGCATTGCAAAATCAATCCGCCGTTCACATTCCATTGCATCCGCACGCAACCTGAAAGAATTCAAATGCCAATTCCCCGACTTCAAATCGCCGACTGCGCTCTTTTGGTGATTGATATTCAAACAAAGTTCGCCAAACACATTGCTCGATGGGATTTCCTGGTCGCCAATAGCGCCATACTGGTGCAAATGGCCAATGAACTTGCCATTCCCGTGATCGTGACCGAGCAAAGCCCTCAAAGTTTGGGCCACACCACCGCCGAAATCGCCCAATGCCTGTCAAAAAATACGCCTGTCTATTCAAAGACCCGTTTTAGCGCCTTTACAAGCGATGTAGCCGCGCAACTTCGGTCGCTCAATCGATCTCAAGTTCTGATTTGCGGAATTGAAGCCCAAGTCTGCGTGCTACAAACTGTTCTAGACCTAGGCGCCAACGGTCGCCAAGCATTTCTGGTGACCGACGCTATTTCCGCCACGGACACCACCCAAATTGCACCCGCATTCAGGCGCATGGAACTTGCCAACGCAATTCCAACCGGCACGCTTTCGGCCATGTACGAACTTCTTCAAGACGCCACCCACCCCAAATTCAAGGCTTGCCTTGATCTGGCCAAGCGGATTCAAAGTGAATCCACTCATAAAACCAATTAATCGGCGCCCTTTGCAAGGCGCATGCATATTTATTGGTAAATCCACACGTCTTAAAAACATGAAAAGAGCGACCAAAGGCCACTCTTTCATGTATTTAAGTTAGATAACACTGTATTTGCTTCGGACAAATGAAACCCGACGCGCAAGCACATCAACTTCTACAAATCGTAGATAACGTTGAAATCAACCAGCCGAAGGTGGTTGTCGTGAAATTTCCAACACTTTAATCCGAATTTCTTGCGCCTGAGCTTTGATGTCCTGCATTGCCTTTCGCACGCGGGTGCTGGCGGCCTTGTTGCCACCACTGGCCTTGGCGATGTCGTCTGCGGCTTCTTCAACCTTCTTTTTAAGCAATTCGTAGCTTTCCATATTTCTGATCTCCTAGGTTTGAGTTATCAAAGGGGCGAAACTGCCCTGCGGACATGGTAACGCCTCTTTTGAAGTTCTGAAACATACGCCCCAAAAAGATTTAATCTAGTTATCTTCACTGTTGAGCTCCTAATTCAGGGTGAAAATCCATGGCAAACGAACTAATTATAGATCTGAACTCCCTTGATTTAACCGCCGTGGCCTTAGACCGTGACGCGGTTGGCAAATTATTGCCCCAAACTGGCCCCATGCGCCAATTGGATTATTTGATTTGGAAGAATGACGACAACAGCAGTGGCGTGGGCGTGAAGCACATTCGCCAGGATGAATTTTGGGTGCCCTACCACATTCCAGGCAGACCATTAATGCCGGGCGTTCTCATGATTGAAGCCGCGGCGCAATTGTGCAGCGTCTTGCAAACGCTGGCTATTCCAGACGTGGGATTTCTTGGGTTCACCCGATGCGACAACACATCATTTCGCGGACAAGTTGTTCCCGGAGATGCATTTTACATAGCCTGTCAATTGATGGAACGCAATCGACGCCGCTTCATTTGCAAAGTGCAAGGCGTGGTCAAAGACAAACTTGTTTTTGAAAGCAACATCACCGGAATGAAATTATAGAAATGCAAATGTCCGCCCCGTACAACGCTAGTCCTGTTCTGTTGCAACCCATCGCCAAGGGTCGCGCGTGGGGCGGAACAACTTTTACAGGCTGGAAAAAATTTACAGCGCCCGCGAAGGGTGAACTTGCGATTGGCGAAAGTTGGGAAGTTGCGGACCTGCCGGAATCAATCCCCAATGGTTGTTCTCGCGTTGCGGCGGGCGCGGGTGCGGGAAAAACATTGCATGAACTTGTGAATCTCGACACACCAGGATGGATGGGTCGCGCGCGATTGACCGCGCAAGGACGATTTCCACTTTTGGTCAAATTCCTCGACGCAGCTGAGCATTTATCAGTGCAAGTGCATCCCGATGAAAGTTACGCGGCGGCTAATCCGTCGGCGCATTTAAAAACCGAATCATGGTTTGTGCTTGCAGCCAAGCCGGGCGCCACTATTTGGCGCGGGGTGAAAGAGCACGTGACCAAGCAGGAATTTGAAACGCGTTTGCGCGGCGGCGGCAGCATCTTGGATTTACTGGTTGAAGTGCGCGTGCAAGCTGGCGATTGCATCGATCTGCCCAGTGGCCTGTGCCACGCGCTTGGCCAAGGAATTACCGTGGCGGAAATTCAAACTCCAAGCGACACCACATTCCGAGTGTTCGATTGGAATCGCAACGACCCCGCGCGCTTGTTGCATCTTGATGAGGCCATGGCGTGCATTCAATTTGGAAAAAGCCAACGGCTTGGTCATCTTCCAATTCACAACGCGTCCACCGCGCCCGCGGTGCAAACACGCGCGTTTCGCACCACGCTTCTATCGCGCACCGACCATTACACAATTGAGCGCATCGAGGCCATGCACGCCACCACTTTGGAAGTGATCACGCATCAACACCCCGTGTGCTGGCTGGTTCTCAATGGGTCCATTTCCGTGGATGGCGAAACGCCCATCACGGCAAATGCCTGGGAAACCCTGCTATTTCCAGCTGTTTCCGAGGGGCGCTCAGCCAAACTCAGCATGGGTACAACATTCTTGCGGATCAAATTGCCAGATCCAATGGATCGATTCATTGCGTAATCTATTGTTGTGCCGCGCTGTTTCAATACAAACTTTGCACTGATGCATTTGTGCTTGATCGCGATTTTATTTTCCACTCTCGCCAATGCGCAGCAGTCTTCGCCAACAACTTCATCAACAACTTTGCCAACAATCAATGCGTCCGCGAATGCCCCTCCTGCTGTAACACCCGCCACTAAGACTCCGCCATTTCCCGTGGCGGGAGCCAGCGCTCTTGGAGGCCGCGTGTTCAACATCGAGCCCGGCGTCGCGTTCAATTCGCTCGCGTCATTCTTGCTTCCTGGCGATGAAGTTCGCCTACTGCCTGGAGTTCACATTCCATTCACGCTTGTGGATTTGCGCGGCGAGCGTGGCAAGCCAATTGTGATTCGTGGCTATCAAACAGAAACCGACAAGCCGCTGCCATATGTGAAGGGTGAAACTTTTAGCATCTTCCTGCTGCGTCCGCAACATGTGATTGTGCGGGATTTGCTGGTGGGCAATTCCTCGGGACCCACCGTGTTTATTGACGGCTCCGTTGGCGCCACGCCCGTGCTGGAAGAAACCCCGTTTGATGCGGATCTCAACATCATCAATCTGCAAATCAAACAAACCTTTGAATCACCCAATCAAACTTCCATATATCTGCGCTCGATGCAAAGCGTGGATGTGTCCA
>Ga0214919_10005990_pt1 | contig 16912 bp, 9 predicted proteins | sample LL1503_MetaG_FD_177994 | JGI IMG/M metagenome (GOLD analysis project Ga0214919, IMG submission 177994) | Freshwater microbial communities from Lake Lanier, Atlanta, Georgia, United States - LL-1503 | ecosystem: Environmental > Aquatic > Freshwater > Lake | place: USA: Georgia | collected 2015-03-15 | reverse complement strand
AGTGTATTAAATTATATAGAACAATTTGAGAGTACTAATACTGTTGAATTGAGAACACCCGCCGAGTTTGATAATTATTTTAAAGATTTAAAAAGTAAAAATATAGCGTATGATAATTCGGAACAAATTAAACCAAACCAAGGAATGGCGTTTATTTACCCTTTAACAACTAATATAATTATAAATCTAAATGTTTCAGATGAGACACCGTTACGTTTACCTGGTTTAGATATACCAATTAACATTACATTTGAAATTAAGAGAGGAAATGTATATATAAATGATACACGTTATACTAAAAATTTAGGAAATATTAAAATATCAGGAGGTATGTTGTATATAACTACTAGAGAAAGTGTATCACCGGATGTAGCTTGGGGTATTTTAAATATGGGTACTATTACTATATCCGGAGGAACATTAAATATACTAAATTCTATTGGTGTTGGTATCATGAATGATACTAATAGTACTTTTACTGCTTTAAATGGATCAATATTTATAACACAATCAAATAATACATTCGGTATTTATAATATACGCAGTAATATGTCTATATTGAATAATACTGTATTATCTATTACAACTAGAAATACTAGCATTGGTATCTTGAATTCAGGTACTAATTTGATTGTAACAGGTACTAGTAAATTATATGTCACCTCGTCTGATCAAAGTATTGGTATATGCAATAATGTAAATACTAGTACACCTAGTATAACAACGCAACGTGTAACAACACGTAGTGTAATGGGTAGAACGGTTATGCCTGGTACAATTACATTATATGGGGCAGCACCAATTAATACAAATATAGTTAAATATCCTCTAGGTCCTATTAAGACTATGTCACCTATTGAGAGTGTTTTATCTAAAATATCAGTAGAACAATATATAGTATTTGGATTATATGCTGTTATATTAATCATGATATTGTATTTAATATTTTAAACTTCTTTATAATAAATTGATATTGTTCTATATTTAAAAATCAAAAAAATTTGATTTTTAATCTTTATACAATTAAGTCTATATATTATATTAAAATGAAACGTTCTCGTACTGATAGTGAAATAAATACTAATATTAGCGAACCCAAAAAAATTGTATTATTAGGGGATGGCTGTATTGGTAAATCTACATTCTTTGATAAATTAAATCATCTAAAAGATACTGAATATACTTTTCAAAAAAAGTATAAAGGGACAGATAATTTTGATTTTAGTCGAATTAATATAAATACGAATATCAATACAACTATAGTAGATTTGTGGGATACAGCAGGACAAGAAAATCGTGGAGGAATGTTACGCGATGCCTATTTGAAAGGCGCAGATGGAATTCTACTTTTTTATGATGTAAGTGAAATTAAAACAATTAATAACATTAATAAATGGTTAACGCAAATTAAGAATGTTGCTCCTAATATTCCAGTTGCTGTTCTTGGTAATAAATCAGACACACTTGATTCTCTCCAACAAAGTGAGAGGGTAAAATTAAGAGAATGTAACCTATCACGAGATATAGGACATTCTAAAATTAAGAATTTTTTAATTTCAATTAAAGAAGATACGCACTTGGAATTTATAACTAGTTTTCTTTCATCGAATGTTACGTATAAAGAAGTAGAGGGTTGTATGATTGGTCTAGAATATGTATTATCTACTATTTTTAAACAAAATATTACTATTAAATATTAAAATTCAAGTCTAACGTAACGTAACGATACACCATTTCCTTTAGATAAAAATTGATAACCAGTTTAATAATAAGTCATTATTTATAGACGGTTATGAGTTGGGGTGAAATTCTCTCCGCTCAAGACTCTTGTAAAACAAATCAACTTGTCTCATATGTTCTTCTATCATTGATAAAAATTGATAATAAATATTATAAATACTATACCGTTATATAAAGTAACTATGTCTACTCAATATATTGTAAAGTTTATCGATACACTGTTTAATACAGAAAAAGATGCTTTTGTTGAATTAATGAAAGGTAATATTCCTATTATTACAGTTCGTACTCATAATGATAAATATAATAATATGAATGAAACTTTATTATACAAGTTTATGACTAATAATTTTGCTGAAGTTATATTTTATGATACCGATTCATATGTAACATTATGTTACAAAGATAACAACAGTATGAATCTAATTACATCTACTATTAAATTTGATAATAGTAGTGCTAGTGCCTTTACTGATTTTAAAAAGACTTTTAATGAAATGTATAATACAAAGTTTGAAACTGAATATTATCCATCTGGTTATGAAATGTATGTAGGTGAAGTATTATACAAGAAAGATCCTTTGACTACATTTATTGAACGTATCCCAAATGGTAGTGGAACAACATTTTATGATTTACCCGGTCACATGATTAAATATACTGGTGAATATGAAGCAGGGCAATATGATGGTCAGGGTACTTTTTATAGTATGGATAATAAAATATCATTAAAATCCAATAATATTTCATCAGGTATTCCAATCGGATCTGGTATTTTAAAATTTAATTATAATAAAAAGAGAGAAAGTATTATCATCAACTTTAATGAAATTTGGAAGAAATATAATTTAATGGATAAATCAATCAAAAAATCTATAAGTCGTGAAGATGCGTTTGTAATAGACTTGGCAAAATTATATTGGAATGATACTGACATTACAATTGACGCTGCTATATTTAATGACAAATCTCTTGATGACAAATATTTTGAGTTATGGAATATAGTACGAGATAATGGAAATAAATTAAATATTATACAACAGTATAATAAGGAATTAGTAGATAAAAGTACAGCACTAATATATAAATATATTATGCAATCAACTATGTTAATTATACTGAGTATTATGATAGTAAGTATTCTATAAAATAAATATGTTAAACATTCGTTTATTAATCATAATAATATATATTAGAATGATTAATTATTTAATTCTATTTGTTATTTTTTTAACCAGTATAAATGGATATGGTACACCTCCACCACCTCCACCTCCATGTAATACACCCCAATGTTCTTCTGGTACTTTTTGTTATTCTAATACCAACATATGTACTAGTTGTCCACCTGGATTTATTTATAAGAATAACCCAAATGTAGGAGTATCTAACGTAGAAAATTGGGGATGTACTATGTGTTCACCTGGTACTATCTCTTCAAATTATGGTTCTAGTTCTTGTTCATATTGTAATAGTGGTACATATCAAAATCAATATGGTATGTCTAGTTGTATACCATGTCAATCTAATCAATTTAGTAATATGAATGGAGCAACTTTGTGTAAAACTTGTTCTACATGTACACCAGGTACATGGTTATCATCTGTGTGTTCAAGCACAAGTGATACAACATGTAGTACCTGTCAAAATATTGGAAATTGTGCAGTTACTGTTACATGCTCTAGTGCAAGTAATAGTATATGTTCTACTTGTTTATCCGGTTATTATAATATAAATAGTTGTACTATTTGTAATATATGCAGTAATACACAATATGAAACAGTTCCATGTACCACAACATCTAATAGAGTATGTAATACTTGTACTAATACTTGTAATAGCGGAATGACATTAAATACAATTTGTGGTGGAACAGTAAATCCAATTTGTATCACATGTCCTGATGGAACATATAAAATTTTAAATGATGGTTCATCATGTTTACCCTGTAAAACTAATTGTATAGCAGGTTATATGTTAGTATCTGCTTGTAGTCCAACATCTAATTCATTTTGTGTACCATGTGCGGCAAATACATACAAATCACTAAATGATGGTTCATCCTGTTTACCTTGTAATGATAGTTGTAATCCAGGATATATGTTGAATCAGGTGTGTACTAGTACTACTAATCCATCATGTATTGCGTGTCCAAATGGAAAATATAAATCAGTATCAGATGGATCTAGTTGTTTACCATGTAATGATAGTTGTAATACTGGATATATGTTGAATCAGGTATGTGCTAGTACTACTAATCCATCATGTATTGCGTGCCCAAATGGAAAATATAAATCAGTATCAGATGGTTCTATTTGTTTACCTTGTATTAGTAGTTGTAATATTGGATATATGTTGAGTCAATCATGTAATCGTACTACTAATCCATCTTGTATTATATGTCAAAGTGGATTTTATTCATATGATGGAATTAAATGTTTAGAATGTAATGACAATTGTGGACCTGGATCATATTTAACATCATTGTGTACACCTACGAATAATCCAACGTGTAATAAGTGTCCAGAAGATACATCTAATCCCAATCATTATTCGCAATTTATAACATCTTGTATACCTTGTCCTGATGGAACTATAGCGGCAATAGGATCTGCTTCATGTCTTCAATGTCCACTTGGTACTGCTACATTTGGTAATAATAATTGCACAGAATGTAAAATGGGATATTACACAGATAATTTAGGTTCAATTGAATGTAAACCTTGTATGAATGGGACCGCTTCTAATATAAATGGTAGTATGAGTGAATTAAATTGTAATATGTGTTTCCCTGGATATTATTCATTACCTGGAGCATCACAATGTACACCATGTCCGATCGGTACTTTTTGTAGTAGTAATGGGATATCTATATCTGATTGTATACAATGTCCTATGGGAACATATAATAATATTACAGGACAATACAAATGTACTATGTGTCCAAATGGTACAATGAATAATATGACTAATTCAATCAATATAAATTCATGTATTACTTGTCCTCCGGGAGCATATAGTATGATGGGTTCATATGAGTGTATTCCATGTGATGTCGGTACTTCATCTAATATATTTGGAGCAAGTAGTTGTAATTTAAATTCACCTGGTACATTTACAAATATAAGTGGGATGACAATAGCAAGTAAATGTAATATGGGATATTATAGTAATATTAGTGGAACTATTACATGTACACCGTGTCCACCAGGTTCATTTAATAATATTACCGGTAGTAGTAGTATTAATGAATGTATTGGATGTAATATCGGGATGTATGCCCCAACATCTGGTTCGTATCAATGTATCGTAGTACCAATTGGTTATTACCAAAATAATACAGGGCAGTCCTATACAATTCCATGTATAACTGGAACAATGAATAATAAGACAGGATCTTTTAATATATCTGATTGTATTTCTTGTATTCCTGGAACATACCAGAATAAAACTGGATCAAATATGTGTTTTAATTGTAGTGCTGGATATTATCAAAATCTATTTGGACAATCGAAATGTAATCCGTGTCCATCAGGTACTTTTAATACAATGAATGGATCGACTATTATAAGTGATTGTATACCATGTCCTGTTGGAACTTTTTCATCTATCATTGGTGCTACTAATATATCTACATGTATACCTACACCACTTGGTAGTTATACTAATAATAATGGATCTTCTAATTATACATTATGTAGTCCAGGAACTTTTATGAATAATACGAGGCAAACTAGTTGTATTCCATGTAGTGCAGGATCATACAGTACATTATATGGTTCATATGATATAATGACATGTATACCAAGTTTACCTGGTTTTTATGTATATAATCATGGATCAAATGAATCTACACCTTGTAGACCTGGAACATATTCAAATACAAGTGGTATGACAGAATGTATATTATGTTTACCAGGAACATATAATAATATATCTGGATCTATTTCATGTATTATGTGCGATGTAGGTACATTTAATCTAAACTATGGATCAACTTATTGTAATATAATTGATAATATAACAACTAGTATTACAAGGATTACATCAAATAGCGCACAAGTAATAGTAAGTACAAATATTACATCAACACTAGTATTTGATTATACATGTTCTGATCAATGTACTATTTATATTAATGATATGATCATTAGTAGAATGATCATTAGTAGGATAACAAGACAATCAGTAACAGTTAATATAATATTAGGTGTCGATATAATATCAATTCTAACTAATAATTCATTTACTACTTCACTTGATAAAATATATTGTACATGGGAATGTAATACAACTTATTGTATATGTATTCCTATTAATAATGTTATTAACATGACTACATTAATAACATCCCGTGATGAAATTAATATGTATGCAAATCCAAATATAACTTATATGACCATATTAAATACTAGTTCATTTACACAAAGTTATAGTTTTATTTTAAATAATCTTGAAGCGAGTGTTAAATATTCATATAGTGTTATGTTTAAAATAATAAATACAGATAATATATATAATCCGAATCATTTTAATCATTTTACAACACTATCTGGAGTACCTACTAGTAGTGTACAAAATTTAGTTAAATTTTTCTTGGGGATTAATATCGTTGAACAGGCGAACAATGAACAATCGCAATTACAAGTTCATTGGGATCCTCCTCTAATAGGACATCAACATGGTATGATAATTGGATATAATATAATGTACATTCAAATGGAAAGAACATATATTACATATGGTCCAAATGTAGAAACTAAAACTGTACCGTCTAAACAGTTTATATTATTTACTAATCAAACTACTATTATTCTTTCAAATCTAAATCCAGATACATTATATAATATTACAATTAATCCACTTACATCGGCACCAGGAATGGGTCCTGGTAATAGTATTATTTTAATAACTCAAGTGAGTGCTCCTTTTAAACCACCTACTCCAATTCTAATATCTCAACAAGATACTGATATTAGGGTAAATTGGACAAGTCTTTCTAATATAACAGGTGTGATTACAAAAGCGTGGATTATCGCAGAACCATATATTAATGTATCATCGGAAGTTATACACGTTCCAAATAATTCAACATTACCATCATTACCTTTTCCAAACACAGGTGTTAGAGGATTTTTTGATAAATATAATGTATCGGATCCATGTAGCATACATATATTTGGATATACATTTCAAAGTATAAAATCTGGTAATATATGTGGTGGATTTTGTAGTAATATATGTGAATATGGAACTCCAATGTTAGATCCAACAACAATACTACCAACAAACGATCAACATTTATTTAATGATAATTATATAATGTTATTTAATACCACAGATGGTATAACGTTATCTAGATATGTACCGTATTTAACTATGAAAAGGAGATTTAATTTAACTATATCCGACGGAGGTTTGAAACAAGGAGGAACTATATTGATAGGAGATGGTAAAATTAATCCTAATAGTAATCTGAATAATACAGTGTTAAATCCTTTATTGTATTATCGTATTCGTCTGATCGTATTTACAAGCGAGGTATTGTATGCTATAAGTGATCCTTTAGAAATTAACCCTTTTAATTATCAATCTACTGTTGATATTTCTAAAATATTATATATTCCTATTTTAATAGCATTTGGTTTACTGTTAATGATCATTTGTTTAATTATTTATATTAGAAAATGTTTAACTCGACGCAATAACTCTAAAGAAATTACCGATAATAATTCTATAGATCTAATTAAAAAAGAGTCAATAAATTTTTATGAAAATGATATGACTATATATACTGATTTAAATATTATAAAAAATCAACCAATTGAAATAGAAAAAAAATATTTAGATGTATCATTAAAGGATAATTCAATGGAAACAGTATATTTTGTTGATTCTCCAACTTTATTAGAACAAACTATTAGAACAAATCCAACATATTTTGATGTATCTGACAATGCTATGGAATTGCCATTAAAGAAAAGTAAAATGGATTCAACATATATGGATGTAACTGACAATGCTCCTGAATTGCCATTAAAGAAAAGTAAAATGGATGTAACTGACAATGCTCCTGAATTGCCATTAAAGAAAAGTAAAATGGATGTAACTGACAATGCTATGGAATTGCCATTAAAGAAAAGTAAAATGGATTCAACATATATTTATGTATCTGACAATGCTATGGAATTGCCATTAAAGAAGAGTAATACAACATATTCTGTTGTAATTAATTAATTCAATTAATTATTTGTAAATTTTCCTAATAAAATACAATCTATTTGAACTTGTGTGATATTTTTCATTGTAAGATTAATCATATCTATTTGATTTATCCATTTTTTATGAAAAGCATACGCTTTATCTGATAATTTTACCATTTCTGTATTTATTTGAAATTGTATTATATTTAATAAATCGACCAATCGGTGATTAGGAGATGTAATATGAAGATAGTAATCTAATCTTTCGTATGATAATCCATCTTTTGTATTATTCTCAATGTCTATACTTTCGTTGAACAAGGGATCTTCATTCATACCATCAATATATTTAAAGATACTATGAGATACAGACAGACTATGTTTCATATTAAACTCTAAATCGTATTGATTAATTCCTATTGAATCTTCTGTTATTTTTATATTTTTTAACGTAATATTATTTTTTAAATTATTACGACAAAAAATTCCATTTTTAAATTGTTTCATTTGTTTAGCAACAATATGATTCATTAATATAATCATATAATTTATAACATCATGACTATCTTTTATTTTTTCAATATAGTTATAATTTATCAGCATTGATGTAAATACTTGTTTTAATAATATATAACTCTTATTTTCCAATAATTCCGGTTCTTCATAATTATAATTTTTAGATACACATATCATTGTATTACAAATATTAATATCTTCTATTATATAATTTTTATCTAACATTATATCCAATGTAAAACAGAAACATTTATTGTTTTCACGAAGACTACATATATCATCTGATATAAGGACTGGTAACATTAATCGTTTACCATTTGGTAAAAAGATAGTAGATATTCGTTGAGAAAATGATTCCCACAAGTCTAAATAATCTAACAATAATGTTACATTAGATATATAAATACTGAGTATGTATCCATCATCATATTCTATTATACTAAAACCATCTTCATAATCATTACTTTCACGCAGATCAATTGTATATATATTAAAATTTGTTCTATTTTGAATATTTGGATATTTCATATTAATTTTTTTTATATTTTTACAAGGTTGTATACCAATTTTTTTCATAGTATCTTTTGTAAATTGACTTATAGGAGGGATAAGATTCTTACAATATAATTGGTATTCATAATAATTTATAACATCTGATACATTTCCTATGATATGTGTAATCATGCCAATTGGATAGATATCATTCCATTCAATAAAATGAAATGTAATATATATATTATCCAACGCAAGATTCGTAGATAAAATTATTTCATAAGGAATTATGAAATTAGGCAACATTATATCATTTGGTATACACCTATATAATAATTTCCCATTTTTTGTTTTACCATATACTTTAGTATTTTCTAATACAAGAATTCCTGGTATATTTGTTTCTTGTATATTTATATGCAGGAGTGGAAAATCTATAATGGATTTATCAATTTCTTCATTTACCAATGCAACTTGTCTCATATATTCTTCCATTATACAGTATTATATTATATTATCTTTAAGAGTAATAACGATTCGATACTATGATAAATATTGTGAATTATATCATATTATTTATATCATATTATTATATTTAAATTATTTATATCATATTATTATATTTAAATTATTTTATTATATACTATTTATGTATATGATAACTATATCGTCTTATACAGAACTTGTAAAATATTTAACTAATAATAAAAACACTATTAATACAGATATGAATATAACCGGTGTTAATAGTGATAATAATGTTTTTATTGGGAACATATTAGTTGCCTCTTGCAGTGTTACTATTACAGATAGTAAACTTAATTTTGGTGATAAGATACAAATGTATACTGATACTTATTTACGTAGTTCTACACGGGATGTTACATTTAATTTAATAAATTCCTCTATTGGTGCTAAAGTGATTCTCTTGATGGAGTCGGTAAATATTAAATTAAATAATTCAACTATTTTTACTGATTTTTTTTTACACGATTGTGGGACGCTCGAATTAGTTAATAATAGTAAAATATTATCACAGGGTCGTATTGCTTCCTCCAATGGTATGGGTATTATGTTGGGAGGTAATTCTATTAAACTTTTAGTTGTGTCAATAGATAATAGTACTATTAGTTCAGTTGATTTTACAGCCCTTAATAAAACAATTATTGATATTTTTAATGGTGGAGTATTATCTATTGAAAATACTAAAATATATGAAAATATTAATAATAAGGGTATTATTAATATAGACGGAGGATTATTCGAATTAAAAAATATGAGTGGGTCATCTGGATTCATAAATGATGGAAATATATTTATTAATAATTTAAGTAAATTAACAATTGAATCTATTAATAATAATATTAGTATGACTAATAATGGTATTATAAGTATATCAACAAATAGTAATTTATATATTAAAAATACTGGAGATAATAGTATTGGTATACGTAATAACGGCATTATTATCACTGTTAAAAAAATTTTCACTGGTATTATTAACATCAATGGAATAATAACTATAAATAATTCGGGAAATAATAGTATTGGTATAGATAATTTGTTAACTGGTAGTATATTATTACCATACTGTACACTAATTATTAATAATTTAAAAGGTACTGGTATAATGAATAAAAGTCCTATTACGATATCATCTTACAGTGAAATATCTATAAATAATTCAGACGGTATCGGAATTGATAATAATAGTCCTTTCACAATATTACCTAACAGCAAAATATCTATAAATAATGTAAAAGGCACTGGTATAATGAATAAAAGTCCTATCACGATATCATCTAACAGTGAAATATCTATAAATAATTCAGACGGTATCGGTATTGATAATTATAGTCCTTTCACGATATCACCTAACAGCAAATTATCTATAAATAATTTACAAGGTATAGGCATGAATAATAATTTAGGTGATCTTAATATTTTATTAATTAATGGTGATTTATATATTAAAAATACTGGATGTAATAGTATTGGTATAAAAAATAATGCTATTATTAAAACTATTAATAATATAATTACTACACAAAGTAATGTAACTACAACAAACAGTAATACTGTAACTACAACAAAAAGTAATATTAGTAAATCGGGAGCAATATATATAGAAAATTCAAATGGTATTGGTATAGATAATATTGGTAATACGATACCAGATGAAATTACAACTACATCTAAAAATACAACTACATCTAAAAATACAACTACATCTAAAAATACAACTACATCTAAAAATACAACTACATCTAAAAATACAACTACATCTAAAATTGTCACTAAACCGATATTATATGGCAATATAATATTATCAGACGGTACATTATCTATTTATAATTCAGGAGGTATTGGTATTAATAATAATAGTAGTATTATATTTATTTCTAATGATAAATTATCTATTTATAATCCAGGAGGTATCGGTATTAACAACATCGGATTTTTATCTATTTTAAACGGAAGATTGTCTATTAATAGTACTAATGATAGTATAGGCATTAAATACAATTTAAATTATGTTATCAATCTGTTTAATAATATTTATACTAAAAATATAAATACTTTTCCGTTACCTGTTGAAAATAAAAATAAATATATTACACCAATTATAATAATTACAATATTTTTATTTATTTTTAATTTTTTATTATTTTTAATATTAATTATATAATGTATTGTACGAGATAATGACGAAACCAAGTGTAGCAACTAAATTCTCTCCACTCAAGACACATAGATTTTTGTTAATAAATAAAACCAACACATTGGCGTCCCTAACCGAGAGAATCTTTCAACATAAATATAATAAAAATTGAATTATATACAATATATTGTAATATCTATAATAAAATATAATGTCTAGTAATATGATTGATGTGATACATGAAACAATTGATTTGTGGGTAAGTGGTTATACTAATATTGAATGTATTTATGATATGAAAGATATTGTATTACCTAAAACAACTGATGAAATGATTAGTATTAAATCTGATTTCTATAATATGATTACAAATGAACTAAAAAAATTGTTAAAAATTGACAATATTGAAACAATTGAAGAAAAACTAAATGGAAAGATTAATGTATTTTGGGATGAAACTAAACTATTTGCATGTATTATTAATGATGATATGTATCATATTAGTAGCGATGAGGAATATGAAGACGATTATGATTATTAAAATTATAAATTTTATGATATATATGAATAATAATTCAAATGGAAGAGTATTAGAACCAAAATGATTTTTTTAATATAAATATCATATTAAATAGTTATAATGCAGTGAGATAGACATCCAAATATAGCAATATTATTGCTATATTTGTAAGATGTCTATACTACTTTCTTTAGAATAGAAAAATTGATATATACTTATAATACACTAATTATTTATTATAATAAATGGATCTAACTACTTATACTGTGTTTTATTGTACTAAACATTCTACTAGTATTATTATTGAAAATATTCATAAAAATATTCCGGAAAATATTCATATATGTAATGATAGCGATAATTGTATTAACAAAGATTGGACTAATGTTGGTCATATTACAGTAAATAATACAAATAGTATTATTATATTTGATAATAATCGTTCGATAAATTTACTAAATCTATCAAATGATTCTATTTTTTCTAAAACTTTACAACAAATTAAACTAGATGATATGAATTTACTATCAAGATGGTTAAATGAAAAAACATATATTGATCTTGACTAAGTTATGAGATACGACTACAAACTCATATATACAATGAATCATATTATGTGATATTTTTTATTTAATAAAATTAATTTGATATAATAATAGATCAATCGATGATTCATATAATATTTGATACAATATACATTGAGTTTTATCAGATAAAAATTGATAGACATCCAAATATAGCGATAATATCGCTATATTTGTAAGATGTCTATACTACTTTCTTTAGAATAGAAAAAGATTTTATCTTTTTCTATACAAATAAAAATTGATATTATCAATAGTTTATATATATATATATATAAATAATAATGGAATCACTTGATATGAATAAATTTGATAGACAGATCCGAACATTTGGTCTCAACGCTTCACAACGTTTAGCAAATGGTGTTGTATATATAGTTGGTTTAAAAGGTGGATACGCCGGAGAAATCTGTAAAAATCTCGCAATGAGTGGTATTAATACGATTAATTTAGTAGGAATGGAAACAATTGATATGATAGATATACATAGTTCAATGTATTATCACAATTCAACGGTAGGTTGTAGTAATAGTATGATACTACAACAACATATTAATGAATTAAATAGTATGGTTAAAGTAAATAGATTGACCTGTATAGATACATTACAACCTAATTCAGTTGTAATTGTTATCAATATGATGTTAGATAAGGCGATTGAAATTAATATGATGTGCAATAAATATAATTCAAAAATGATTTATATGATGGTAAGTGGATTAGCAGGAACTATTTTTGTCGATGCTACATGTCAGCATATTACAACTGATCTGAGTGGTGAAATAAAAGATATAGTACAGATTAAAGATATTGTTGGAAATACAATATATTGTAATTCCCATACATTTTCAACAGGGGATAGTATACGTTTTCTAACATTAGATGGAACATCATGTGATTATTTTTTAAATCAAGAATGGATAGTAGGAGATACAAATAATCATAGTTTTAAAATACTACTGAATAAAATGATACCATCTGATTTCAAATTTATTAATGGAACTATTGAATATATTGCGAAAGATACTATGATAAGTCATAAAAGGTTAAATGATTGCATGGATTCAATTGATAATGTTACATCTAATCTTATCAATAAAATGGTAGATAAAGAATATCTTTTTACAAAAGATATTATATTTGAACCAGTTACAAGTCTTATGAGTGGTTTTGCTTCGACAGAGGCAATTAAATTAATTACAATGAAATATACACCAATATCTCAATGGTTTTCGTGGTCTGATCATAGTATTTTTACATATGACTCGATGGATTCTGTAATAGAACAATACAATATGATTAAAACAAAAATAAATAATTATAATATTTTGATGGTTGGATGTGGTGCGTTGGGGTGCGAATGGTTAAAAAATCTTGCTATGTTAGACTGTTGCAATGTTGATATAATTGATCCCGATTATATTGAACACTCGAATCTAAGTCGACAATTTTTATTCCGTTCACATCATGTTAAACAATCTAAATGCATGGTAGCAATTGATATGATACAAAAAATTAATAAGAATATGAATTTAAAAGGATTTGAAAATAAATTATCAAATGAAGATATTAATCTTACTAATAAAGTATTTAGTAAGAAAGATATTGTAATAAATGCTCTTGATAATATTACTGCTCGTAGGTATGTAGATAGTGTATGCTTTGATAGAAATTTACCATTGTTTGAGAGTGGTACAATGGGAATGAAATGTAATACTGTACCTATTATCCCATTTTTAACTGAAACTTACAGTAATAGTAATGATGTTGATGAAGATAAGCAGTTTCCGGTATGTACTATTAAAAACTTTCCCAATCAAATACATCATACAATACATTGGGCGCGTGATAATTTTGAACAATTTAATATTGGACCCATATATTGTAATAAATATATGGAAGATAACACTTTTCTAGATAGTATATCATTAACTGAAAGGAATACGGCGATAGACTGTATTAATTATTTTCTTACCAGTATACCAAAAACATGGAATGATTGTACCAGGATGGCAATATGTAGTTTTGAAGAACATTATGTTCATTCTATCAAACAATTATTATCTAATTTTCCAAAAGATCATATGATAAATGAAACTTTATTCTGGTCTCACGGAAAAATTTGTCCAGTTCCACTAGATATAATAAAAACAAATACATATTTAATAGATTACTTATATGCAACCACTAAAATATTATGTACTGTTTATCAATTGGATTGTAATTTTACCAATGATGATATTATTATGATAATAGATAATTATAATATAAAAGAGTTTATTCCTAAAACAAATATAGTTATAGCAACAAATGAAAAAGAAATGGAATCAATAAAAAGTGTAGATAAACAAATGAATTTAATAGATATTAAAAATATTTATAAATTAAATCCAATAGAATTTGAAAAAGATGATATGATGTGCATAGATTGGATTACATGTGCTTCTAATTGTAGAGCATCTAATTATAGTATCAAGACGGCATCAAAATATGAAACGAAAGGTATCGCAGGACGTATTATCCCTGCCGTTGCGACTACTACTTCGACAACAGTCGGATTAATCGCGATGGAATTATTACGATACGCTTCTGGTTGTATGAAAATAGATTCATATCGTTCATGGTTTATGAATATGGCAGACAATATGGTATTATATAGCGAACCAATGCCATCGTCGAGTATAATGATAGGAACTATGAAATTAAATGGATGGACAAAATTTAATTATAATATAAATTCAACTTTAATGGAATTTATAGAATATTATATGAAAATGTTTGATACTACTATATATATGGTATTATATGGTTCCAGTATATTGTATTCTGATTTTACTGAAAATATAACAAATAAAACATTAGTAGATATATTTAAATCTTATAATATTGATATATTGGTAGATATGGTGAGTGTAAATTTAATCTCAATTGATGATACGATTGAAATACCTTCAATTATTATAAATATAATTTAATAATCATCTCCATCTCCACCTCCTCCCATTTTTGAAATCAATATAAAACAAATTGTTAATACTATTGCTACTATTGAAACAACTATACCAACTGAAAATACCGTTGCATTTACAGGATTCGCAAATAACATTGCCATTATTGCTTGTGCGCTAATAGTAAGAGCTGCTAATTCACCTTGTGCTGTCGAATTTGTTAATAAACCCAGTTGTTTAGTAGCATTTGTAACAGCAGTATTCATAGTAGAAGCAAAGTTATCTGATACAGTCATACTTGCTAATAATTTTAAATTATTCTCAATACTATTCTTTTGTTTTATATCCGTTAGAACTACTTTACAAGCATTACCTATATTTAAAGCATTTACTCCTGAAAGTGATGCTATTACTTGATTTAACATTTCCATAGTTGTTTGTTTAATAATTGTATTTTGTTGATTAAACCAAGTTAGTTGTGTAGTAAAAAAAGCGTTAACGCTATTTTGTATCGTCGTACTTCTTATATGATTATCGTATTGATTAACATTATTTGCTAAAGGATTTAAAGCGTTACAAACGGCACCAACACAACCAGCTGTAGCATTTACTGCTGCTCCAAATGCTTGACCTGCGCCTGCTGCCATATTTTCTAGTTGTGATGTAACTGCTGATTGATTTGATAATGTAGCTTGAGCAGACAAATTATTTGATATATTCGATTGAACTAATAATGCTAAATCACCTTTATAATCACCGGTTGATTTTATATCTGGACTAACTTGAATTTCATTTAATTGTTGTAATCCTGTTATGTTTACTGAACTCTCGGGACCACAATTTCCATTGTTACTGATATTAATCGCGTTAACCGCAGCAACATACGATGTTATATTATTAGTTTGAGACATAAGAGTCTGAACTATAGTAGTATTAGTAATATTCGTTACACTTTGTGTAAAACTTGATGTTATATTAGTTGAACTCACTGAATTAAAAATATTAGTTGAATTAAAAGCACTAGATCGACTTCCGCCACCCATATATATATATATATATATATATAGATTAAAAAAACTAAATTAAAAAAAACTTAAATAAAAAAAATTGATTAAAAAATTTATATATATATATTTATATATATATAAATGTCAAATAATATAGATATTGTGTCACCTTATCATAACATTAATCAATACACAAGAATTCAAATACAACCACATATGATGAATAGTGATATTGAAAAT
>Ga0214919_10005987_pt1 | contig 16914 bp, 16 predicted proteins | sample LL1503_MetaG_FD_177994 | JGI IMG/M metagenome (GOLD analysis project Ga0214919, IMG submission 177994) | Freshwater microbial communities from Lake Lanier, Atlanta, Georgia, United States - LL-1503 | ecosystem: Environmental > Aquatic > Freshwater > Lake | place: USA: Georgia | collected... | reverse complement strand
CTTTAAGTAGGTTGGACCATTTATTATATAATTTCGCGTATTTTTTTTTCCAAGACTTTTTTGGGAAAGTGAAAAATGGACAAAAAAAATGTCCAGAAATCGATTTTCCAAAATAAACTTGGAAAAATATAAACGTTTACTGCATAATTGATTTTTAGCGTCTGGGAACCAAAATAATTATTTTCAGTTTGTGATGCTAACTTTTTTATGTTTTTATGCGGAAAGGATTTAGAGTTTTTTCCTGTTCTATAATTTAGAACAGAACAGAATGGAAAAAACTCAAAAAAACTCAAAAACATATCATTGCGAATTATGTGACTTTGTTACGTGTAATTCAACCGGGTATGACCGTCATATTCTCACACGTAAACATCAAACTAGAACAGGATTGACTAATTTCGCTCAAAAAAACTCAGAACAATTTATATGTAACACATGTAACAAATGTTATAAAGCACGAAATAGTCTGTGGTACCATCAGCAGAAATGTAAACCTACATCTCATCCAATTAAAGATGCAAGTAATAATTACATTGTAGATAAAGACTTGGTTATGTTACTTATCAAAGAAAATAGCGAATTAAAAAATATGATGATGGAAGCACAAAATCACATGATGACCACACAAAATCAAATGATGGAAGTCATTAAAACGGGTACTCATAATAACACTACTAATACAACTCATACGAATTCACATAACAAAACTTTCAACCTACAGTTCTTTCTTAATGAAACCTGCAAAAACGCAATGAACATTATGGATTTCGTTGACTCTTTAAAGTTACAATTGAATGACTTGGAGAGAATGGGAGAAATAGGCTTTGTAAATGGCATGTCTAATATCATCATAAAGAATCTTAAAAGCATGGATGTCACCGAAAGACCTGTTCATTGTACCGACCAGAAGAGAGAGGTTATCTATGTAAAGGATGAAGGCAAATGGGATAAGGAAGAAGATACCAAACCCAAACTCCGTAAGGCAATTAAGCACATAGCGCATAAAAACGCAAAGCTTATTGGCGAGTTCAAAACAAAGTATCCTGATTATAACACGTGCGCATCTAAAATATCGACGCAGTATAATACCATGGTTATTGAGGCAATGGGCGGCATTGGGAGTAATGATTTGTGTAATGAGAATAAAATCATCAAGCGTATTTCGAAAGAGATTATGGTAGAAAAAGAAACACCCTAATTACGACCGCTTCTCTCTAATAAAGAATTTATAATTAAAAAATTAACTATAAATTATATTGTCCTCTTCATCCATGCGGTGAAGTCTATAACTTACTATTTCACACAAATATATGCTACTATTATAACTATTCTGTGCACCGCTTTATAACCGGTTGGCGTCACACCGTTATCGACGGCTAGTGAAGAAACCACTGACAAAAAGAAGAAGTGACTCATGAAAATATAGAAGGGTGACGCCAATGGTGTGTCCCTTGTAATCTAAGGGTGTCATACTTGTAATCTAATGGGGCGATCAATTGTTATCATTCTAGCGTATACTTTTGTGACCATATAGCGTGCCCTAGAAACCACTGACAAAAAGAAGAAGTGACTCACGAAAATATTAAGGGTGACGCCAAGGGGGGCGTAGATTGTTTGGATGGTGAGTCTTATTCGGGTTTTTTCATCTTTGCTTGATTTACTTTGTCTAATCTATTGATTATCTTTCCTGATATGGATTTATTTCTTGAAAGTATTTTTCCGTATTTGTTTATAATTAAATCAGATTTCGTCAAACCGCCTGTTGTTTTATACGATTTACCCTCAAATACATCAGTTCTTGAACCAGTTAAGGTTTCATATATGTTTCCGTCAACAGTATACCCACCGCCTTTATTTCTTGTAAATGCACGGGGTTTTATTAATACTGGTGGTTCCACTACAACCTTTGCGGTTATTTCTTCCAGTTGTTTCTTCAACAACTTATTCTCTTCTATAATTTGTGTATAATTTTCAGGAGTGCACTCAATGCTAACAATTATATCTTTTATTGTTTTATCTAACGTTGACAATAATAACCCATCTGCGTTTAATATTTCTATATATTTTTTGTTTTTTATTGTTATGGTTTGGAGTCTTTCAATAAATAAAACGTGTTCTTTAATTGCGTTTTCTATTTGCAATTTATTTGTAACCTTGAAAGCATTCATTAAACGAAAGTTATTGTATGTGCCTTTATGGCTAACGACACGAGCTTTTAGATTATTTGAATTACCAAATTTAATTAATTTTTCGTTGTTATCGCCCACATTATCTATTAGACCGTAATACACACATTGCGTATTGTTTCCAAACTGTTCCACCAATGTTTTTTCCCTTATTCTCTCTTTCGTATTTTCGGCATGTTGTAGTTCCACACTTTGTTGTTCTAATTGTAATTTCAATTCAGCGCTTTCTTCATGTATAACTTCTTGTAAAGTTTCTTCTAATCGAATATAATAATCATGAATTTCATCTGCTTTTTTTGTCCCCGCTTTTAAACAAAACTTTTTGAAGGTTTCCACATTTAACATAATTGTTTCTTTGTTGTGACCACCTTTGGTGTGTTTCTTTTGCTCATCCGCAAAGATGAGCAATATTTTATAGTCTTTATTAATAATAAATTGTTTTTCTAATAAACGTTTTGAGTTTGCTTTATTTAAAAATCCTAACCACTTCCATACATTATCCAAATCAATGACAAAATCTGTCCTTGAATTATAGTTTAAAAAACTATAAAAACTAGCAACAAATAGTTGTTGTTCATTATCTGTGAAATTTTCCTTGATTTTTGTTAATAGCTTATTTTGATATGTATTGGTGAGTCTCGCAATAGGGTTGTTCTCTATCAAATCTACAATATTAAAGGATGCATCCATGGTTATACATTATATTATGATTTGTCTTTATACCCTTTATTGCGTATTGGTTATAATAGCGATACGCAATAAATAAGTGACACCCTTGTAATCTAATGGGGTCATACTTGTAATCCCATGGTGACACACTCGACATCTAATAGTGACACCCCTTAAATCTATTGGTCTCCAATAAATATCATACTAGTGCACTTTTGGCACCATAATAGCTCATAATATCGTACCCTAGAAATGAGTGACAAAACGAGAAACCAGTGACGAAAATCTTCCGCTTAAAAGACTACGCAAATAGAAAAAAAAAGTGTTTTTTTAAACTTTTTTAAACTACAAAATTACTACTTTATTTACAGGCTAATCTACTCTACTCTACTCCTCATCGTACTCCTCCTCCTCCTCCTCATCTTGTTCCTCGAAGTCAATTGACTTTGTCTTGTCGTTCCATTTGCCCACAACATCTTCGTCCATGTTGTAGATGACGCCCGTGTTCTCGGACTTCAAGTACTTTACGCCCTTGTACTCTATTCGGACTACATCATCCACCTCTTCCTCTTCCTCCTCCTCTTCGACAACCTTTACAGGCTCGACGACCTTTACAGGCTCTACGACCTTGACCACGACCGGCTCGACAACCTTGACTGGCTCTTCTACGACAACCTTCTTCTTGGTTGCCTTCTTCTTCGGCTCGGTCGTAGCCTTCTCGGTCGTAGACTTCTCGGTCGTAGACTTCTCGGTCGTAGACTTCTCGGTCGTAGACTTCTCCTCAGTCAAGACCTTCTGCTCTTCGACCTTCTGCGAAGACGCCATCAGGCTCGCAAATAAGTCCTCCGTGGGCTCTACCAGCTCCACTACTTTTTCTGCCTTCTTCGGGCGACCCTTGCCCTTTACCGTCTTCTCTTCGACGGCTTTTACAGGCTTTGCCTTCTCTTTCTTCGACTCCACAACCTCCGCGAAATGACCCACATCGAGAACCATGCCACGCTTCGCTGCCTCCTCCACGACTTGCTCCATAGACAAGTTCAGCTTCTTCATCACCTTGCTATACGCAACAGGACTCTTTCCGTTCGGCGCGACGTACTCGAAGATACCGCATGCTTTACGCATCTCAATCGTACCGAATTTCGGCAGACCGTTCTCGTTCTTTGAAGCCTGGTTATCACAAGTCTTGCACAGCTTGCCGTCACCCTTACGCGCGTTCTGGCACTGAGTCATCAGAAACTGATTCTCTTTCAGACCTGAGCAGCAGCTTTCGTCGTGATCACCGTTGTACGGCAGCGGAAAGTTTCCACGGAATGATTTCTCTACTACTTCCTTCTCTCTTACCTCCTTCTTACCTTTCTTTTCTATGAACGTTATTCCCACACCCGTGTCCAGACCTAGGTGACGCATCTCTTCCTCTGCGTCAAAACCATGACGAGATGCGCACGATAGCACTACGTCTCGTGCTAGAGACGTCAGCATTGATACCACTGAGTTTGGGACGTTCATTGAAGCGTTTACTACGTTTACGTTTACGTTTACTGACGACATCATCTTTATAAGACTTTTGTTGGATTACTTATCTTTCTTTTACGGCTCTTTTACCATCTCAATTTTTTTTACTTTACATTACTTTTTACCTACACTTATTTTTTATTTTATGATGGGCTCGCAATACTTACCATATACCCCTAGGCTACCATACTTCTCGCCTATCTTGGACCCATATCGTCTATCTCGTCGCCTATCTTGGACCTACCTTTTTATGTGTAAGGCGTATCGTATCTTTAAGGTGTGTAATAATTCTTGTAGCGTAATAGGTTTATTATTTTATAAAAAATTGATTGTACAAACTAATTATAATAAGTATTTACAAACAATCAAAATGGAAGAACAAACTACTAATTTATCTAGTGATGTAATAATTGTATTAAAGGAACCAGAAAACATAATTTATAAGGAAATTTGTCATGGTGGTTTAAATAAACATTTGAAAGAACGAATAGAATGGGCTTTAAACAAACCAAATGATAAACTTGAAAAAAAGAAAGACAACACAATTTCACAACAACGAACGAAATTACAAAATGAAGAGAAAAAATGGGGTAATGATATGATAGGACAAAAAAATAATGGACAATGGACAACTATATTAGGTGAGCACCTAGTACGTGATGTGCTAGTATTGCTTGGAGAAAACCCTAGAAAACCAGAGGGTAAAGGCGGATTTAAACCAGATTGGGAAACAGACAAATATATATATGAAGTAAAAACTTCAAATTGGTGGGTTTCTGGAACAGCTGGAGAAAAGGTGTTGGGAACCTTTATCAAATACCAAGATATACCAGAGTTATATGGGAAACCATTAAAAATTATTTGTGTAGCAAATCAAGAAGAAGAATTAACAAATGGTAAAACTAAATATTTTGGTGAAAATATCACAAAAAAAACACAACAGGTCTTGGCATTGGCAAGTTTATGGAATATTGAATATGTACAATTTAGCGATTTAGTATCGCCTATAATGTCAAAAATTTATTCATAATTCTTTATGATAACTTCTTTCGCCTTTGCTTCAGGATTTTTAGAATTAATAGACCTTTTACATAAAATCGATGTTGTATTATATTTGTCATTTTTAAAATTTTCACAAACTAAATTAACATCCGCATTACTTAATAAAATTTTTTGTTTGCTATCGGTTAATGTATGTAATAATTTGAAAAGAGTTGTATGATTATCTATATTAAATCCGTTCAAATTATAACCCACAAATGATGTAGCAGTTTCGGGTGCGTAAGGTGGGTCCAGATATACAAAATCATTATTTACGACCCGAGATAATGATGTGGTAAAGTCACAACATTCAAATACAACACCTTGAATTAAATGATGTATTTCGCATAAATGGTATTTATTCACAATTTCGGGATTTTTATAATGACCATATGGAACATTAAACCCATTTGGTCCCACTCTAAACACACCGCGAAAGCAAGTTTTATTCAAGAATATAAACATAGCCGACCCAATTAAACTATTTTTATCAGACAAAGCCAAATTATTATATTCCATTCTAATCCAATAATAGTAGTTTTCTTTGGTTTGTTTAGCTTCCTCCAAATTTTTAGGAGTTCTATTAATGATTAATCCGTTGCCACATTCATTGTAACATTTAATTATTTGTTGAGTCTCGGCATATAATTCATTATAAGATGATTGAATATTTTTATACACATAAATTAAAGGCTCATTTAAATCGTAAGCATATATAGTTCCATTTAATTTAATAACTCCGGCTTTTACATAAGAAAGTAAGGCTAATAATACACTTCCGCCTCCCAAAAATATTTCATGATAATTATTGATTTCAATCGGAAATTCAAGAACTAATTTATCTAATATTTGCGTTTTTCCTCCGACCCATTTTAACACTGGTTTCGGAACATGAATTTTAGGGCGATTTATACTTTTTACTAATAAAATGGGATTGACAGTTACGGTAGATGATTCCATTGGGGGGTTAGTTATAATATTATACATATAACATTATAATTTAAATCAATTTTTTGTAATAAAGATTTTATAACAAATTACACATGCTATTTTGCGAGCAATTTCATCTTTTGCGTTGGATTATTATGTGCCTTTTTATGTTTTTTGTTAATAGTATTTATAACATTAATGATTTCTGCTGTTTTTTTGGATAGGTTCACATTATGCTCAGTAACAGATTCTTCATGAATAATTTTTTCATTGGCATACGTCCCATTAAGTGCTTTAAAATAAATATCTTTCCGTTTTTTAATACAACACTTACAAAAACACCCATTGTCTATGTAATGATTTAATTGAATCATATCATAATACTGATTTTCAAGACTAATTTTCATATAAAATGTATATTCTGCTGATGTATAAGGTGTAAATTCGCTTGATATTTTGGATTCCCAAGATTTTAAATAATTATGTCTTTCGGTCGCTGAATAATAAAAGTTAAAATATTTACAGTTGCTTATTAGAGTTAAAAAATTTGACGGGATTTTATATTCTTTTTTGAATTGATTATATAAATCGCCAATTTGTTTATCGATTGTTTGATAATCGACGATAATTACAACTTTGGTATGCATAATTTCGCTTAATATGGACCCCCATTCGGATGAATCGCATAAGCGTAATTTTATAAATTGTACATTATTAATATGCTGAACAGTGTATTTTTTTTCGAAATCAAACGCACATGGTTCATCTATTAAATACTTTTCAAAATAATGGTCACCCTGTCCCAAGTAAGGAAATACATAATTGAACCGGTCTGTCGTTTTTTTAATACTATACTTTGCTACATTTTCATATGTATTATTAAAATGTAATACTCCTATTTTTTCAAAGAATTCAGACATTTTTCTCTCTACAGGGGTTCTATAAACATCAATTACAAAGACCTTTTTGTTCTGGTTTGCTATAAACTGAATAAGTTCCATTATAGTAACATTATGTATATTTGTTAATACTGACATCATAACCTCATCGTGTATATGAAGAATATTGTAACTTTTGCCCATTGATATTCTAAATGACGTCATTAAAGTAGTGGAACCTACTTTGGGTGGGGTATAAATAAAAATATAGTTATTTGTTGGATGTTTAAACAGTTTATCGTGTGCATCTTTAAGTATTTTAATTTTGTTATCCATTATAATAAATAATTATATAATATTCTTAAATATAATTATTTGTGATACTGCTGAATTAGATGTGTTTATACTTTTTTAGAGTATATTTTTACTCATCGGTTTAGAGAATGAGCTTCGTAAGCATGCTTATTTTCCGCCACCCACACTCCTAGACCTGGACCTGGACCTAGACCTGGACCTGGACCTGGACCTGGACCTAGACCTAGACCTAGCTCTTGTACGCCCCCCCATAAGCGAACCTTTACTTACTCCTCTCATGCCTTTACTCATGCCTTTACTCATACCTTTACTCATACCTTTACTCATACCTGAACCTTTACCCAAACTTGAAGGCATGCCTGTACCTGAAGTTGATCCCGGTGCTGCAACTTTACTACTAGACATGGACCCCCTCGATGACCCCATCGATGACCTCATTGATGACCCCATCGATGACCCAGTCGTAGGTCCCATAGAAGTTCCCTTTGTGGTACCGAACATGCTCCATCCGCCCCCCCGAGTTCGAGACTTGGACCTTCTTCGTCCACCCATTGGTGTCATAACATTTCCATAACTAGATGCTGTCATGTCAGTTCCAGAACTAGATGGGGTCATATCATTTCCGGAACTAGATGTTGTCATCTCATCTCCATCCGAACCTCCATATCGTTGACGACTGCGTGATCGCGTAGACATTAGTATAATATAATATAATATTAAAATTAATATTATATTAATGTTCTAAATATTGTTCTAAATATTGTTACATGGTTCATTGAATAGTAGAACGGGTGCTCTTTTTTCCTATGATATTCCACTCTTTATTGGTATCATTATCTCTAGGACCACTTCCCCTAGGTCCCTCTCCCCTAGGTCCCTCTCCCCTAGGTCGTGGCTTATTAACCCTTTTTTCGGACGAATCATTATTATTTTGTCGATACCCGACTTGGTTGGTTCTCATATCGCGCCTCGTTTCACACATCAATTTGCCACCCGAAATTCCTCTTACATTGCGTGTCTGGTATTCATGGTCAGCAGTTTCAGCATTGATGATTTCAAATTCAACATATTCACCCTGCACCAAATACTTATATTGCTGGTCAGCTACATCAATTGATGTATGATGCACAAACAAATCGGTTCCAGAACGGTCACCGCTTGTCACTGAAATAAATCCATATCCAGTCTTGTTGTTGAACCACTTCACTCGTCCATTGTAAATGCTAGCAGTAGGAACAGTATCGCTCATCTATATGATATTTTAATAATATTCCTTTATATCATTTTACAGAACAAGTGTAAAAGAAGCATTACTGTGTTAAATAGTAAATATGTGACAAGACAAACCGTTCAATATCGGAGTTGTTACTTACATCCATATCAGATTCCTTTATTTTGCTAAAATCATATAATTCAATATTTTGATGAGCAATGTATTCAAAAAAAGGCACTAAATTAATATTTATTGTTTCGTTGTTTGGGACGCTTGTTAGTTTAGATAAATCAAATTCATTATCCTTTGCGAGTTTGATTAAATACTTATAAATAACCATTGCAATATATTTGAGTTTGCTATTCTTATTTGTACTGTCACGAGTCATTTTGACCACCATAATATATACATGAAATATAGTGTCGATATATTCATTCATTCTATCATATGCCATATTAGTAGTTATATTTATTTTTATTTTTGTTTACTAAACGTGTAAATTCTCTAATTCCGCACTAAACATTTCTATCAAATATGCGTAGTCCGGCTTATCAGCAAATTCTAATGTTCGTATATATTTTAAACTGTTTATAAATATGATGGGTGTCAAAGATTTATCGACCGTCAAAGATTTATCGACTGTCAAAGATTTATCGACCGTCAAAGATTTATCGACCGTCAAAGATTTATCGACTGTCAAAGATTTTGACGATTCAATCATTTGTATTTTCATATCTCGTATACGAAGATTTGCCAATTTTGGGTGTTCATGATTGTATGAACTATTAAGTTGCCAGTCTAATTTTCCTAAGACAAGATAAATAAGCGTATAACATAATGATTCTAAATCATCTCGCCGACTTAATTCGTCAAAATTATGTGCATTTATACTTGCGTAAGTACGACTGCCTATTAAATCACTCGTTTTTTTCATAGGAATATGTTCATCATCACCTACGTAACTCTTACAAAATCCAAAATCAATTATGTATATTTTTGAAGTATCATCTAATCCAAACAAAAAATTATCTGGTTTAATATCTCTATGAACTAACCCTTTTTCGTGTATATTTTGTATCAAATTTATTAAATAAATGCCTATTTTAAGCGCGTCATTTAGTGTAAAACATCCGATTGTATCCTTAACATTTTGTAGTGATTTTCCTAATAAATTAATCACCATATAGTAGTTTGTATCGTCTTTACCAAACCATTTTACAGACGGAATACCAGGCATATTGTTTAAATAACGATATATAATCGACTCATTTTTCAATAAATACGTACCATGTTCAATTGTCTCTACTTTAATAGCTACTTTCTCTCGGGTTCTTATATTTTCCCCTTTATAAATAGAGCCAAATGAACCTTTCCCAATCTCATTTAAAAGTTTATACTTAAAATTAATTAAAGCCATAATTATATTAATTATAACAACAACTATCTAAATGTTTATTTGCGATTTTTTTTTATTGTTTACACTATATTATCCATTTTTAGTTTTACTTATGCGGCACCCTATAATATAAAAAATATATAAAAAGGTTTAAAAACACAACCATATAAATAATTATATGAGTAAAGCAATTGGAATCGATTTGGGCACAACTTATTCATGTGTTGGTGTATGGCAGAATGACCATGTTGAAATTATTGCGAATGACCAGGGAAATCGCACAACACCTTCTTATGTATCTTTTACAGAGGAAGAGAGAATAATCGGGGATGGTGCGAAAAATAGCGCATCTTCGAATCCGGCAAATACGGTATTTGACGCAAAACGACTAATTGGAAAGAATTTCACTGACCCGACAGTTCAAAGTGACATGAAACATTTTTCGTATGATGTAATCAACAAGGGCGGCAAGCCTTTCATTAAGGTGCAATTTAAGCATGAAGAAAAGGTATTTTCGCCTGAAGAAATTAGTTCCATGGTATTGATAAAAATGAAGGAAATTGCCGAAGCCTATTTGGGACACCCGGTGACAGAAGCGGTAGTTACAGTTCCGGCGTATTTTAATGATTCGCAGAGACAGGCTACAAAGGATGCCGGAACTATTGCGGGATTAAATGTATTAAGAATCATCAACGAACCCACTGCGGCTGCGATTGCGTATGGGCTGGATAAAAAGTCAACTGCCGAACGAAATATTTTGATTTTTGATTGCGGTGGCGGAACATTTGATGTATCTATTCTAAATATTGAGGACAGTATATTTGAAGTAAGAGCTACAGCAGGTGATACTCATTTGGGCGGCGAAGATTTTGATACGCTTCTAGTAGAACATTTTGCGGACGAGTTTAAGAAGAAGTCCAAGATTGATTTGACTGGCAATAAGAAAGCCCTGAGACGTCTAAGAACCGCATGTGAGCGAGCAAAGCGAACCTTATCATCAGCAACGACCGCTTGTGTAGAAGTGGATAGTCTATGCGATGGTATAGATTTCAACAGTACTATAACTCGTGCAAAGTTTGAAAATCTATGCGACCCACTATTTCGTAAAACGATGAAACCCGTAGAACAAGTATTACGTGATGCCAAGGTTTCCAAGTCACAAATACATGAAGTCGTATTAGTAGGCGGTAGTACAAGAATTCCGCGCATTCAGCAATTGCTAAGTGAATTCTTTGATGGTAAGGAACTATGCAAGTCGATTAATCCAGATGAATGTGTAGCTTATGGGGCGGCTATTCAGGCGGCGGTATTGACCGGCTCACAAGACGCTAAAATTGCCGACTTGTTGCTACTTGATGTATGTCCGCTGAGTCTTGGTCTTGAAACATCGGGCGGAATTATGACCAATCTGATTAATCGTAATACAACTATCCCCGCCAAGAAGTCACAGATTTTTTCGACTTATGCTGATAATCAGCCTGGAGTTCTTATTCAAGTATTCGAAGGAGAGAGACAATTTACTAAAGATAATACGCTATTGGGTAAATTCCAACTAGAAGGTATTCCGCCCATGCCGAGGGGTATGCCCCAAATAGAAGTTACATTCGATATGGACGCAAATGGCATATTGAATGTTCAGGCGGCGGAAAAGTCTTCTGGAAAATCAGAAAAGATTACCATTACAAATGATAAAGGACGCCTTAGTAAGGATGATATTGAACGAATGGTAGAAGAGGCTGAAAGATTTAAAGAGGCTGATAGTCTATTGAAAGAAAAGCTGGAAGCAAAGCAGAAGATGGAGTCACAATTGTTTCAATCAAAGACGATGATTACGGATAAGTTGCCAGCTGACATAAAAGAAGCTGCCAACACATTTCTAAGTGAAAAAGAGGCGTGGTTAAATAATAACCCTAATGCGGAAAAAAGTGAGTATGAGGCACAGATTACTGAAATTAATACAAAAATGATGGAATTGACTAAATCAGCAGACCCAACTTCTAGTCCTTTAGAAGAAGAAAAAGAAGAACCTGGACCACAAATAGAAGAAATTGATTAGATAAAAAAGTGGCTCGGATAAGACCCAATAAAATCCATATAAATATAAGAAAAATTGTCCTAAATTGTGTTGTGAGATATATTTTCTACAATACTTATATTTAATAATGATGTGCAATTAACCACTAATTTACTTATGTGTTCATAAGATATATTCCCATTTAAGATTAGTATTTTATTACGTACTAACACATCCATGATGAATGAAATTTTTTTTATAATGTGGTTCAAATCGAATATTTTTAATTGGTTGGATTTATCGCAAAGAATTTTTGCATATTTTTCAACTAACATAGGAATTTCATATATTTCTATTTTTTTTTGTTGATAAGGTTGAATATGAATATGAATCTGCTCAAGCATATCCGTTGACCACATCAGAAGTTTCGTTATCCACTGAATTTGTGGTTCGTTCAAATTAAATTTAGGATTTGTCAAATTCGATAACAGTAAATCTTTAAATCCAATCGTGCTTATTGGCGTCTTGTTCATTATAATATTAATGTATTATAATTAACAATATTAAACTTATGAACCCATAGTGAAGTTGAATACAATAAATATAGCTGATATTATCACGATCATTTGTTGTGCGGTTGTGAGTATAATACTTATATGCGTTTGTGGTTGTATGCTAGTTAATCCAATTCCAGCTTGAATCGTTGTGCTTAATGATAGACAATCAAGATAGTCCAACTCGTAATTGGGTATGGTAGACGTAAACTGTTCTAATACACTATAATAAATAAAAGAAAATGCCAAAATAAATGAAAATTGGATAAGAATAACATCAATAAATGAACTGTTATATTTTGCCTTCATATTGTATATATATATTTACGTATATAATATTTTAAACATACAGAGATTGATTTGTTACCACATATTTAAGGGTCATTTGTTCTATTTCTCTCAGTTTACTTAATAGGGAAATATTTCCAATTAATTCAGCAACCTTTGTAAACTCTGTCGCAATATTATTTATTTTAAGAAGTGCTTTTACAAACTCGCCTAAAAATATACCCTTTTCATGTGATAATTGTTGTAAAACTAATTTACATTCGTCCGGAGTTGCGCAATCGCACCATTTATCAACGTAATGAATCAAATCATAATGAATATTGTAATCAATGCCGCTATTTATATTATAATTAGTCTCCTTTGTTTGATATTCTGAATACATTTTACTAATAAGCCTGTCAGTTGATGAGTTGGGAATATGATTTTTAATATCATCATCGACGGTGACATTTGTGAAACAACTAAATACTGATACTAATTCTTTTGCTGAAAGTTCGTCAAAGGCATTTTCGTTAATTATGCGGGCAAAAACAAGACAATGTGTTTCTCTCAAATGACTGGCAATGACCCCATTTGCGGTTAGTTTCAAGTCAGTGAAATCGACATGTTCTGGTTCTATAAATCCTTCCTCTATCAAGAGGTTTATAATTGTCCTTATACCGGTTTGTATATAATTATTTACCCCATCAATGCGTCTGTTTATACCTTCTATTTCTTGTTCCTTTTCGATAATCCGCCCAATAGTGTGTTTGTCAGCTTCAATGTACTTATATTCTTCTTGTAATTGTGAAATACGTCTGTCAACTTCTTTACGTTTTTTATTGACAACTTGCTCTCTTTTAATTTGTAATTCCATATATTCCACCACAACTTCTTGGGGTGTGCGACAATTTTGGCTGCACACTCTTAGGTTATCTAACTCTTTGTTTCCTACAGCATATTGCTCGCGCAATTCGAATAGTTCATCGTCTAAATTACCAGTAATCATACTTTTTTTCGCAAAATCGATTAAATTAGAATCCCCAATATCAATCAAATTCAATATGAGATTATATGAAATTTTAAATTTGGATGTCAGCGTCTGTGGTTTGCCGGATAGCATTTGTTTATACCCAACGGTATCCATGTTTCTGAACAAATTATTTAGATGAAATACATTGCCTACTGTATCTATTCCTAAACGCCCCGCTCTACCACTAGCCTGCACAAATTCGTGCCCTTGTAACATTCTAAATGTATTGCCGTCGTGCTTACAAACATCAGTAAAAATTGTCGTTTTTACAGGAAGATTTAAGCCAATGGCGACAGATTCGGTACAAAATAACAATTTAACATACCCTTTCGAGAACAAAATCTCTACAATTTCTCTCAATACAGGCATCATTCCCGAGTGATGAGTAGCTATTCCTTTCTCCAAGAGTGATACTAATGTATTATATTCGGGTAATTGTAAATATTCCTGATAATTCGGTAATTTGCGTATAATTTGTTCGCACTCGTGTTTTACAATATAAGGAATCTTTGAATCCGTTTCAAGCAGGGGTGTAGTGATTTCTCTTGCGCATATATCAATTTGTTTTCTGGAAAATACATAGCATAGTGCCGGCATCATTTCATGTTCAACCAAATACTTACATACTTGGTTTAGCACATGATTTCTTTTTAACCGAACGTTATTGTTCTCGAATAATTTCAGCATTTTATTCATTTTAAAATAATGTGCTTCATTAAAAGTTCCTTTGGCGTCTTGGATAATAAATGCCTTATTAGTCATCTGCGTGATTTCGGCTTGTACACTTTTATCCTTGATTGCCTTAAAAATACCCTGATTCGTAGTAATAAAAGAATAATGAGTCAGTGGGACTGCGCGTTCCTTCTTTTTTGTCAAATATACAATTTTTATATTGTCTATATCTGTAGAACCACGATTTTCCAACCAGTGCGCAAATCTTTCCGGATTATCTAGTGTTGCAGATAACCCTATCATTTGTATGTGTTGTGGTAAAAGCATAATACTATTTTCCCATACATGACCCCTATCAGTATCATTAATCATATGTATTTCATCAAATACCACACAACCGAGTTCATGTTCAATATCCATATCAAACGATACGGATGATGTGACTTGTTTCGAGGTGCTTTTAATTTGATATAATTTATTCAATAAAATTTCGGTTGTCATGATTAATACATCTGCGTCCGGATTTGTCTTAATATCGCCGGTAATTAGTCCAATACTAATGTGTGGATATTTTTGTGAAAAATCGTAAAATTTTTGATTCGATAGTGCTTTAATAGGAGAACAATATATGGTTTTCTTTTGTAATGAATGAAAATAATCAATAGCGAATTCAGCTGGTAAACTTTTACCACTACCTGTTGGAGCCGTAACCAATACATGGTGCCCTTCGACAATACCTTCAATAGCATATTTTTGAAAAATGTGTAACGGATAATCAAATTTTTCAAAATACTCTTTATATTTTGAAAAACTATTGTCAGGATAGTTTGTTAGTGAGCATACTTTTACCATAATAGTATTACGCCGGTGTATATGTATATACGTAGGTATATCTTTATATGTTTTTACAATTAAATTGAAATGAAACAAGTTTACAATTATATTACAACAGTTTAATACTAAGCGTAATAGAATTACGATGTCACGTAGCGTCCAACAACAACAACAACCATATTTGGCTGAGGTACAGAAGACCACAGCAAGTTTCGAAGTATCAAAAAAATACTTGCACGATAGTTTGATAACAGTATTGAATACGTGTAATCTACGAGTATACGGATATAATGCGTACTATGATGCTTTTTGGGGGAAGAAAACGCAGGAAAACGGTGGTCAATATTCGTTTGAGTTATCGTTAATACCTATAACAGATACAAATACCCAAGTAGCGATAGAGACGCTCATGGGTAATCAACACGAGGCGATTGAGATACTTGCGTCAATTAAAGAGTCGCTTCGCCAGACGCACCCATCGAAGGATCAGCTCCCTGTCGCACGTATATTGAGTGCTCGTATATAAATTTGTAAACATCGGATAATGTAGATATAATGTAGAATGTACTATTTACGCGTTTTTAACTTTCATACTCGTGGAGTAATAAATATGCCACCACTTTCTTTTTTGCCTGGGTCAAAGACGCGGTAATGTCAATCGTTAGGGGATTGGCTATATTGTTCAATTGCAGACATCATATTGTAGTATACGACGTTCATTGTAAAGTTATTATAATAAACTAATTGTAAAAGAAAACATTATTAATATATTATGGATATTACTTCGGGAATTTCATCTTTTTTATTTACAATCATGCAGTTATATTTTGCTCACCTGCCACATCATATTCGATTAAGGTTATATTTGCTTTCAATAAATAGTAGTCTATATCATATTGTTGAATATAACAATATGAATAATTTTAAACAGTATACTCAGCTGTTAGATGGTGTTGGCATTATTCTAGTTTGTAATACATTTTTATTACCACCGCACTATATTAACATTACAGTATTGGATATGTTCGCGGTTCTAATACATATATTCTTGAAATTGCGGTTAAATGAAGAATGTATTAAAAAAATGATATATGTTGCTGTTTTTATAAAAATGGGATATGAGTGTCCTATATCAGCAATACCATTTCTGTGTGGATTTTGTGGCTATTTACATAGTGTTCATACTAAATCATGGAATCATTACAACCGAACAATATGGCATATCGGAAATGCGTTGTTTATAGGGTTTTCATCAAATTGTCTGCACTCACCAGAATGTGAAACAAAATATATATTGTAATAGTGTTAAGGCGTCTGCTTAATTAGATAACAATCGTGTAATTATAATATTTTTATACGTGACCATAATTCCCCCTCCCCCCCCCCCCTTTCTTTAAGTA
>Ga0214919_10005986_pt1 | contig 16915 bp, 13 predicted proteins | sample LL1503_MetaG_FD_177994 | JGI IMG/M metagenome (GOLD analysis project Ga0214919, IMG submission 177994) | Freshwater microbial communities from Lake Lanier, Atlanta, Georgia, United States - LL-1503 | ecosystem: Environmental > Aquatic > Freshwater > Lake | place: USA: Georgia | collected... | reverse complement strand
CAATCCAATTTTTCAATTGCAAAATCTATTGTATTTTCTAATACAAGTGGTGCTCAAGGGTTTAATTTAGCAAATAATTCGCAAATTGTTGCAAATGTACCTGGTATATATGAAGTTCAATTTACAGGTCAATTATATCGCCCATCCTCAACTAATGATGAAATTATGGCAATTTGGTTTGTTCTCAATAATGTACCAATTGCATCATCTAAATTTTATACTTCTATGAAACAACCCAATGCATACACTACTATCAGTTCTACTATTATTGCATCTATGAATCAAACTGATTATATTGAAGTATATGCGCAATTATTGGGAGGATCATATACACGTTTTGAAGCAATTACAAATCAAGGTATCCCTGATACTCCATCCGTATTTCTTACAATTCGTCAAGTCATGTATACACAATTAGGCCCTACTGGCTTTACTGGTTGGACTGGAACAGTTGGAACTGGTTGTACTGGTCCTACTGGATATACTGGTATAACTGGTGCCACTGGCTATACTGGCCCTATTGGAACTGGTGCAACTGGTGCAACTGGTACCACTGGAACAACTGGAACAACTGGTACAACTGGCCCTATTGGAACAGGTCCTACTGGTCATACAGGTACAACTGGTCCTACTGGATATACAGGTACAACTGGTTCTAGTGGCACAACAGGTACAACTGGAATGACTGGTACAACTGGAACAACGGGTCCAACAGGTTCTAGTGGTTCGACAGGTGCAACTGGAACTACAGGTGCAACTGGAACAACGGGCCCAACAGGTTCTAGTGGTTCGACAGGTGCAACGGGTCCTCTTGGAACTGGAACAACAGGCTCGACTGGCTGGACGGGTTCAACTGGTGCAACTGGTCCTCTCGGAACTGGTGCAACTGGTTCAACTGGCCCTACTGGAACTACTGGTGCAACGGGTCCTCTTGGAACTGGAACAACAGGTTCAACTGGCTGGACGGGTTCAACTGGTGCAACTGGTGCAACAGGTCCTCTTGGAACTGGAACAACAGGTTCAACGGGTTATACAGGTACAACAGGTTCAACGGGTCCTCTTGGAACTGGAACAACAGGTTCAACTGGCTGGACGGGTTCAACAGGATATACAGGCCCTACTGGTTATACAGGCCCTACTGGTGCATTTGGTCTTACAGGTTATACAGGTACAACAGGTCCTACTGGAACTACTGGCTCAACTGGAACTACTGGGCCACAGGGTCCAGCTGGACAAATTTCAATTGCTACATATACTATACCCATTTTGCCACAACAAGTCCCTCTTAATCCATATAAACTTTTATGGGGATCTACTGTATCAGGAAATACATATGGACTTACAACACTACTGTATTCTAATGGTATATTTACAAACATTGGAATTAATTTATTAGTACTTCAAATTAATTATACAGTACAATATAATGTAAATGTTAATGGATTAACATATATTTCTAGTAATGGTGTAATATACGGATATACACAATATAATGCATATAATTTTTCTAATACAGTTACTATTCTAGTACAGCCACTTAGCACATTTAGTATTTTTGTTCAAAATTCAATTGATGGAGCAGTTATTCAGACCGCAACTGCAGTTATTACAAGTCTTTCTTCTGGACAACAAGGTGCAACTGGTTGTACTGGTTCAACTGGTCCAACAGGTATAACTGGTGCAACAGGTCCTGGTCCAACTGGTCCCACTGGTCCTACTGGTAGTACAGGTACAACTGGTCCCACTGGTCCTACTGGAATAACTGGCCCTACTGGTCCTGTTGGAAAATCATCAGTGCTTACAATGTCTCCTCTAATACCTCAAACATTTTTACTTACAAGTGATATTGTATTATGGGGAAATGTAATTATAAATAATTCAACAAATGGTGGAATCGGCGGATTAGGTTATTCTAATGGTATATTTATTAATAATACGTATGATACAATTGCATTTGAAGTACAATATAATATACAATGGAATCAATCCATTTCTGGATATACATATGTTTCTGTTAATAATATAAATTATGGATATACACAATACAGTGCTAAATATATAACCAATAGTCTAGTAATATTAGTTAATCCTGGTTCTTCTTTTTCAGTATATTGTCAAAATTCATCAAGTAATATTATACTACAAACTGCTTCAACGATTACAATAACCAGTTTTTCAGCAGGTCCTATTGGACCATCTGGTCCTACAGGTATAACAGGTATGGGTATTCGAAATTCTATCCTTCAAAGTTCATTTATAATTGGTGCAACTGAAATTGCTCCTGTATTTTCAAATATTATAATACAGCAAGCTGGATTTCGTCTACTTGGAGATCATTATAGAATTAAATACAGAATGGGATGGGGAGGTGGTGGTAATGCAGGAAGTGGTGATTATCTTATTACATTGCCTAATAATCTTACATTTCATTTTGATACTTTATATAATCAAAAATATACGAGTGTTATTTTTCCATCCGATTATTCTACACTTGCAACTGCAATTATCCCCGCACTTGGTGGAATTGTAGAGCCTAATAACTGGGCAACTTCCTGCTTTATCGTTCCATATAATGCTACACAATTTCGTCTTATTATACAACATAATAATTCATTAACAACATGGAATAGTACATCCTATGGTGTTAATAATGCATTTTTGAATTTGGAGTTTGAAATATGGGTTTAAGTATATAACTTAATATAGTATATTCCACCATTAATTGAAATTTGTAAATCTTTTGAAATTGTTGCATGTGTAGGTGCCTGTACATTAGTATTATCTGTATTAAAGACTAAAGGAAATGTATTTAATGTAGAAATTATAGATACTCTCAATGTAGATATTATTACCTGACTATTAGTTGAGATAGTTGATACTGATAGCGTCGAGACTGATAACGTATTTGTTGTTATGGTTGATCCAACTGATGTTGAAAAATTATTGTATTGTGAAAACACTGTCGAGACATTTAGTGTTGAGACTGATAGCGTCGAGTTAACTACTTGAGTATTTGTTGTTATAGTTGATCCAACTGATGTTGAAAAATTATTGTATTGTGAAAACACTGTCGAGACATTTAGTGTTGAGACTGATAGCGTCGAGTTAACAGCAAGTGTATTTGTTGTTATAGTTGATCCTGATAGCGTTAAAAACGTTATAAATTGTGAAGAAATTGTGGATACATTTAGTGTTGAGACTGACAGTGTCGAGTTAACAGCAAGTGTATTTGCAGTTATAGTTGATCCTGATAGCGTTAAAAACGTTATAAACTGTGAAGAAATTGTGGATACATTTAGCGTTGATACTGATAGTGTCGAGTTAACTTCTTGAGTATTTGTTATAACTACATTTGCGTTTATATTATTCGCTACAATGGAAGATCCAGTCGCGGTTGAAAATGATAAATTCTGACTATTCATCGTATTTGATTCTGAATTAAATACCTGAATCGTTGATCCAGATGCTGTTGAAAAATTCAGATTACTCACATTCATATAATTTGCTGTAATAGAAGATCCTACCGCTGTTGAAAAATTAAGGATACGCGTATTTGTATTATTTGCTACAATGGAAGATCCTACCGCTGTTGAAAATGATAGATTTTCACTATTCATTGTATTTGACTGTGAATCAAATACTTTTATTGTTCCACCTGTTGCGGTTGAAAAAACTAAATTCTGAACATTAATATAATTTGCAAAAATCTTATCTGCATTAATAATACCCGTTATAGTTGTTACTGCAGTAGTAAGTTGTATTTCATTTAATGCTATAAGTCGTATTCTAAGTGCATTAGGAATATTAGTTGTAGTACCAAATGTAAGTGTCTTTGTTGGATCTAATAAACTATTAATTGGTATAATGGAAGAAATCGTCATTGAATAATCATTAAAATTGATAATAGATGTTAAATTTCCTTCAACTGTTGAAATAATTGAAGAAATATCATCCACTACTTGATTTTTTGCATAATTTGCAAGACTTGGAGGTGCATATGTAGTCACTAAAAATGGATTTGCAACATTAGGATTAAATGCATTTGCATTATTTGTTTTAACATTACTTCTGTTTCTTATATCTGCAACATCACTCATTCTATCTTCTATACGTAATTTGCTTTATATACTTAAACCTTTTAGACAGTTAATATGATCAAAATGGGTATATAAAGCATAAAGAAAATAACTTAATCCGTGTTAGAATGTATGAGCCATATGCTTCATATACATCTGAATCCGAATATTCATCTGGATCAGAATCTGGATCAGAATCCGATGGTTTTGAAGATGTAAAAGATCCACGATATGAAATTCTCCGTATGCCTTCAAATGCATTAAAACTTAAAAATGATTTAAGCAAAGCACCAGGAGCACCATGGGATGATTCAAAAAATGTATCATCTCTTGAAAATTATGATTATATAGCTCCGCCAAGAACTACAAAAACAAGTCTGTTTTCAATGAAATCTATTAATCGTGATAAGAATGTATATCCAACACCTTATAATTTTCAATTAAAACTACCCCGTGTTTATAAAAATATAACAAAATTTCAGCTTGTTCAGCTTTCTTTTCCAAACAATTCAAACGGTGTAACAGCATCTAATTTATTTATAAGCAGTCTTGTACAAGATATGCTTAATAATGGCATTCCAGTTGATTGTATTGATACATGTATTTCTATTACAACATGTACTCCTGCAGCTAATACGGTAGGTATGTATGAATTTGGACGTATAAATGGAGTAGGACAGAGTCTTCTTACCACTGTTTCAGTTCCTGATGGATTCTATACAAATTCCCAATTAGCAGATGAGTTGACATTTCAAAGTTCATCTACTCCTCCTTTAAATATTATATCTTATCCACAATTTAGAGATGCATTTATAAATACACGTGATATTTCTGTGTTATTCAATGAACCTGGTGATAACTTCTACTCTAAAACGGGACGACGTATAAACAAACCTACCAAAGATGCTATTATGAATACATATTATACACAACAACATATTAATGGATTAAATGAAATAACAGACAGATCTGCATTTGTTGCATATTATTATCCTATCTTGAAAGAACTTTTAGCAACAGGAATGGCTGAACCATTTTTACAGAATTATACAGAAATTCATGAACGTGTTTTAGGCATATTTGAAGGGCTTGATAGTCAGTTTTATTATACAGTGTGTCAAGAATATCAGGGAGCACTTGATACATTTCGTAAACATTTGACATTTGAATTGCGCCCAATAAACAGCTATTCATGGAAATATAATGATAATGAAAAACGATTTACAACTATTCATAATCAAATCCATTTATCCATTCAGCGCGATATTAGTAAACAATATCAAACGGTAACGAATCGTGAATTGGCATTGGCATCACTTAATCCAGTCTTATTTACAACTCTAAAAAATAATTCGATTGCATATTCTGCTATTTATAAACATCTTGAAACAAATCTCAGTACAGTTCTTGGACGATACGCGCTTGTATCAGATTATAAATATGGAGGTGGTGAACAACATATTACACAGGAGTCCACATTTAATATGACAGATTTACATGCCGATTCTGATTTTACAAATATGTTTGAATACAGAAGTTCAATTGGTGGTATATATGGAAATTATGAAGGAACTATTATGAATTTTAGGAACTTTTTAGATTATCATAGTACGCTTTCTACCTATTATACTATTGTACAGAATACGAATAATACTATAAATTGTGTTAATAAATCAATTGCTATGAATCATCATATGTATGTATCTACAAAATATACAAATGTATTACCACAAAGGATAATTGATACACGCGCGTATACTTCTAATCAGAGTCTACCTGTTTCATTTGTAACTTCTGCACAAGCATATGTTCCTGGTATGGCAGCAATAGGTGCTCCTAATCCATCTGATCCTAATGCATCTGATCCTAATGCATCTGATCCTAATGCATCTGATCCTAATCCATTAACTGACCTATCAGGTTTAATTGATTTAACTAGTGCAACTGATCGACTTACAAATATAATGGCAGCATCAACACCATCTTCTGTTTGTTCAACTTTATGCTGTACTTATATTAATAAAATGTTAACAAAATGGTATTCAACTTTACCTGTGAATAGTGTAATAGGAACACTTACATATCGACTAGGTCTTGTAAATATTGCACCAAATCAGTATAATATTGTTAGTACCATTTTGAGTTATAATACATCAGGAGCATTGAACTTTCTCATGCAAATCAATGATGAGCAAGGATTTAATAATATGGATATTGCAATGAATGAAAATTATTCTGTTGGAAATGATACAACAGGTCAAATTAAGTTAGTTGCTGCCAAAATTCTTATGGGAAATGTAGGTGATTCTGGTGTTTCACAAACACTTATTCAGAATCCTAGTATTTTTGAAAATACACTAGGTAAATTGGATCGACTAAATATTAAAATTTACTATGATGATCCCTCACTTACACCTGCATGGCTTTATCTACCTTTTCAATATGATGTAAATGAATGGAATGCTACATTTCAGATTGATGAAGAAGTTGGTTTTATTAATCAAGCTGATAATTGGCCACTTGTTCCAAGTATTCCTATTCCTAAGAATCCAAATGAGTTGTCTTATATTTATTTAAGTAAAAAAGAGAAGAAATAAAATACTTTTATATAGATAAGTAGTAATGAATCCCTCACCCTATTCAAGTCGCTATCCATTTGAAAATGTGGAAGGAAATCTATTTCCACCTGTATGTATCAAGTCACATTGGGATGCAACAGAAATGCTACGTCGCATCCTGCCTCAACAGAAAGTGGCATTGCCTATGGATTTTCGCCCTTTAGTAAAAGTCTGTAAAAACTATGTCACATCCGCTCCTCCAGTGGAAGCACCTATGCCTCCATCAAATATGGTATTCCCGAATGGAGGTTCTGTATATCCACCTGGTCGTTATTCCGCAGCAATTGATGATGAATCAGTACTACGGACATTAGATCATCCTCTGGATCGCTGGTGCACTAATACACAATACATTCCATCAGAAGATAGTAATATGTATGTTGCTGGCACTACCGTTCCAGACAGAAAACCCATCAGTAATGAATTTATTTCTGAGTTAGCTATGCCCAAAGTATTATTACGTCATGACACGTATTCTTGTCGCACAGAGAATGATCAAGCATATATGGAACGTAGCAGTCGTCTTTTTGGAAATCCCACAAAACAAGACCGTTATGGTACAGAAAAGTATTATGCTCTGCCTGGTGGTCTACCAAGAGGTGAACCCATGCCCCATGGAGGAGTTTCTAGAGTACAACCCACTAAACAAGCTCTAACGGGTAGACAGGCTATGAAGGCTGCTGTGCTAAATCGTGGGATTCCGCCGAATACAGATTATACTTCTTTTGTAGGAATTGCAAAATCTGCTCGAGCTGCTCCCGTATGGTAGGCGTAATCTCATAATGTATTACTGAACCTGTTGAAAGATTAATGAATCCAATTGAATTTAGCGATTTAATATAGGTGTTTTCATATAAATATGCTTTTAATAATAATAAAATTTTATCATTATTAGACGGCATATACTCGTTAAAATATAGTTGATACACAGATACATCTGTTATAATGTCAAACAACATGGGCTGTATACCTTTCTTTTCAAAAATGAAATGAAACACAGGATTATCTTCTGTCATAATCCATAATGGAACCGCGTTCTCAATTATCTTAACAAGAGCTTGATGCTTTTCCGATATAACATATTGTTCCACAGTATTATACTGATATAGTGGAATATTTCTTCCTTGTATAATGGATGGTATAGAAGCAATACGCCAGATATCTCCTAGGATATTATGTGTTTTTTTCATTTTATCTATGAAGTTATGCCAACTAGTTAAGACTTCTGGTCGTAGTTCAGTTGGAACAGAATTACGCACTACACCAAATGTAAATTCATTCAGGTCATATCCTCTATGCCTTAATGGACGAAGTTGTCCTCTAATCTTTGAAATAATAACGAGAGCGTGCGACATATCCTCTGTTGTCCATTTCAAATGAGGGAGCTTAATGTAAACATATGTTTGCAACTGATGATAATCAATTGCTGGTAATTGCGGATCATGTTTTAATAAGACATGAATTAAATGTTCTAATTCAGGCTCATATTGTTCCCAGAAATCAATGTCCTCTTTATAGATTCTCAGTGTTAAAAGCGCTTCTGAAATATCAGGTGTCTGTAGTTGCTCCATCTTATTTTGATGTAGTGCACAGACTCTGAGTGCAACCAGACGAATTAGATTATACCATGTTTCACGAACATCATTCTGTTTTACCCATTCAGGTACAGTACATTCTGTTGCAAATGGATAAATAGATTGAATCTTTGCAAATAGTAGTTCTGGAATATTACCTTTTCCTCGAAGCTCTGACCAGTCACCTCCATCAAATCCCTGTAGCATATCTGATAAACTCATCATTGTATTAGAAGAATCGGATGTACTTAACTTGAATGATGTTATATTATAAAATGTCAGAAAAGGTCGCGGGATTTCACGAACAAATCGTGATAGTGCTCTTTCCGATTTAGAATAAGATAAATATAAACCTTTTTTGGCACGTGTTACACCTACATAAAATAAACGACGTTCACAAATAATATCATCATCTGTCTTTCTATTTGGAAACATATCATCGTTGAGACCCATAAAAAACACAATATCCCATTCTAATCCTTTTGATGCATGAATTGTTGCTAATGTAATCAGTTTATTCTGTTTCTTCTCACTGGGTATAGTTAATAAATTATATGTTATTTTCTTTTGATGAAATCGCTCTTCTATCCTAAATAAATCTGAATTATATCGCGACAGAACTGCACATGTAAATGTTGGATACTGTATTTGAATATTCTGAACTACTTTTACAATCCAATCATATTCATCCATCGCACGATAGAAAAAATGGACTTCTGGTTTAATTCCTCCTTTTATATTTGCAACCATCTTTTCCTTATAAGGAAGAGTAGGGATAAAACTCATTATTGAATTTGCCACAGTTACGATCGCTTCTGTACTCCTATAATTACGGCATAATTGATAGTCAACTACATTGGGAATTCGAGTATGAAAATCTAAAATATAATCGACTGATGACCCACGCCATGTATAAATATTCTGTGCATCATCTCCAACAATACTAATCGTTATTCCTTTTCGTGCTTTATAGAATCCCATCAATAAACGCCATTGAATCTCATTAATGTCTTGGAATTCATCTACAATAATTGTATGAAATTTCTTAGCCCATGCTCTACCATTTGGTGTTTGCAACCATGCAACAAGACGATAAGGGAGTTCATCTAAAAATGGTTGATCCTGAATAGTTGTCTGTTCTCTTAGAATCTGTGCAGATAATGCATGAAATGTTCCTGCATACATTTCAACTTCTCCTATGAGTTTATGCACACGATGAATCATCTCTTGTGCAGCGGATCTGCTAAATGAAACCAAAAGGATTTCTGAAGGTTTAATACCATAGTTCTCTACCAAATACGCAATACGTGATGTAATTGTTGTTGTTTTTCCTGAACCAGCTGACGCTAGAATTCTTTGATTTTCAGATACAGGACTCGTTACTACTCTTATCTGTTCTTCATTTAATGATACAACGCCATGAGAGAATTCTAATGTATATTCCATCGCATATTATAATAATATATATGTCGAAGTTTTATACTGTGTTTATTTAATACTCTATCACATCCAGATTCTATTTAGAAATGAATGGTATCGCAGAAGTAATTAAAAAACAATTATTGGTATCTGGTATTGAATCATTACAAGTACAAAATCATATATACGGTTGCTTTGTTCTTATGGAAGATATTGCAGAGTCCAGTGTTTTACAGAACTATGTATTAAAAGAAGAAAAATACAGTTTCAATCTAGATACACAGTTTTCACAGATTGGTATTCGTTATGGATTTCTTATGGATACGAAACTTATTTTTGAATCATTCTTGCAAGAATATAAGACGGCATGGCTTGCATTATTTGCAGAAATTAATGAAAAAAAGTCTTTAGAAAATGTTGATAAAATAGAAAATGTTGTTATTGAAATTATTAAAACAAATGTATTACATGAAATGGCATTCTTTTCACATGCACTTACAACTGGTTCTTTGCCTAAAGAATGGATGGATAAAGTAATTACTCTTCTTATAACGGGTAATCTTCCCATAGATCACGATAGTGAAACAGTTAACAAATCAGATAATGAAAATAATGGATTGGTTAAAGCTCAAATTGAAAAACAGATGAAGAAATACAGAAAAACAAAACGTAATGTAGTTATTGTAAAGAAATTATTAGGAAAAACACGTAGAGTAATTAAGAATTAACATATAAGCATTATAAAATGTGTTTTCTCTAATCATTTTTGTTGCAGTTAATCTATAGTATGCTTGAGATTATACTACTCATAAGTGTTATAATTCTTATTCTAACCTTTTTTTATAAACAAGCCCTCTGTGAATTTCGTATTAATCAAATTGAATGGTCCCAGAAATCTCATATTCCTAAACTAATTAACGAAAAATTGCCATTGGTAATACGAAGTATTCCGATTAGTAGTTTTTGGACACAAGAAGATGTCCTAACACGCCCCGCATATAATCATATTCCTGTTTTTAATGAAATGACATTAAGCGAATGGATGAAACAGGCAACAAATTCTATATGTCCATGGCGATATACACAAGCAGAACAAATTGCAGCAGTATCAGGAATCTCTGTTTGGGCCACAAAATGGATAAATCCTTCTGTATTAAGCTATCATCGCTTCTGGACATTTCCACGATATCATTGTTGGGCTGGAAATATGGGCTTGAAAAAAACAGTTGCATGGACCTGTCTATTTGTACCAGAAGGCGAAATTCATGTTACTATTATGCCTGAATCAATGGAATCATTCTTACCAGCTCAATGGCTTAATCAGTTTCCAACTGATTTTACACTGAAAGATACACCCTTCTTAACTGATTTAAAATATATTGATATCATTCTTCGTCCAGGTAATGCTCTATTTATGCCACCACATTGGTTTATGTCATATGTAGGAGTTAATGGAATATCAATGACATGTACTATTTCCTATCATACACCCATTAGTTATTTTGCATTTCAGACATCTCCATACATTCAGCATTGAACCTAAAAAATTGATTTGAAAACTACAGTAGATGGATTCCGACACAGAACTTGAATCAATGGAATCTGTATCAGAATCAATTGATTCTATGAGTATCTCTAATGAAAGTGAGGTGGATCTCTGCAATGACTTTGAAAATGCTATCAAAGAATTTACTCAAATTGAAGAGATACATACTGTAATTATTAAGAAATTGAATACTCTGTCTACCAATTGTAATGTAATTGATGTTACTGCTTTGAAAAAGATGCATCATGAAGCAATGGAACATATTCGTGCAACAGGAAAGAGCAATTTTGGGACATTAATTACTAAATAAATATTATTTCATTACTTTATTATAAAAATTGATATCTCTTTTTTTATAACAAATAGAAAACATGACATTCTATGCAGTATCAAACGGACGTATTCCTGGCATCTATGAAGATTGGTTAGAAGCGAAAGTTCAAGTCAATGAATTCCCTGGAGCTATCTTCAAATTATTTAAAACACGCGATGAAGCAAATACATTTATGGCACAAGATGAAAAAAAAGAAGAAGTAAAACCAGACGTAAAAGAAGAAAAAGAAGAAAAACCATCTAAATTAGATACACTTACCCACGAACAGCGTGCAGTATTTGATTGTTTACTTGAAGGACAGAGTATGGCATTACTCGGTCCTGCAGGTGTTGGAAAAAGCTATTTACTCTCTATTATCTACAATGAACTGCCTGAACATAAACTATGTAAAGTACAGCTATGTGCAATGACTGGATGTGCTGCGCTCCTTCTCGGCAATAAAGCAAAAACTCTACATTCATGGTCTGGTATTGGACTCGGTAAAGATACAGTAGATGCTCTCTACACAAAAATCTCTAAAAATGGTAAAGCAAAGAAGAACTGGCAAACAACTGATGTTCTCGTTATTGATGAAATCTCTATGGCCACTCCTGATCTTCTCGATAAACTCAATGAACTCGGTAAGAAAATACGTCGATGTTCGAAACCATTTGGTGGTATCCAAATTCTATTTGTAGGAGATTTCTATCAATTACCTCCTGTTTCTAAAGGAGAATGTATGTTTGCATTTGAAAGCGCTGCATGGAAAGAAACAGTGTCTTCTATATTAGAGCTAACTATTATCCAACGCCAGAAAGATCCTGTATTTCAACAGATTCTTATGGAGGCACGAGCAGGTTTCTTTAGTCTAGAATCTTGTCAGATTTTAGAAAAATGTAAACGACCCTGGCAACACAACAAAATTCGCCCCACTTTAATCTTTCCTCGGCGTCTTGAAGTAGACCAGATTAATAATGCCAATCTGGAAGCACTTCAAGGCGAAAGTTGTACATATGTAGCAAGTATAACTCTAACAAAACCACCCATTGACTTTAAAGAGAAATGTGAAGCATTTCAAACCGCTATTAGTATGTTAGACAATGACGCACCATATCTAGTAGAATTAGATTTACGTGTAGGAGCACAAGTCATGCTATGTGCAAACATTGATTCTGATATGGGATTAGTCAATGGTTCACGAGGCGTTATTATGCGCATCTGTCCTGCATCTAGTATGCCCTATGTCGAATTTGTAAATGGCGTGGAGAGACTTATTGGGCCGCATGAATGGGGGGTTGAAGGATATCCATTTGCTAGTAGAACCCAAGTCCCTCTGCGTTTATCGTATGCAATCACAATCCATCGTAGTCAAGGATCTACATTGGATTGTGCATTAGTTGATGTTGGACTAGGAACATTTGAATATGGTCAGGCCTATGTAGCATTATCACGTGTCACTTCACTGGATGCACTCTATATTCATGCATTTGACAAAAAAGCATTTCGAATTCATCCGAAAGTGCGAATATTTTATAAAGAACTTAGTTTGAAGAGGCTTGAGTCAGATGGTTCATAGCCAGATGACTTTTAGTCAGATGGTTCATTAAACATAATATTTAATCTTGAATAAGACTGAGGGTTCAATAGTTTTGAAACCTTAATAGTATCTTTACCTAATGTACATCCTGTATGTTTAGTGCATATTTCCATAGTTTCATACATTCTTTGGATCCAACGAATATGGTTTGTATTGATAAGTCTATCTCCATCGCATAATATAAATTCTGATACTGCTGTTTGTACTGCAGGTACGTTTGTAGACATCCTTAATATAAGACAATTAAATTATCTTTATATTAGTATGTCTGATTTTGAATTCTATGTTTTTATTTGTCCTCATTGCGAAGGAACCATTATTGTTAATAGAAATGAGCTAAATTGTCGCATTTTTCGTCATGGAATCTTCAGGCACAGTGGAGAGCAAATGAACCCTCATTCCCCTAAAGACGAATGTGATCGTCTTTCAGCAGAGAATCAGATTATAGGTTGTGGAAAACCATTTCTTGTAGAGGGTGAAGGATGCGAGGCAAAGGCAGTCGAATGTGGTTACATTTAGAGTTTTAAATTTATATAATATATAATACGATAAAAATTGATAAAAATAACTCAAGAAAAGTGATGTAGATCTTCCATATTTCTTTTCTCCGGTTTTAATATCGTGTTCAGAATGGACTCAAGCAATCAATCATTTGTAATGCAAAATACCAGTAAAAATACCGCAGAATCAAATGATGAATTTGCGGAACCTATTCTGAAACCGAACCCGTATCGTTTTACCCTATTTCCTATTGAAAAACCAAAGCTATTTCAGAAATATCAGGATCATCTAGCTGTCTTCTGGACTGTAGAAGAGATTGATTTGGTGAAGGACTTAAAGGACTGGGTAAAATTATCAGAAAATGAACGATATTTTATTAAAAATGTGTTAGGATTCTTTGCAGGCTCTGATGGTATCGTTCAAGAGAATTTAGCAGCACGATTCATGAATGAAATTCAATTGGCAGAAGCTCGTCAATTCTATTCCGTTCAACTTATGATGGAGGCAATTCATAGTCAGATGTATTCTTTATTAATTGACACGTATATTGACGACAAACAAGAAAAACTGGACCTATTCCATGCTACCCAAACTATTCCTTGTGTCAAACGAAAAGCAGATTGGGCACAGAAATGGATTGAATCACGCACAGAATCCTTTGCTACACGTCTGGTAGCATTTGCAGTAGTAGAAGGCATCTTCTTTAGCGGCTCCTTCTGTGCCATCTATTGGTTAAAAGAGCGCGGACTCATGCCTGGCTTAACGACATCTAATGAATTTATTGCACGTGATGAAGGACTTCATACAGATTTTGCATGTGCTTTATATGAAGAGATTGAGCGAAAACTATCCAAAGAAAAAGTACATGAAATTCTCATTGAAGCCGTTGAAATTGAGAAACAATTTATTACAGAATCTTTGCCTTGCCACTTGATTGGTATGAATAGTACTCTTATGGCACAGTATATCGAATTTGTTGCATCCCGTCTATCAAAACAATTAGGATATGGTGAACTATTTGCTACGGCCAATCCATTTGACTTTATGGAGCGTATCTCATTGGAAGGTAAAGATAACTTCTTTGAAAAACGTGTGACGAGCTATGCGAAATCAGGTGTTGGAGTTGATCAAGAGAAGATGAATTTTGCTTTGGATGCTGATTTCTAATTAGCTTTTATCGCTGATTTCTAATCAGCTTTTATCGCTGATTTCTAATCAGCTTTTAGACATCTAACTTTTCCATATATATGGAACATAATGATGCAATCGCAAACGCATTCCATCTTTTCCCATAAGCTGCGAAATACCCTGAATACGAATAATACACCTAACCATATCCCCCGCTTTTACTTCTGATATAGCTACTCCCTGACTATCTTTCTCAGAATATTTCAATACTGTATTTGGATGAATATATAGTGATAACATAGACTTATTAAGAATTGTATAAAAACACTGCCGAATAGCATCATATGTTTTATTTTTTTCACCAAAAAAATCATACTGATGCATAAACAGCAAATTTGTCAGATACTCATAAAAAGTATACAGCTTCAATTGAAAAACAATATGTTCAGATACATCCAAACGTAATGTAGAGCTCTTCACATTATACTGAATCACTTTCATAGGGGGAGACAAAATTGTAATGTCCTTGAATTCAATTGAATCATTATACGTTAGTATTGCAATACTTCTATTAAATTTGTCATTCATAAATTGCTGTAATTGTACATTATTAATTTCAAAACGATTGTATGGAATGGATAAAATCATGTTATGTACGTGCTACAGAATCTAAGTATATCCTATTTAGATTCTGTGCGTGTATTTAACTTAAAAGTACATAATGCAATTAATAGTAATGACGCAGCCGTGTAGCTTTGCGTGGAGGGGAGCAAAAGGTGTTGGAAAACGAACACAGCTACTTGAATTCCTTAAAATACAAGCAAATAAAATAAGTGTTCCATTTGAAATCAAAAAAGGAACATGGTTTCTTAATAAACAAGTTAATGGTGGCGATCCAGACGAAGATGATGACCCCACAGGAAAAACAATTCCATATGAAGAATCACTATTGCATCTTGGATATGATACTGCAACTATGTCTATGTCTGATAAAGTATTCTTACAATCAATTCTAAGTCGATGGACTGGCCAACAAGATGTCTGTTTAATGACATCTGCCATTCAGAGTCGCTATCTAGTTCTATATCATGCACATTTATTAACAGATGAATCTGTGTTGCAATTACAGGAATGTCTTGAACAATATCCCAATTTTATCATTCTGCTAACCACAGAACTACCACTTTGCAGTCGTCTTCGTGATTTCTGTTTTGAAATTCCAGTAGTCGGCGAAGATTATCTATTACGAGAATACACACAGAAAGCTGGTCTATTACCACAAGATGTCTGGTTAGAATTCTTTAAAAGTACATTAAATGAATGGGCAGCTGATTGGTCTTCTAATAAAATAACCAATATTCGTAACTGGATTTATATCTGTCTTCAACGCAATTTACGATGGACCGATGTTATAATGTACTGGATTATGGCAATCTATGAAACTCCGTGGATTACAAATAAAATGAAAGGGGCACTTATGGAGATTTTATGGCAAGTAGAATCAGGTTCTGGATGGGTACTTGTTACTTCTTATCGTATTCCGATTCTATGGGAACATGTACATTTAAAGTTGGCACGTCAGTTTTATCTATGTAAAAGCGGCTTATAAAAGCAGTTATAAAAGCAGTTATAAAAGCAGTTTATAAATGCAGTTATAAAAGCTATCTGATAATAGAAGATTATCTATTAAGAGAAGATGGCACTAATCAATATAACATTAGATATTGTACACAATGAATTTAAAAAAGAAGAACCACGCTGGTTCAAATCACATTGGGATAATTCAGATAAACACTATTTATATGAAGAATGTAATAAAGAAAATGAATTTGACCCAACAAATATACGCAAATCATTACTTAAAAATATAAATGATAGTACGGTTCTTGAATGTGCATATGGTAAAATACATGTTATTTATGAGAATCCTTTACAACAATACGATATCCCATGGGGATTATGGGGACGTATTTTGCGCCTTTATTCACATAAAGGAAAACCATTTAAAATATTCTTTTTAGCTGGAACAAATACACGGGAATTTCCTAAGCCATTACCTAATGACGACTTTATGCCAATAACACCTTACAATATCAATGGAGGATATACATATTCATGTAATCATGAAACAATTGTTATATAC
>Ga0214919_10005985_pt1 | contig 16919 bp, 36 predicted proteins | sample LL1503_MetaG_FD_177994 | JGI IMG/M metagenome (GOLD analysis project Ga0214919, IMG submission 177994) | Freshwater microbial communities from Lake Lanier, Atlanta, Georgia, United States - LL-1503 | ecosystem: Environmental > Aquatic > Freshwater > Lake | place: USA: Georgia | collected... | reverse complement strand
GTGGGTGGGGGGGGGGGGGTGGGGGGTATTTTAAAAAGTCTATATTGGTTGTGCACACTAGTGTGTATATCTGCGGTGCATGCTATACCCCATATATGCGGGGTGGCGGGGTAGTGGGGTCGCCATACTGCTATGTTATCGAGCGTAGCGAGGGAATTAAATTTTATTAACTATCCACAATGCTACCGAGCGTAGCGAGAGAATCGTTTTTGTTTTTAGGCTGTCGGTATTGTCCCCTATGCGCTATGCTTTAGCAAGGCGTGTCCAAGAATGCCAATTTAAAACTAATCAGAGTATAGTTATTACATGGGGCGAGGTTTGGGATTACTTACCCTATGCCACTAAACGACATGGTGTCTTTTAGTGGGTTCTCTAGTCCTGTATGAATGGAGTTACATTGTGGATACATTATCTAAAGTAGTAGAGGTTGGCGTTCCAATGCGTGACAATGGTTCGGTTATTGTGCCTAGTAATCTAGTAGTCGACCTAGTAAGCGTTGACGATACCGATACCATAGTCGGCGTTGTTAGCGACTTTAGTAGTGGCGAGTCAAATACAATCGCTGGTAATAACCAAATTGCTCGGGCAAGCGCGGCTATCAAAGCCCTATTGCTAAAGCATGGTAAAACTAGCTATGTTTGGTATAACTCGGTTCGCTTGGGTTTTCTTCCTGTGTATTGCGAGCAGAATATCGTTGAGGTGGAAACCGCTAACAAGGCTTGGGCTAGATTGCTAGAAAAGGCTAATTTTGAAATCCCTAAAGCGGATAACAAAAAAGCTGTCGAGGAAGCTAAGCGCAAGGAAGCTATCAAAAAGCGCATGGAATCCGTCGCTGATTTAGAGGGTGCGTTAGCTACTGCATTCGCTAAAAAGGACGAAACAGAATTAGCCCTTTTGCTCAAGGAAGAAAAGCGCAGAAATGCCGACAAAAACAAGGGCAAGATCGAAGCCCTTAAACCCTTAAAAGACGAAATAAGGGAAGCGTTGAAATTGTGCCATAACGAGAAATCGTTAAAAAGCGCACTAAATGTTTTATTGGGTAAGTAATTAACTAGGGGGCGAAGTTTGCCCCCATTCTATTTTGGAGAATATTATGAAAGCATGGCGCAAAAAAGGCGGTAATCGCGGTAATTCAGGTCGTTTACAAAAGCGGAGAAAATTATGATTTCTTGGAAAAAATACAAATCAGGTAAAACTTGGATAGTCGAGTGGTCTGATGGTAAATCTTGCAGGTTTCTTAGTGAGCAAAAAGCACTCGAAGAAATTAACCGCAGGTTCTTTAACGAATGTTTTTAAACAAACCCCGAAAGGGGTTTTTTTTCGCCCAAAATTCTTAAAAACAAAAATCTTAAAACCAAAAAGTCAAAGTCAAAAGCATTCCCGCAAGACGGGAACTGGTGGGGACGCAACGCTGGTGCTTTTTGAAAATCACGTGGTGCTAAGGATTTTGAGCGCGACATTGTATCGTTGCGTGTAATGTTATAAAAACAGCCCTAATGTTATACCTAATGTTATTTTTAAGTTGTTGATTTTAAAGGAATGTTATATTGTGACTAATGTTATGATTTTTACTAGCCCCAAACTTTTTTGTTCGCTTGACCCCCTTCGCACTCCACATTATGAAATACAAAATAAAATTTGAAGCCACGTTATTATATATATATAACAATATAACATTATAACATTATACTAATAATAGACCGCCAGCCCATATGCTATAAGGGTTTTGTATTGTTATAACCAATATAACATTTCATAACATTAGCCCTTTTTTATAACATTAGCCTTTGCGCTATCCCAGCACCACCTTGCAAAATAAATCCTCAAAACAGCCACAGAAACTTGACATTGTAAACAACCTATGTTATAATAGTATTTGGAATGGGAAATTTTTTTTATTTTTACAAAGCCCACTAAGCGACACAATGTCTTTTAGTGGCAAACAAAGGAGAACTAAATGATCTGCGCCTGTGGCGAACCAATAGTAAGGAAACGCGCCTTGCTAGGTTATAGAGTGTGTTTAAACTGCGGGGACCAGATAGCTAAAAAACGCAGGTTCACAGTAGCACCCCTTAACAAAAGCAATTACATGCTCATTACCGATTTAAACTTATTAAAGCAACTTAACCCGAAAAGGACTTGATATGCCAAGCAACTATATTAAAAAACCCAAACCCCCCGATAAGTTCTTACTTAGCAATTTAAAGGGAATCCGCAACTGGACGGCAGTAGAACGGCGGTTAGCTGATAAGCGTGCCATTGTGCAACAGACCAATCCCCTTTTGTATCTATTTGGATATACCCTAAAACCTTACCGACCACACCTAACCTACGAGGAGAACTTAGATGCAAATAGTGAAGCTGTTTAAAGGCAAAGAAACCGAGCCACGCTACTACGAATTTGTGCGTGAGGGTAAAGACGACGAGAAGTTTGCGGGTCATATCCTTGTTGCCTATCCTCTAGAAAAGCGTGAAGCCGACAGGCATTGTCGCTGGTATTCCCCACTTGAGGTTCGCATTGATTGGATAAAGGAGTTTATATGAGTAACAACTACAAAGGGCAGAACATTGCCGAGATGCTAGAAAGTATAGAAGCAATGGAAACCCGACTGCGCATAATCAGCGCCGACACCGATCCGTTTAGCTTGGCTCAGTTTGAGGAGTTAAGCCACGGCTATGCAACGCTTGCCATAACTAAGGCAAGACTAACCGCACTACAAGAAGAAAGGAAGCAATAAACATGAGCAAACTCAAGGAGTTACAGATAGAACTTAGCGAACTTATCCCTGATGCTGGGGACTTAGCCACGCTGTTACGGCTCTATTCTGAAGTATCACATGGCTCTAGTAGCCATAAGCGAAGCGAGATAGCCAAGACAATCATAGACTTACGCAGTATCTATGGGTCTAACCTCGACAAAGCTATATATGTCCTCTTGCAATTAGAAGCTAAACCAACCGAAGTAACCACCAGCCACTAAGCGACAACCCTGTCTTTTAGTGGCACAACAATGAAAGGAAGTGAGCATGACAACTTTTACAACTGACGACCGCATAAGTGCGCAGGCACAGGAGAGTATCCCCGAGCCTAAACCCAAGACCCCACCCCAATCGTTTTGGAACAATCGGGTGGTAAAAATCACTACCCCCTACGGAACAGATGGGGAAGTGGAAGTGGTGTTCGAGATATGCGAGGTGTATTACAACCGCTACGGCAATCCATGCGGGTATTGTGCCGCATCAGCAATGGGTGACGACACTATCGAGAGCCTCAAAGAGGTATACGAGCGCATGTCAGAAGCCTTTGACAACCCTGTCCTCGATGCCGACACCGACTTTAAACACACATTTCTAGATGATGAGGAGGGTGGACATGAATTCCCTTGAGAAGAACTTAAGAATGCTACCACGCACACTTAGCGAGGCTAATCGTGATGCCGAGTATGCCATAGCAATACAACGCCCACATAGCGAGTGGGAAGATGCCAAGGACTTTGTCGGTGGCTTATTAATAATGTCCCCACTTTGGGGTGGTGCAGTTTATGTTTTATATCTTGTCTTGAAAGGACTTTAATCATGTGGGGATACGGAAACTCAGCACGCATAGAAGCAATAGGTAACTATGCAGAAGCTAAAGAAAGGTTTGACAATACCATACCTATTCGTGGGAACGAGGAGTGTCACCCACTAGGGCGCAACCGCAGATACACGCAGTTTGAGATTGAGAAGAACATGCGTGCGGTGCATAGCGAGGACAACCCACTCGGTGTCTGGGAACAGACTTACTCCGCAACATGTTATAGAAAGGAGTTAGTGGAGTGGCGACCCAACGGGGAAGTTCTACTGTCCGTGGGTAGATGGGGTGGCGTGACCGAGATGGCTACTATTAACTATGTGCTAAGAGATAAGGGCATCGAGTTAGAGTCCGTCAATGGCAAGTGGTATGTCAATACTAAGACAGGGGCTTACTACCTAGGTAGGGAAGAGGGGCGCACGCTACAAATGCAACCGCAACCGCAGAGTTCCGAGGGCAATGTGGGGTGGCTGACTTACACACCCAAGAACCCTGTGCAAGAGTATAAGTATTCTGTCAACCGCAAAGCCCTCAATCAGGTCAAGCGCAGATACAAGCCGTTCATAGAGTATATGTCCAACATGCTGGCGATTGATGGTCACTTAGCCCCTCACCCTGACAAGTGGGATAGGAATGCCTACACGCTTCTTGCTTTTCAGCATTGGGCTAGAGCAGAAGCTACCTCAAATAGGAAGAAGTTCTTTAATACCTTAGATGGGTTTGTCAAAGACAACGGCGCAGACTTAGAACTAGCTTACAACCTAGCTAACTATTTTGGGCATTGCATGTCTAGGTATAGCAGTCACTATGACAAAGCACAGTTTCTCAGGGACTTTTACACAGTTCTCAAGGTTCAGTTTGCTGATGAAGTCTTTACCACAACGCCTGTGCCTATCGGGACTGCCTTTTATGACCCTAACGCAAAGTATATCAAGTAGTCGTCGTGCCACTAAAAGACAATGGTGTCGCTTAGTGTTTATGTTTATCAACTGAAAGGAATTAAAATGTCTGAAATATTTCTAAACAAATCCGCTACTCTTAAAGAGGCGGAGGATCAAATCATAGCGCTTGGTGCTAACGCAACAGTTCATCTTATGGGTGAGGCTGGGGTTGGCAAAACCGCAATGTATAAGAACATAGTGGCACGCACAGGGTTCAAGGGTATCTACATAGATGCACCCAATGTAGAACTCGGCGAACTAGGTATCCCAATCCCTGACCATACTACCAAAACAACTCGGATGTATCCAAACGAACAATGGGGTTTTCATCTTGACGAGCCATTGGTTATCTTTATTGACGAGTTTACTAAGGGGCATCAAGCAGTTCAGAACATGCTACACCCAATGCTTAACGAACCACGCATGATTATGGGTATCCCTTTGCACCCTCAGACTATCGTTGTAACTGCTGGTAACTACACAGGCGATGGCGTAGGCGACAACATGCGGGCGCACTCACGAAACCGACTGACAATTATGACAATCAAAAAGCCGCACTCAGGCATGAACATTGATGGCTCGATTGACCCGATGTCATGGGGTGAATGGGCAGTTCGCAACGACATTGCCCCCGAGGTCTTGGCATGGGTTAAAGAAACACCCCATTGTCTAGCATCATATCTTGATGGCGCACAGGCGGGGAACAAGTATATCTTCAACCCCAAGGAAGCACAGAAGTCCTTTGTCAGCCCACGCTCCCTTGCTAGAGCAAGTAATATCCTCAAGGCTCGGGGTGGTATCTCTGTGGATACAACTATCTGTGCATTGGAAGGGACAATCGGCGCACCAGCGGCTCGTGACTTGATGGCATATGTCGAGGTAGCCGACTCGCTACCAACTTGGGAAGAGATTGTCAAGAGTCCCAACACGGCGCAAGTCCCTAGTTCGCCAGCGGCATTGTGCTTACTCGCATTCTCTGCGGTGCAACGAGTAGATCGGGAAACAATCGGTAAGTTCTTTGAGTATCTCAAGCGAACACCTAAGGAATTGCAATCGGTGTTCTGTCTTACAGGTATGAAGAACGATGACAAGAAGAAGCTATTCTTGACAAGCCAGTCTTTTGTTGACTGGATGCGCACTAACCAATACTTATTCTAAGGGGGATATATGAAACGAAGAACACTAACAGAGAAAGATACAGAGAATGGTGATGAGTATCAGATTGTTGAGTGGCGAGTAATTGCAGTATGGAATGATGGGTTAGTAGAGGATTTGTCTAAGGATTTAGCAGACGATTCAACACTAGCTATGGAAGTGGAAACCTATTGTGCGGACTACGAAGACCTACGCAATACAGACCCACAAGAATATAACGCAAGCGAATGGTAAGGAGAATTAAATGAACGACAAAGAACGTAAACAGGCATTCAAAGTGCGTGACGACATAGGAAACTTACTTGAAAAGGCAGACATAGAGAATGGATTAGCACTATCTATTCTTCTATCAATGGGCTTTGGATTAGCTAGAGATTTAGAAATGGGCGAGGCTGATCTAATGCACAAGGTAATCAACGCCATAAGAGAAACTTTTACGAAAGAAGTAGAAATAGATACCACCCAACCCACTCAAGAAGAAGGAGTAAAGACATGGCTAAACTAACAGCCGAGCAACGCATTGAGCGCACGCATGTGCAACTCATGAAACACCCGAACTTTTGTTTGTTCTCGGGATTGTTTATGGTAGGTAAGGTGTCAGTAGATGATAAGACACCGACTGCTAAAACTAATGGCGTAGATGTTATCTATGGTAGAGCATTCGTTGATCGTTTGAATGACAAGGCTCTGGCGTTCTTAATACTGCACGAGAACATGCACAAGGCTTATCGACACCTTGTCGTGTGGCAGAACTTGCACAAGAAGAATCACGAACTAGCCAATGCCGCATGTGACTATGTGATTAACTTGCAGATCAATGACTACGACCCGCACCATAACGATACTGAGATGCCTGTTGATGAGGACGGCAAAGTGCTTGGCTTGATTGATGAAGCCTATCGTGGCATGGACACCGCCGAAGTCTTTTGCTTGCTAGAGAAAAAGTATGAGAACGATAAAGGTGGGGAAACTGGTGGGGAGGGCGTAGACGACCATGATTGGGAAGGCGCTATGGAAGCCAGCGAAGAAGAGCAGACGGAAACTACCAACGAGATTGAGCGAGCATTGCGTCAAGGTTCGATTCTTGCGGGTAAGCTAGGTGGTAATGTTTCTAAAGCAATGCAAGATTTGCTCACGCCCAAGATAAATTGGAAAGAAGCATTGCGGGACTTTGTTAAGACTACAACTCAAGGCAAAGACCAATCCACATGGCGCAAACTTCATAAGCGATACATAGGCATGGATATTATTATGCCATCAACTTATGACGAGAAGGTCGGGGCTATTCTAGTAGGCATAGATACATCAGGCTCTATTGGTGTAACAGAACTCTCAGGGTTTTTATCTGAGGTTAAGTCCATATGTGATGAGGTCTGTCCTGAAAAGATTGACTTACTCTATTGGGATACCCATGTGGCATCACACGAAGTGTATCAGGGTGCTGAGTTAAGCAATGTTACTGAATCGACTCAACCCAAAGGTGGTGGTGGGACTAACCCCGATTGCGTGCCTAAGTTCATGAAGAAGGAAAGCCTTGAACCTGAGTGCGTAATCATGCTAACCGACGGCTATCTGAATTCGGATAAGTCCGCATGGGGGAACGTAACTGCGCCGATCATGTGGTGCATCAAAGGTAACAGCAGATTTAATAGTGATGTAGTAGTAGGTAAAGTAGTTCATGTTGAGTAGTCAAACCTCGCCACTAAAAGACATTGGGTCTTTTGGTGGCATCAATGAAAGGAAAGTAACATGCAGATAATTGAAGATGGGTATGGGGGCAATAACGCCCCCAAGGAATTAGACCGGAAAAAAATAGCTTCTAGGATTGAATACTTGATTCAAGACTTAGTTGAACTATCCGTAGAGGAACATACATTAGGCAAACCAGCAAAGAAAGCCGATAAAGTATGGAAGTCAATTACAAAAAACCTTAACCTATTAGCGGGAGAATAAAAATGGAAACGAACAACAGCATATCAATCGCATCATCAGCCATGTTAGTAGAATTATCAATCAGCACATGGACTGCTAGGAAACTGGATAAGAAAGTATCTACGCAGGTAGACTTATCCAACTCTACTAAAACAAGGGCTGGAAACTACAACAAGAACCTTTTGGCTGGCACAGGGTTTCTTGATACTCTAGTAAAGTATGCGGCAAACGCAAGGGCTTGGCATCTTTCCCAAACATTGCCGTGGTCGGACAACGGCTTACGACTGCTACCCATGAGTAACTTTATGGCTTATAAAGCGCAACTCACAACGCTTGAGCAGAACTATTCCGCGTTAGTGGATAAGTTTATTGTGGCATATCCTAACCTAGTGAGTGCGGCGGCTTTTCAGCTAGGCGATCTGTTTGATCGTAGTGAATACCCCGAGGTGGAGAAGATAGCTAATAAGTTTAAATTCAGCACTAACTACTTGCCTGTGCCTATGGCTGGAGATTTCCGTGTTGACATCAACGAGGAAGCCAAAGCTGAAATCATTCAATCGTGTCAGGGTTTGTATGAAGAGCGTCTTAACAACGCAATGCGTGATGCGTGGACTCGGTTGCATGAGTGTTTGATGCGCATGAGCGAAAGGTTGACGGACGAAACCGACGGCAAGAAAAAAGTATTTCGGGACTCCTTAATAGAGAATGGAGTGGAGTTAGTAGCGCTGCTAAAACATTTTAATCTTACTAACGACCCGAAACTTGAGGAAGCTAGGAATAGTTTAGCTAAAGCTATTGAGAACCACGATGCCGACGACCTCCGAGAAAGCCACATGGCTCGTGAAGCGGTAAAGGGTAAGGTCGATGCAATTCTCAGCAAGTTTAACTTTTAAGGAAAATAGCATGACACCAATAGATAGAACAGAACTGAACGTGGACGACAGGAATCTGCCACTCCACCCCATGCTAGAAAGATTTGCTCACTTCGTATCAATGGCTAAACCTATGATTGAGTTTTCAACTAACAAGCACAGCGCCAACAACATGTCCGTTGATAACCCTGCTTTTTCAGAAGGAAGTCAAGAGCCTCGCAAGCTAATTGAAAGAAGACTAGCAATGTTAGATGTAATTGAAGCTGGAGAGAAGCTGGGCTTTATCGCTATTATAACAAGGTATCGTAACGGCACAGCAGAACTCGCCTACTGCGTAGATAGCTTTCGTATTTCAAAAAGCCGTAGGCATAGCACTCAAGCAGTAAGCGGAAACATTAAGGTTGCAGTAAGGGAAGCTAAGAAAGCATTTGTTTCTAGAGAAACAGGTGAGTTGATAGAGCTTATAAGTAGTCAAATTACTAATAACCTAGGGGGTTTGTATAACTCACTTAAGAGTTCTATGCGTTGGCAAGTAGATAATGAGGCAGAACTTACAAACCTAATCATCAATGCCTATCTAGCAAAGATGGCGGGACAGCTTACTTTCTCGTTGTCGTCTAACCTATCTTCTATACGAGATGCTAAAGAACATAGTGTTAACTGCGAGAAGTTTATTCAATGCGACACTCTTTGGAAGATGCTTAAAAAAGATGTAGAAGGGTATGGCTTATTGGCTTACAAAGATGGCAGTATGGTTATGTATTCGTATAGCACCAAAGAACTTAAGAAGTTTAAATCGTTTGAAGAATTACCTGAGACTGTGCAGAATAAGTTTGCTTTGTTTAAAGTATTAAGCGAAAGCGATCCGCATGGGTCTATCGGGTGTAAATTCTCTGATGAGTATTTTTATATTGCAAAATAGCTGTGAGTAATATATACTGGTTTTGTTGCTTGGTGCTTACTTTCTTGGCATCATAGTAACTCCTTTCATGGGCTATGCTGAAGCTATATAGCAGATGTAGTTAAGCGTGCTAATAACCCACCATAACGCATATAGGTGCGGAATCTGCCTAACCTAGCTTTATCTCCGAAATAAATGTTTGACTAACCCCGCTCAAAAGGCGGGGTTTTTTATTGCCACCAAAAGACACCATGTCTTTTAGTGTAGTTTTTACTTAGGGTAAGTCCTTATAAAAATACTTGTTGCTTTCTATTTTAGTTCGAGTATACTTTGTAAATAATAACATTTATAGAGCCGAATCTAAATGCCTACTCCTGAGTCTAAAGTAAAAGACAAGGTAGTAAAGATACTAAAAAAGTATAGTGTCTACTACTTCTTTCCCGCCACCCACGGCTATGGTCGCTCGGGTGTGCCTGATATTATAGCGTGCTTCAATACTCAGTTTGTTGCGATTGAATGCAAGGCTGGCAAAGGCGAACTCACCGCATTACAAAAAAGAGAACTAAGCCGCATTGCTGTTGCTGGCGGCAAAACTTTTGTTGTTAATGAAAATACAATCCACCGAGTTGAAGAATTCTTTGCTCCTTTATTTGATGACGACCGCTGTTAAGAATATTTTTCTGACCAGTTCCCACGAAAGGAAACCCTCCACTATGTTTGACAAAACGCTTTACAAACTATGCGCACCGCAAGTCCAAATGTTAATCGACAAGGTTGCGGAAAAGCCTCATTATTTTTTAGAGGATGACCCAGCTAGCGGTTCTGAACCAAATTCTTGGGCGCGGATAGTGCAGGCTGGGGTTTTTACTCTTGTAGAAAGAATAGCTATTGAACAAGTTAAAAGAAAAGTTTTACGGCAGCTCACCCTCAACTCTATATTAGAGAAAACTATAAATGGTGTGCCAACAACACGAGAGCGTATTGCAGATGTTGATAATGGCATACAAGGTATTACCCTAGAAACCCCAAGAGCCGCTCTCTTTTCGGGGCTTACCCCAGCAACGACTTTACCCCCAATAACATCGACAGTTACTTTTAAATCTGCTTCGAGGTTAAACTTTTGAACATCCTCACGCTGGATTTTGAAACTTTTTATAGTCGGGAATTTAGTTTAACTAGATTGACGACAGAGGAGTATGTTCGATCAGATGATTTTGAAACAATAGGCGTTTCAGTAAAGGAGAACGACAATGAGGCTGTTTGGTTTAGCGGTACGCATGATGAAATATCTAAATTTTTATATAGTTTCAATTGGTGTAATTCTTTTGCTCTTGCCCATAATGCTATGTTTGACTCCGCTATTTTGTCTTGGCGGTTTGGTATTAAACCGATGGCTTGGCTTGACACACTTAGTATGGCTCGTGCGACCGACGGTCTCGAAGCTGGAAATAGCCTTGCTAAATTGGTGGACAGATACTCTTTGGGACAGAAGGGGACTGAAGTTCTCGATGCGCTTGGTAAACGACGCAAAGACTTTAGCGCTTTCGAGTTGCATGCGTATGGTGGATATTGTATTAATGACGTGGAGTTAACTTATAAGTTGTTTTATGTATTGATAGAGCGTTTTTCAAAATCAGAACTTCAGCTAATTAGTCTTACCACTAAAATGTTTTCCGAGCCTGTCCTCAAGTTAAATACCCCCCTTCTTGAGCAACACCTTATGCAAGTTAAGACTAGAAAAGAAAAACTACTGTCAGCTTGTATTTCCGACAAGGATACTTTGATGTCAAACCCAAAGCTTGCAGAACTTCTGATTAGCCTTGGAGTTGAGCCGCCAATGAAGATAAGCCCTGCTAATGGGAAGGATACATATGCGTTTGCCAAGAATGATGAAGGATTTAAAGAACTTGCCAACTACCCTGATGAACGGGTGCAAGCGATTGTTGCGGCAAGACTTGGAACTAAATCCACGCTTGAAGAAACTAGAACTCAAAGATTTATTAATATATCGTTACGTGGCGATATGCCCGTACCTTTGCGCTATTATGCTGCTCATACTGGTCGGTGGGGCGGCGATGACAAGCTTAACCTACAGAACTTACCTCGTAAATCTCTTCTCAAAGATTCTATTATTGCCCCTAAAGGGTTTATTTTAATTGATGCCGACTCCTCACAAATTGAGGCTCGAATAGTGGCTTGGTTAAGTGGGCAACAGGATCTCGTGGATGCTTTTGAAAGAAAAGAAGATGTATACAAAATCATGGCATCGGCTATATACAACAAGGCAGAAGAAGAAATTGATTCGGGAGAAAGGTTCGTGGGTAAGACGACAATCCTTGGTGCGGGGTATGGCATGGGTAGTACAAAGTTTGGGATACAACTCAAAACTTTTGGGGTGGAAATTGCGGATGCGGAAGCGAGTAGGATTATTGAGGTGTACAGGTCTAGATACCCATTCATTCCTCAACTTTGGAAAGAAGCTGGTCGTGCCCTTGATGCCCTCACAGGTAAAAAAACTTGCAAAGTTGGGACGCAACCGCAAGCCATCACCCTCACGGAGAATGGTTTTCTACTCCCAAGTGGTCTTTACTTAAACTATAAAGACTTAAGAAAAAGCAGTGATGACTTTGAAGGTTACTCATACGCTAGCCGCCGAGGAAGAATAAAGATTTACGGCGGCAAGATAGTTGAGAACATTTGTCAGGCTCTTGCTCGTTGTGTTATTGGTGAGCAAATGTTAAGAATAAGCAAGAGATATAAAGTTGCGTTAACTGTGCATGATGCAGTAATGGTGGTAGTCCGGGAAGAAGAGAAAGAAGACGCTATGCTCTATGTAGAGGAGTGTATGAAATGGAGACCGCTCTGGGCACAAACTTTACCCCTTGCTTGTGAAATAGGTGTTGGTAAATCTTACGGAGAATGTTGATGAGCACTTTTCATAACGACTTAGACCGAGGCATTAAAGTAGAACTTAAAGCCTTAGAAATGATTAAGAATAGTTACCCGTGTGCTGTATTAATTAACGCATTTAAAGGGTATGACATATGGATACCTGAGTGCCATAAGTCCGTTGAAGTTAAGTACGATCCTATGAGTAACAAAACAGGCAACATTGTAGTTGAGATAGAGATGAGCGGTAAGCCTTCTGCACTGCTTACTACAACAGCAGACTATTGGCTGTTCTATGACGATAACATATTTGTTCTTATTAAACCGATGACTATTATTAAATGCATTTTATTAAACAAGTTAGTGCATACAGAGTTTACGGCAAAGGGAGACTACAACTCCAAGAAGGCGTTTTTAATACGAAAAGAAGTTTTGTTTAACTATGGCGAAAAGCTGGAGGGCTGAATGAAGACCGTAATATTAATAATTGCTTTAGGGTTTACTCCTATAGTGTTTGCGCAATCTAGTGCTAATTGGAATAACAACCCGCAGAACTGGAAGAACTCACCACAGAATTGGGATAACTCTTCGCAGAACTGGAAAAACTCCCCCCAAAACTGGGATAACTCTTCGCAGAATTACTCCAACAAAAACGGGGTTTACAACAACCAAGGCGTTATGGAGGCTTACAAAGTTCCATCACCAGCGGGAACTAATTTTTTTAATACAAATGGTGACCGAGTTGGTTACACCGAAAGATAAGGAAACAGCGTGCGTTTAAAAACTAAATTAATTAAAGAAAATAAAGACGGATCAGCTATTGTTGAACTTGATTTAGATAGACAAGCTAAAGATTGGTTAATAGGCGAAGGATTTTTATATGTTTTAAGTACAGCATTAGGTATGTCAAAATCATGCGTAAAACCAAAAGGAAGAAAAAATGACAGATAAAATATTACCTTTTACAGGTATTACTACTGGAGACATAGACCCCGATACTATTCTTGAAAATAACAAAGGGGAGTACGAGTGTGTGGTTATTGTAGGTTACACACATTCAGGTGCGGAAAGACTTGTTAGTTCGACAGGGGATTCGGCTTTAATTTTATGGTTATTAGCACGAGCAAAAAAGGTTATTCTTGAAAGTGCTGATCCTACTGATGAAGATGAGTGGTTTCAATGAGCTTAACTTGGTCGTATTCTTCTCTTGGTTTGTTCCAGCAATGCCCTCGTAAGTATTACCACTTAAGGGTAATCAAGGATATTAAAGAACCAACAAGTGAAGCTATTATGTTTGGTAAGGAAGTACACCAAGCGGCAGAAGACTACATAGGTAAAGGGACTCCAATCCCTGACAAGTACAAATTTATCGAGCCAGTTCTTAAGATTCTTGAGGGAATTCCCGGAAAAAAATTAGCCGAATACAAAATGGGCTTAACTCAAAACTTAGAACCGTGTGGGTTTTTTGATAAGGAAGTTTGGTACAGGGGAGTAGGTGACTTAATTATTATTGACGGTGCTGTTGCTCACGTAATTGATTATAAAACAGGAAAGTCAAGCCAGTATGCTGACACTAAACAATTAGAACTAATGTCTCTTGCTATATTTAAGCACTTTCCTAAAGTAGAAAGAATTAGGGCTGGACTTGTTTTTGTTGTTTGTGAAGATTTTGTACAGGCAAATTATCAGAAGAAAGACGAGGATAAATTTTGGCTGCGTTGGATTGGCGAGACCGACCGCCTTGCTTCAGCGTATGAAGCTGATGTATGGAACCCCAAACCAAATTTTACTTGTAAAAAGTTTTGTTCTGTTCTATCTTGTGAGCATAACGGTAAAGGAGAATACAGATGAACGAGAATGATTTAAGAGATTGCTTTGCTATGTTTACTTTATGTGGCATTGTCATGCGTGGTATTGGCGATGATGTTATAGAAGAAGTAGCAAGCAATGCTTACAAAATGGCAGACGCAATGCTTGAAGCACGCAAAGCAAAGAAAGAAGTTGTTGAAGAAGGAATTGCTACAGTTAAACTTAAAAGGAGAAGTAAGAATGTCTACACCGCTAGTTGATATTAATCAAAAACATCCAAAAGGTATATTTAAATGTTATAGACTTGGGCAGGTTTTGTTTTTACCCCATTTTAGCGAAGAGGGTATTTTTGTAGCGCCAGGGCATTTAGTTAAATTTTCAGATGATAAGCACACAAAAATTTATTGGGAGAGTAAAACTTATATAGCTTCAGAATTATTACGGGCAGGAGCCGTAGCAGAAAAACATAACTTATGGAGCACCAAAGCGAGAAGAGCATGAAACCCAGTAAAAATCTTTTGTATGAGCCGTATATGACGCATCAAGAAATTGCTGATATATATGGCACGTCTAGGGCAGCTATTCAGTTAACTGAAAAAAATGCCCTAAGAAAATTAAGGCTAGAGTTAAAGAAACGAGGTATTACTGCAGAAGATTTTTTTGGTGGCATGGATGAACTTAGAAATAATGATTGGAACGCTAGTAGAAGAAAGGGTAATAGAGATGAGTAATGGCGTAGGGGACGTTAAAAGTAATAAGAAGGGGTCTGGTGCTAGGTACAACACAGGCAAACCCGACTTTAGTTTAATACCACTATCCACACTTGAAGACGAAGCTAGAGTGTGGGAGTACGGCAAAAGAAAATATGCCGCTTGGAATTGGGCTAAAGGAATGGATTGGTCTATACCTTATGCTTGCGCAATGCGTCATTTGTCTGCTTGGCAAAGTGGGGAAGATATAGATACGGAATCAGGGCAACCGCATTTAGCACACGTTGCATGCAATATACGTATGTTAATTTTATACAGTAAAACTTATCTTGAAGGGGATGACCGACCGCCAAAAAACTTAATGCCACAGGAGATTTAAATGGAACTTAGAGATGAATTTGCCAAAGCAATTATGACTGGAATTATTTCTGCTGATTGGAAGTTTGATTTGACCGAGAAGAAGTGGGATGAGATTGCAGCTAAACGTGCTTATGAGTTAGCAGATGCCATGATTAAGGAACGGGAGATTAATAATGTATAAGAACAAAGAAATAGTATTACGAACAAATGGCAAAAAAATACATCAATTTAAAGTAAGCGATGCAGAACTTAACTTAGCAAAAAGACTTGGTATTTCTCAAGAAATGTATATTACAGAAAAAGCAATATCGGAATTGGATAATAAACACAAGGAAAATAAATGTACAAAAACATAGGAATTGCTATTCTTTTTGTTGCTTTGATTCTGTCGTTCAGTAGCAACAACTGCCAAAAAGTAACGGTAGAACCATACAAACAGAATCAAATGGTAGATGGCTGTGTAATGCAGAAGTTGGGTGATAACTGGATAAGGACTTGTGGATAAATAGGGAAAAATAAAAATGCAATTAACTAAAGAATACATGAACATGAGTCAAGCTGAAGTAGCCGAGGCTTTAAACCTTGACCGTAAATCAGTTGGCGATGCAGAACGATCGGGCATTGAAAAAATCCGCAAAGCGCTCGAAGAACGCGGCATTGACATTAAGATGTTGCTAGGTGATTAAATGAACGCCTACAAAAAAGATTTTGAAAACGCCCTTGAAATGATTGAATGGCAAAACACCATGCTACGCCAGCAAGCAGAAAAAATAGAGGCGTTAAAACAAATTATTGACGCAAACAATCTAAACCAAAACATTGGGCAGTTTGTAAAGCCAGACTTAAAAATTGAGGAAATCATGTCAAAGCATTGCACCTGCTACAAATTAGGTTATAGCCAGTTAAATGATTATAGAAAGGTAGAAACAAAATGAAAATTATTAAGAGAATGTATAGCGCAGTATTTAGCCCACCTAGTTCATTAGATTTGGCTCGTGATGAGTTAGAGAAATCACGTAAGGCTTTTCTAGTAAACAAGACGCACACCGAGTTCTATGCCGCACAGGTAGACTTTGAGACAAAACGCATCAAGCGGCTTGAAGAATATCTTACCGAAATTGAACCCCAAGTAAAGGCTAAAGCAAAATGATTGAGCCTATTCCGTTTGCAGGGTTAGTAGAAATTAGCGAAGAACTAGATATGCTAGCTATAGACCAGTTTATTAAGGAAAACTATGGTGAAAACCCTGAAAATATGCCAAAATATGTGGTGTTAGGAGACGGAAGTTTCTACATTTTTCACCGAGAGGAACACAGGTATGCCCTACAAGAACCCCAAAGATCGCCCTTACAAGAAGGAATACCAGCAACAACTGGAGCGGGGGGAGCAACCCAAGCGGAACACCCGAGAGCGGGCACGTTATGCTATGGACAAGAAGGGCGTGGACAGAACGGGTAAAGATATAGACCATACGGTGCCGCTATCCAAAGGTGGTACTAATGCGCCAAATAATCTTAAACTTAAAACTCCTAGTCAGAACCGATCCTTTAGTAGAAACTCTGACCATACTGTAAAGAAAAATAAACCAAAAAATGGAAAAACCTGACGTATACAAATATCCCGGTATATTCCGACCAATGAAGCATCAAAAAGAAACAGCAATATTTTTAGCAACAAACCAAAGAGCATTTTGTTTTAATGAGCAGGGCACAGGCAAAACTGCATCTTCTATATGGGCAGCAGATTGTTTAATAGAACAAGAAATTATTAGGCGTGT
>Ga0214919_10005984_pt1 | contig 16919 bp, 41 predicted proteins | sample LL1503_MetaG_FD_177994 | JGI IMG/M metagenome (GOLD analysis project Ga0214919, IMG submission 177994) | Freshwater microbial communities from Lake Lanier, Atlanta, Georgia, United States - LL-1503 | ecosystem: Environmental > Aquatic > Freshwater > Lake | place: USA: Georgia | collected... | reverse complement strand
GGTTGCAGATGCTGGAATTAAATTAGCAGACTTGCCACCACAAACACCAGTAGATGTTCGCACATCCGAAAATGGTGAATCAGTTGTTATTACAGCAGAAGTTGCAGTTCAAGTTGAGTTAGTGTCAGACCCAGCAGCCTTTGCAGCAGAATTATTGAATGATCCAGGAGCAGCATTGGCAGCACTTGGAAGCATTGGAGCAGATATGACTCCAGGCGAAAGAGAAGAAGCAACAAAAATGGTTGTGGCTACAGTAGTAGCAACAGGAGCAGCATTAAATGCTGTTGGCGCCGTAGCAGGCGCATCCACTGGAGGATCTACAGGAGGCTCACGCTCTGGCGGAGGCAATTCTGGAGGATCAGGTGGAGGAGGAGCCTCTGGCGACTCTAAGGGAATAAGGAGAAGAAAAAATGATTAATTATATTAAAAAAGTATTTCAAGATATGATTGACCAACTATGGACACTTCTAGGTATGTTTATTGCCTGGGTAGTTCTTGATGGATCCGCAAAGACGATAGTAGGTTATGCAATTATATGTACATTAATTGCGTGGGCAGTTACTTATCCGATTAGAAATAGAGATGATGAATAATGGCAAAAGCATATATTGAAGAACCAGCACACGTGGGTGGAGGAGCAATTGCAAGCATCAATAATATTGTAATGCGTATAATTGCAGTATTTGCAGCATCTGGGTTATCCGTAATTGGAGCAGGTGCAGTAGTAGGAATTAGCACAGCTAAAGCAGTTATATTAGCTGGGACTCTTGGCGTTGCCACCGTAGTTGAAAGACTTGCACGAGGTTTCCTGGATGATGGTAAATTAACAGTAGCAGAAATTAATGCGGCATTTTTAGCGGTAGATAAAAAAGCTACTAAATAATGCTATAATTAGAATATGAATAAATACAGCATTAACTTAGAAATAAAAGTTGAGGTTGAAGCTTTTAATCTGGAAGATGCCAAAGAATATATTAATGATATTTTTAATATTGACGATGAAATAAAATCTGTTAGTATCTTAAAAATTAAAGATATATCTAAATAGTTAATATATTAAATATGTTTTAATATTTAGTAAATAAAGAAAATGGACTTTATGACTAGAAATAAATTAAAAATAGAGTGGATGCCTGAACGCAACCATAATATTAAAACTGACTTAGATTTAATAAAGTTAGTTGATAATCATTTTAGCTCTTTTTTAATAAGAACTGCTTCATTTTTTTTAGACCCATGGACTATTGCAAATTACTATGCAACTTTAACAAAAAATATTAAATTTATTGTAGCTATAAACCCTGCCATGATGTCTCCTACATTTTGTGCTATTAAAATATCAACATTTCAAAAGATATTTGGAGATAGGATATCAATAAATATAGTTTCTGGCGCTGGAGTAGAAGAGCAAGAAACATTTGGAGACCATACACCAATTGCTGATCGATATATAAGATCAGGGGAATTTGCAGAAATAGTAAAAACTCTTGTTGTTAAAGGGAAAATAGATAATTTTGATGGTAAATTCTATAAAATAAAAAATGCCAAAATTGAAAGAGGGGATGATTTTGAGATAGTTTTTGCGGGATCTTCAGATAATACCATAGCATTAGCAAATAATTTTGGCCAAGCGCATTATTATTCCATGGAATCTTCAAAGCAATACATTGAAAGTAGAAGTAAGGTTATTGTTGAGTCAGCCATAAAATCAACAATAATAGTTGAAGAAACAAATGAACTTGCATGGGCATATGCTAATAAGCTTTTAGAATATTCAACTCCAGAAGAAGTACAAGAATTAAAAAAAGATTTGCAGGGGCACGAATCTGAAAATCAAAAAAGACAACAGGCCCTTCATAATTTTTCAAAAGATAATTTAATTGTTGAGGATGGGATATGGTCTGGAATGGGGCTGTTCCATGGCGGTGGAGTAACATCAATGGTCGGTAGTTATGAAGAAGTTGCTGCCTTAATAGAAAAATTTTACAATTTAGGATTAGATAGAATACTAATAGCAGGCAATCCAGAACTGCACTTTGCAAATAATTTTATTAACGGCGTCATCCCAATATTAAAGAAAAAACAAATTTTATGAAATACAATAGATTTTTTAACATACATATTCCTAAAACTGGAGGTACTCATTTTACAGAAAATATGATGCCTTCTATGAATAAAATTTTAAATGATAATGGAATTAAAACTAGCCCACAAACATCAGAAGATACAAAGCACTGGTGCTGGTTTGAACCATTTATATCAGATCAGACGTACATATATACAACTTTACGAGACCCAGTAGAAAGATTGGTAAGTCAATTTTGTTGGCAAGCAATTTCTGCTATTACAAAAACAAATACCCCTTACACAGAAGAGGATATAAATAAAAAATCTTTTTATAAATGGCTAGAACACAGTGATGGTTTATATAGAAATGTTCAATCAAAAAGTTTAGTTTATAATAATAAAGATTTAAACCTATATAAATCATCTAGTAATTTAAGTTGGGAAAAGGATGATATTCCTAAAATGAATCATTTCATGTTTACGGATCATTTTAAAAATTTTATAATAAATGAAGAAACTTTAAATAAAAATATAAAAAGAATTAATTTTATTGTTAAAACAAAAGATATGTCTACAATTGATGGACAGCAAAAAATCATAGATAAAATTTTAAATGATTTACATATAAATACTACAATAGAAAAAAATAAAATTAAAGAAACCAAAATTAATTCCCTTGCCAACCCAGTATCAAAAAAGGTTTTTAATGACCTAGAAAACTGGGAGATAGATAATTTATATAAGTATCAAGGAATAGACTCAGAAATATATTTTTCTGACCTATACACAAAATATTAATATGTTAAATAGGCTTGACACGGATGCATTTTTTACTGTATAATTATTACAAATAGGGCGGACTTACCTATGGAGTAAAATGCTATACCTCACTGCCGATGGCGTTGATATATTTATAAATAAATGTCAAGCAAGACCCCAAGATATTTTTTGGAAAAGCTACGACCTAATAATCTGGAAAAAAAATGAAAATGGCTATTCTAACGTAGCTGGCATGTATAGAAATAATTCTTGGGGAATTGCTGAAAAGTTTTCAGTTAATGAAAATGGAGTCTGGAGTCTACCAAAAAAATATGTCAAATATCTTAAATGATCTTGGAATAGATAAAGATTATAGTTCTTGGAGAGATTTTGCTTTATGTTTAGGACTAGACACTAATTTATTTTTTGATAAATATGAAACTGATGTCAATATAGCAAAAGCAATAGATGAATCATGCCTTTCATGTCCAGTTCGTTCTATATGTTATGAAAATGGAATAGAAAATAATGAAAATGGAGTCTGGGGCGGGGTTTATTTAAATTATGGAGAAGTTGATAAATCTAAAAATTTACATAAAACAAAAACTATATGGAGTAGATTAAAATGATATACCTTGGTAAAGATAAAGATCATTTTAAATATGGCGTAAATGAATGGACTGGCGAACCAAATAAGCCAACATTTTATAATATAGAAATGGCAAAAAAAATTAGAGAATTAAAAAAGCCAGCTAATGACTTAAAGATGGACATAGTAAAGTACCCAGATTTTTTAGCAATTAGGTTATATGAAGACAACTTTGCTAGATATGATGGTACACTTAAGGCCAGAGTAATTGAGTATGTTGAAATGGTAAAAAATATATTAGAGTCTTACGGAGTAAGAGTTGAACTTGAAGGAAAGCCAGGGGGTGGGTAGTGAGATCAGAAGAAGAAGGTAGAGCCATGGAAAAGGCATATAGAGAATCTTTATTAGAATCATTTGATACATACATGTCTGCTCCAAAATGTGAAGACTATGAATTTATGCTTACAATTTCAAGAGACGGGGAAACCCCAGCAACATCAATATACAGATTTGGATCCGCATTTGAGGCATTTGAAGCATTTAATAGATATGATAATTTTGGTTTTGCTAAAAACTATTTGACTGTATCTTTATATGAACCAAATAAAAATATAACTACAAGAGTATTCAAAAGAGCCGTGGCTGGAGAATGTAGCTATGTAAGAAAAAATTATATAAGATCAGCAAAAATGCTTGCCTCATTAAAAAATAGCATGAATAAAGAAACATATAGCACTATAGTTAATAAGCTAGCCCTTATATTTTCACAGGATAATATAAGATTTGATGCACAAAGATTCTTTGATGATGCTGAATGTGCAGACAGGATAATAGAATAATATGGAAGAAATAGTGCTTTGCTATTCATGTAATAAGCCAAAAAATAAAGTAAGTGTAAAGAAATCAACTATACTAGCAATAAATTTACTTTTGTGTTCTACTTGCAATGAAAACAAGATAGAGCCACGCTGGGCTGTAATCCTAGCTGGAAGACAATATGGTGCGGAGCATGTAAAAGATTTTATAGCTAAAAAAAGATACAACGGAGATGAAATAACAGCATCTGAATTATTAATTTAATATACATATAATGGTATAATTAGGGATAATGATTTCAGACTACATACAGCCAATTATAGGCCTACTTGGCTCATTATTAAGCGGCTTGGCAGTTCATTTAATTTCTAATAAAAAACACAAAAAAGTTATTTATCTTGCTAATGAGCAAAAAAATAAAGATAAAGCTGAAATTGAGCTTAAAGATTTACAAATTAAATTTTACAAACTTGAAAAAGATTTAATTGAGTGGAGAGATAAATATTACGCCACAATTCAAGATTTAATATTAGTTAAAGCTCAATTAGAAAAAGCTATTTTACAATTAGAATACACTAAATACAACTTTTTAATTACAGATAATCAAATTAACGCACACGAATGAGGGCTGGCGCTATTAATTTATAAATAGTATAATATTTATATGACATGTATAGTTGCAATTGCACAAAGTGGCGTAGTTTATATGGCTGCCGACCACGCAGCATCCGATGAAAAAAGCGGGTGGATTATGGTTAGAAAAGATCCAAAAGTTTTTAAAGTTGGACAATTTGGTATAGCTTTCACGGATAGTTTCAGAATGGGACAGATACTTCAGTATAATTGGGTTCCACCAAAATATACTCCAACAAAAACAAACGCAGGCCTGGATAAATTTATGCGTACAAAGTTTGTTGATTCAATAAAAGATTTGTTTAAAGAACAGGGCTTTGGTTCAGTGGGACAAGCTGGATCTGAAGATGAAGGTGGAATATTTTTAATTGGAATATGCGGTAAGCTTTTTACAATGGATGAAGATTTTCATATTGGAGAAAATGTAGTTAACTATATGGCAGAAGGAAGCGGTGCAATGTTTGCTTTAGGAGCTTTGCATGCAACTAAAAAACAATCTAACCCAAAAATAAGACTAAAGTTGGCTTTAGAGGCAGCAACTGAATTTTCAATGAGCGTGGCACCCCCATATACATATATTCAGGTATAAGGTATAATTAGATATGCTAAAAAATGTACTAGTGGTTATTGGGATATCAATTATTTCTTTGATTATATCAAGAGTAGTCATTAGGTTTTTTAAAAAATATGATATTGGTGTATATTATATAAATAAACAAGAGGAAGAAGCAATGGCGGATCAAGAAAATTTAGACATAAATCTTTTACACCCAAGCGACTACAGTAAATCTATGGATTTGCGTGGAACTCCAACACATTTATGTGTATGCGGTTGCAACATCTGGAATGTAAAAACAATTTTTGATAATTTTGAAATAGCAACATATTTTATTGATATGGAATGTGCTAATTGTGGAAGTCTTGCAACCGCACCCACGCCACTAGACAGAGAGAGAAAAGAATGAGAAAGTCAGATAGAATCAGACAGCTAGAAATTCAAGTTGCAAAAATGGAAACTTGGATAGAGGTAATGACAGTAAGTCTATCTAATTTAATAGACTCACAGCAAATGGTGCATGACGACGTGGAGCTAGATTCTGGTAAATGGTATAAAAGACCCCCAACAGACTCTTGACACTCTAGTTTTATTTGATAGAATTATCCTATGAATAAAAAAATACTATCTGCATTAATCGCATTTACACTATTAGTTCCAGTTTCTGCAAAAGCAGCTGGATTAAAAAATCAAAGCGTCTTGACTCCAACAGTTGCAATCCTAGATACTGGTATTGATATGACTTTGCCAATATTTAAAGATAGGGTTATTCAAGAAGTTTGTATACTTGATTGGTCAACTTGTCCAAATGGATCATCCTTTATGGAGGGTCCAGGTTCAGCGACTTTAACCCCTAAAGTTTTATCGGTAGCGGGCTGGGAACACGGCACACAGATGGCATCAATCTTTTTAAAATCTAATCCAAATGCAAATATTATTTTTATTAAAATAATTGGTAATACTCCAGATGGATTGAGGCAGTCATCTTTTGAATCTACTGTATTTAATGCGCTTAATTGGGTTGCAGCAAATAATTTAAAATATAATATTAAGGCAGTTACAATGTCTCAGGGGCATCATAATCTAGGCGCTGCTGGAACTAATTATTGCCCAACTTCGTCAACTACAGTAAACTCAATCAAAAATTTAATATCTTTGGGAATTCCAACGTTTTTTCCAGCAGGCAATGGTCGTGATTATTCAAGAATTGATTGGCCTTCATGTTTAGACGATTCAATTTCTGTTGGAGTAACCGATAAGCAGGGGGATATTTCAACTATTAGTAATTCTGATCCTTTAAAAATTGATTTCTTTGCACTTGGAGCATTTGATGGAATTACATCAGCAGGCGGAGTTTTAAAAAATGTTTTGGGCTCATCCGCCTCTACTCAAGTAGCAGCAGCACAATGGATGATTTTACAATCTGCAAATACAACATCTTCTTATAGCACATTATTTAAATTGCTTGCAGATTCTGCAGTAAAAACAACTGGAAGACAAGGAACTTTTAATAAACTAATTAATTTAAGTTTAGTTCCAATTGCAATACCAGAACCTGGACCTACTGCAACTGAATTAGCTGCACAAAAAGCAGCAGCAGATGCTGCAGCTAAATTAGCATTAAAAATAGAGGTAGACAAAGCTATTGCAACAGCACAATTAGAATATGATACAGTAGTTAAAGCAGCAGCAGATAAATTATCTGCCTATAAGATATCACAATTGGCGAGATTAAATGGATAATAAGCTTACAGTTCTTGAAGAAATAATTAAAGAAATTGGAGAGGAGCTGTATCAAAAATGGTACAACGCCCTAGCCTTAGAAGACAGGACTGAAGAAGCTTCTCAAGCTATGTCATCCAATGCTGGGCAAACTACAATTTGGGTAATACAGAAATTTATGAATAAGTTTAATAATGCTGCTGAAGAACTAAAGGGGAATAAATGATAGTTACAGATCAAAGTTTTGACAGTGTTCTTAAATCTCATGATTTAGTTCTTATTGATTTTTGGGCTGAATGGTGTGGTCCTTGTAAAAAGATTTCTCCAATTTTAGATGAAATCTCTCAGGAACGTGGTTTATGGGTTGGAAAGTTAAATGTTGATGAGAATCCTATAAAATCATCTGAATATTCCGTAACATCAATACCATATATGGTACTATTTAAGTCTGGCAAACCAGTAAAAACTATTGTTGGTGCAAAACCTAAACATTTAATGCTTGAGGATCTTTCAGAATGGATTTAAAAGAATTGGATGCAGATCATTTAGAGTTTGAAATATGGCTCAAGAATGGATATGATAGGGGATGGGTTTCAGATGTATTTTGCAATACACATGATGGATCGCCAATGGATGATGAAGAAATGCAAGAGTGGGAAAATGGCGGAGACCCATGTTCTTTTCAAGTTAGAGTAAATAAATTACACTAATAACAACATTTTGTTTTAAAAAGTGTCTTATAATATGTAATATAAATATATTACTATAAATTTCTATATCTAATAGGATGTAGAGTAAAAAGGAGAATAAATTAATGAAGTCATTAAAGAAAATAAGTCTAGTCATTGCTGCAGCTCTGGCTGGTACAGTTTTTAGCACGGTATCTGCTTATGCAGTACCTACTATCGTAGTGTCTGTTAATTCTGTTGCAGATACAGATGCAAATACATTAGCTGGTGCAGCAGTAGTAACTGTTCCATCAGACAATAAAGTAGACGCTGCAGATGCAGTAAAGTTTGCCCTAACAGGCGTTGATACAGGTACAGTAGTAACTGCAACAACAACAGGAGCATTTATTGTTTCAGCACTTTGGGCATCAACCGCCACAGTAACTTCTGCTTCAGGAGTAACATCATACACAGTTAATACTGGAACAGGAACAACAGCAGAATTTTATGTTTACACAAAGTCAACTGCTACGGGTACTGTAACAATTACTAACGCTGGAAATACATATGTTTATTACGTAAAGGGCACTGCAGGTCCTGCATATAACCTTTCAACAACAGTTGCAGATTCTGCAAATACTTCAGCAGTAGTTGAGTATTCAACTAAGGTTACAGATGTTTTTGGAAACATTCCAACAGCAACCACACCAGTGGTTACAGTTATTGGTGCAACCATTTCAGTAGCATCATCAGCATCAGATGCTACAACTGGTATCTCAAAGGTTACAGCTACATATCCTGCAACAGCAGGAAATGCAGCAATTAACTTTGCTATTACAGCAACAGACGTTGATGGACTTCCAGTATCAGTTAAATCTGTTACGAAGTTTGTAACAGTTTCTGATCTTGCTACAGCTAATGCATCTCTTACTGCACAACTTGCAGCATCAATTGCTGCTCGTGTTGCTGATTCAGCAGCATCAGTTGCAGCTTTAGCTAAGGCAGCAACAGACCTAGCAACAGAAAAAGCTGGACGTACATCAGATAAGTTGGCATCAGACAAAGCACTTTCAGATGCAAAAACAGCAGCAGCAACAGATGCTACTACTAAGGCTAACGCAGCGCAGGCAGCAGCAGACCTAGCAGCTGCAACATATAAGGCAGAGTATAATGCTCTTGCTACTAAGTGGAATAAGGCTCATCCAAAAGCTAAGGTTGCACTAAAGAAGTAATATTTAAATTAAAGGGGCGGGGCTTGCTCGCCCCTTTAATACTTAAATGATAGAATTGAGATATGGAATCCACTAAAAGAAGTTTATATAAAGCGGCAACATGGCATATATTACATATGTTTATGGTAGGAACGACAGCGTTAATAGTAACGGGCAGCATAAAAATAGCAGCCATACTTGCATCAGCTGAATTAGTTTGGGAATCAGTTGCATATTTTATACACGAAAGAGTGTGGGCAAAATTTGGACATAAGGTAAAATAATGGGAAAACATTTAGATAAAATGAAAAGAGCATTAGAGCAAAGACAAGCAGCCACTTATTCTAGCGGACAAAAAAAGCCAGGCTCTATGAATATTAAAAAAACTGGTTACCGTGGACAAAAAGCTAAGGGCTCAAAATAATATATGCAAGATAATATTTGCCAAATTGAAAATTGTAAAAATCCAGCTGAAAGAATAACAAGCACGGAAACTAAATACATAGAAATTTGCAGCGATTGCTGGAATGAAAAATATAAAATGTAATATTAATTGAATTGGAGAATTCAAATGGCACAAGGTAATTGGAAAACAACAAGTTTTGAATGTCCTAAATGTTTGACACAAATACACATAGTGACATCCCTTCCAGACAGCTTCTCCCCATTTAGAATTGCTTGTCCATGCGCTTATGCTGACATGCACAGGTATAGAAACTGGACAGAAGTTCCAGAAAATGAAATACAGTGGGAAGATTTAAAGCGCAGGTGGGAGCATATAGATTCTTTTCCTCATGCAATACCTTTTATGCCAGTAGAGAGTATAGGGTGTATTTGTATCCCAGGCCATCCAACAAATCCAAACTGCAGAGAACCTGGGTGTATTGCCGAAATACAAAAAACACAAAAATAATCATATTGCAGGGTGATAGCAGATTATTTGGTATACTAGACTGATAAACGGAATACTAGTCCCGTTTAAATAAATAACCTATAGGAGCAATAAAATGACAGATGGAAAAGATTTAACTGGTTTCAATGAAACTCGTTCCCCAGGAACATCACCATGGGCAACAGAAAGCTACACAGAAGCACCAAAGTCAGCATTCCCAGCTAAAGACATGTCTACACAGGGCAATTCAGGATTGGGTCAAGAAGGATCAGCAGGGGCTAACGAGTCTGGCGCTGACTTTTCCGACAAACTATAATGTGCGTTGAATGCGGATGCGGTATGGATACCGTAGGGACATCTACTGGAATGATGGGTGTTGAAATTAAAGATATGTCCAATCAAAATGGACCAATGGGAGAAATGAACTAATGGGATTTTTAGATAAGCCAACTTTGCATAATCAAAATGTAAATGGTCCAGAAGCTACAACACCAGAAGCAGTAGCGCCAGAGGTTGTAGTTGAAATTACAGTGCCAGAGGTGGTAGTAACAGAAACTCTAACACCAGATGTAGTAGAAACTCAAACTCAGGAAGATTTCTGGGCAAGAGCTTGGAAAAATAGAGGGGTTTAATTAATGTCGGAAGACACAACAGCAAATGATGTTACAACATCCGCTAAAACTCCAAAAAAATATCCTAGGCAAGGAATGAAAATTGATGTGAATAGTCACGGCATTCGCAGAGAAACAAGTTTAATTCCAAAACCTAATAAGAAAACAGGTAGAAAAAAAGTATAAAGATCTATTGATAACATAGCCTATATATAGTATAATATTATATATAGGTTATGTTATTTACAAACAGAAAGAAGTAAAATGATAATTCAGGTAATTGGTTTGCCAGGAGCTGGGAAAACAACATTTGCAAAAGAACTTTCAAGTAGAATTAACGGGATACATTTAAATGCAGATGAAGTAAGAGCTGATTTAAATAAAGATCTTGGTTTTTCTGCAGAAGATAGGATTGAACAGGCTAGAAGAATGGGTGCACTTTCCCGATTGCTTTCTAATAAAGGACATCACATAGTTGTTGATTTTGTTAATCCAACTAAAGAAACTCGTGAGGCTTTTGGAACACCAGACAAAGTTGTCTGGATGGATAGAATTAAGCAAGGACGATTTGAAGATACAAATAAAATTTGGGAAGATCCAATTACTTTTGATTTACATTTTGATGAAAATTCCGAATATTTAGAGTCAGTTAAATCTACTATACCTACATTTAAACTACATGACTGGAGAAAGCCAACTACGTTAATGCTTGGTAGGTATCAACCATGGCATGAGGGCCACCATGCATTATATGCAGAAGCATGGAAAAGAACTGATCAGGTTGTAGTTGGAGTAAGAGATACATATGGCACAAGCGAAACAAATCCTTTATCATTTGATGAAGTAAAGCACTATATAATGGAAGATGATTTTATGCATAGTGCTTTAGTGGTAAAATTTCCAAACATAACAAATATAGTTTACGGAAGAGATGTAGGGTATAAAATAGAGCAGGTCAAGCTTGGAGATAAAATAGAAGCAATTTCTGCAACACAAAAACGTAAAGAGATGGGCATATAATTTATGTTTATAACACATCCAGATAGTAGCATTAATTTATTGCTATCAAAATCTGGATCGATACTTGACTTTGGTTGTGGTGATGGAGGGTATAGCAGGCATATTAGTAAATTTTATGATAGCATAGATTTATTTGATTATGAAGATATTATTAATAGTATTGACCCAGATATTTCTGATATTAGTAATGTTAATTTGTATTCAGACTGGGAGATAGTTAAACTAAATAATTATACTGACATACTTTGTGGATTAGTTTTTCAGCATATGCATCCTTTGGATCTTGATATATATCTAAAAGATTTATCTAAAATGACAAATAATCTTATTGTAAAAAGTAGAAATGATTTTAATCCATATATAAGAAAAGAATTACGTTTTGAAGATGATCTTGTTTTACCTTATATAGAAAAATATTTTAGTGTTAAAAGCATGGAGATTGAACGCAATGGCCAATGGTTTGTTGGATCATTTTACCCAAGAAAGATAGATTAAAATGAAAACAGTAGGAGAAAGATTAGGCAATTTTGCAGTAACAGGTGTTAAGCCAGGGGTATTATCTTACGAAGATAGCTCCTTTGAAGTAATTACACAAGATTCATTTCAAGGGAAATGGAAGATTATTGTTTTTTACCCAAAAGATTTTACATTTGTATGTCCAACTGAAATTGTTGCATATGATGCTTTAGTAAATGATTTTAATGACAGAGACGCAATACTAATGACTGGTTCTGTAGATAATGAATTTTGTAAGATTGCATGGAGAAATGCACATGATGATTTAAAAAAGACTAATTCTTGGTCATTTGCAGATACAGGGCACCAGTTAGCAAATGATCTTGGAGTGCACCACTCTTCTGGTGTAACATATCGTGCTACATTTATTATAGATCCAGATAACATTATCCAGCATGTTACTTGTAATAACCTAGATGTTGGCAGAAACGCCGATGAAGCTTTGCGTGTGTTAGATGCACTACAAACAGGTGAATTGTGTGCATGCAATAGACCACTCGGAGGAGAAACTTTATAATGTCATGGGTCGACCAGCTTAAGGACTCTCTTCCAGAGTATGCAAAAGACATTAAGTTAAATCTTGATGCAGTGATTAATAGATCAACTATTGATTCTGAGCATGCTACATATATTTCAATAGCAGCAGCATTTTCAACAGGAAATGCAAAGCTACTTACTTTTATAGTTGCAAATGCAACCGATGAAGTTGAAAAAAATGCAGCCCTGACTGCTGGTTCTATAATGGCACAGAATAACGTTTGGTACCCTTTTGTTGAAATGGTAAATGACGTAAATTTAAAAGGACTACCTGCTCAATTAAGAATGAATGCAATAACCTCGCATGGAGGAACAACTAAAGCAAAATTTGAAGCATATTCCCTGGCTTCATCTATTATAGGCAAATGTAATTTTTGCGTAAAAGCACATTATGAAACATTAAAACAAGAAGGCTACAGTGTTGAACAGTTACGTGATATTGGAAGAATTGCGTCAACAATTAATGCTGTATCAAAAATTTTATCTGTTTAAAATAATTTTTAAATAAGTTATTGACTAACTTACTTATATATAATATACTGTATATTAATAGAAAGGAATTAATTATGTCAAATCCGACAATAATTTTAGTAGGCCGTTTAGGCCAAGACCCCGATCCAATTGGCGACTCAGGAATTCGTTTAAGAGTTGTAACTAATGATAGATCAAAAAATGATTCTACTGGCGAGTGGGAAGACAGAGATACCTCATGGTGGACCGTAAAAGCTTGGGGAAAGCTCTCAGAACAATCTAAAAAGTCTCTTAAAAAAGGTCAAGAAGTTATGATTCAAGGTAAAATATATGAAGAAAATTGGCAAGACAATACAGGAGCTAAAAGAACGGCATATGAAATTAAAGCAGATCAAATTTCAATAACATTACATGCTTTGACTAAAGCAAATAAGCCTGAAGATATTTGGGCTAATCAACAAAATGAACCAACCCCATTTTAATGAAAGAAATATTTTTTACTACAATTACAGGAATGGGTGTTGGAGCAATTTTTAGTGTTTTTAAATTACCCGTTCCCGCACCACCAATGTTTGCTGGATTAATGGGAATATTTGGACTTTGGCTTGGATATGGAATAATACAAACTCTTTTACGTTAGAATAGTTTGGTATAATTGATATATGAGAAAGCTTTTAAATGGATTTTATCCTAATCTACCACGCATGCTGCAGGGTTCTGAAGTTGAAGAATTTGAAATAGCTGTAGATTTAACAATTCATACAAAAGCACCAGGAAAATGGTTATTAGTAGACCTAGAAACAGGTCAGGAATATATTGGCTCAGCTGTGCCAAACTTGTACGGTAAATGGAGAAGGATTAAAGATATATAAAATGTCTGAGAATGAAAAAACAGATTATCAAGAGAAATGTTTTTATTGTGATGAAATTGCTACTCATAATGATCAACATCATCTGACAATTATATCTGTATGTGTAAAGCATATGTCTCATGGATACTACTCTTAATATGAAAAATACATATACCTACCATTTTATATGCGAGTGTGAGTCTAAAATGGAAATGAATGTAATGCATGAGTTAGACTATATTCCTACTTGTTTGTTTTGCAATAAATTTATGACTATTTCTTATTCTATTAACCCAGATGGAGAAATTTGGATGAATTCCGCACTGCTTAATAAAGAAGAAATCCCTTATTGGGGATACGATGAAGGTGGAGAATCATGATTGATTGGTTAGTCAATAAAATATTTGGGTGGGATACACTAAAGAATGCAGTGTTTGATGAAGTTCATATGTATAATCATTTAGATAGCATTATGAAGGACCCAGACGGCATGGAAACAGCATCCCTAAGTTGGATGGAAGGCGAGATATGGTATGGCTGGACGTACAATAAAAATAAAGCTCGTTATTATTTTGATGATATTGGAAATAAGTCTCTCATAGGATTATGGGAAGATCAATGGCTAAAAGAGGCTGATGAAGATGAGTAAATGGATTAAGTTAGTAGGAGAAGTTAAGCACACCTGTGACCTCCCATGGTCATTAGGCGGAGTCGGAATGAGCCCAACACATTTACAACAAAAACACCAGGGATCAATTTGGGAATGCGATTGCGGTGAAAGATATATCTGGGATGGTAAATCCTTTAATATAACAGATTAAATATTTATGATTAACACTAATGGTAATAATGTGCCAGAAAATACTATAGCAATTTTGGGGTATCAAAAAGATAAAACATGGCCTTCTTTAAAAAGCCTTCGTGGAGAATTAAGAAGAGATTGGTTTGATGACCCTTATTATTTTTGTTTGCCAATTACTTTTGCAAATCAACTGGGTTTTGTTGTAGTAAGTTTATTTGATTTTACTGTTAGATGGGATGGAGGCAAAGAAAGAGAAAGCCTTACAATAACTTCTGATAATATGATTGAGGATGGAGTATATGGCAATGAAAAACAAAAAGTATATTCATTTTTTCATAATGGAACATTCACGGTATCACATGATTGGATGCTTAAAACTCCACCAGGAACTAATTTATATGTAACACAGCCACCAAACTATTTCATACCTGGTGTTAATACAATGTCTGCATTAATTGAAACAGATAATTTAGATAGAGATTTCACATTTACTTTAAAGGTTACCGTGCCAAATATGGATATTAATATTAAAGCTGGAGATATGCTCGCTTTATTTTTACCAATACCAAGGTACTATCCCGATTCATTTCAAATAAAAAGTGCAATGGAGATATTTAATTACGATGTATTAAAGTCTCAAGTTGATGCAATAGTGGCACATGCATCAGAAGATGCACAGCTAAAAGAAGAACGAGGCACCTTTGGAAGTTTATCAGAAGATGAAGATAGAAACCTAGGTATATACTTTAAAGGATTTAATCCCTATGGTGATAAATTCCCAGAACATCAAAGAAAGCCAAAGGGTGTATAATAGATTAATAAGGGTATTTTCCCTTTATTAGAGAAAGAATTAACATGGCACGCCCAATGTGTGAAAATTGTTCCATTCAAACCAACAGAGAAGCTTGGGCTAAATACCCAGATATGTTAGATCTGTGTAAAATGTGTAAATCTTTTCAGGATGCAATTGCACATACTATTGAAGAATATGAAAAAGTTGTTGCTGTTACTGCAAATATTGGTAAAAAAGCAAAATCTAAGTTTAAACCTTAATTAATATTATTTAAATTAGATCTAATTGATCAAAAGTGCAAAAAGTGCGGCGGGAAGAGACCTGCTTGTCATTACATGACTAGAAATGATATAATGTATATATGAAAAAGTATATGGTTGCTGATTTAATTAAAGACATAGCTCCACTTCCTGGAGACATGCAAGATATTGGTCAAGATAACATTATTGATCTATCACCCGTGGGCATAGCAACATATGCATATGAACCCGAGCATGACGTATACATCGTCACACTTAAATTAAATAAAGATGGTGAAGAGATGGAATACGTTTTGTCACAAGAAGGATTAATTGATCTAATTGAATTGGGTACTAAATATTTTTATAACGAAATGGAATCAGCTACTGAAGGGCGAATGTGGTAATGGGAGAACCAACAGTAATTGATGGGTTTATATCAAGAGAGACTGCTCTTTATTTACATGAACTATTAAAACCAATGGCAGTGATTAATCCAAAAGGGTTGCCTAATGTATATTTAAAAAATATTAAAACTAATGAAAATCAATTTACAGCCTTACAAAGAGATTTAATTCACAACATAGAAAGAGCTGTGGCAAGTGAGTTTAACTTTAAGCAATCACAAGTTACATTAGATAGAATTAACTATCAGATACTCCCACTAGGTAGAGAGCTTGGATTTCACACTGACTCATATGGTGAGAACGGACTTGATATGCAGCCAGGAGGGGTTGAGGGATACACAGACACCTACTGGTCAGCATTACTATATCTAAACGATGATTACGAGGGGGGAGAAATAATATTCTTCCACGATAATTCAGGAGAAGAAGAAAAATCTACTCCATATAAGCCCAAAGCTGGAACTTTAATATACTTTAAAGGAGATAGGCATCACCCACATGCAGTTAAAAAGGTTCTAACTAGCGAAAGAGCCAATATAATATTGTTTTATGATGTAAATGAAGCAAATTGATTGACAAATCTTAGTTAACTAAGATATAATGGCTATATGAATAAAAAATTACAATTCAATCTGGGGTTTGTAAAAATAGCTGTATTGGCTTTAGTTATTGCTTTATTTCCCACATCTGCATTTTCTGCAACTAAAATAATTTCAGGATCCGTTTGTAAATCTTTAAATCAGAAGACTGTTTATTTAA
>Ga0214919_10005980_pt1 | contig 16927 bp, 10 predicted proteins | sample LL1503_MetaG_FD_177994 | JGI IMG/M metagenome (GOLD analysis project Ga0214919, IMG submission 177994) | Freshwater microbial communities from Lake Lanier, Atlanta, Georgia, United States - LL-1503 | ecosystem: Environmental > Aquatic > Freshwater > Lake | place: USA: Georgia | collected... | reverse complement strand
TACACGCGTCACAGGAGACAAAAACTATCGGTGGTCAGCGAACTTTGCCTGAACGTGCCCCAAGAAGGGACTTAAGTTGGTGGCCCTGGGTTTAGTCACAGGGCACAATCGATCCCCGAAAATCAGGAATTGGGTCTCCTAATGATCTTTTTTAGTGCCTCAGTTGAAAGATCAGTATCTGTAACCGCCTTGATCGACTTAAGGTTCGTAAGTCGCTCTAACTCAGGTTGCCTCAGATGTTGAGCCGAAACTAAAAGACCTCGGGATGCAATTCCACCATAGTTTCTGAGATTATTCTCTAATTTCTGGATTGCTTCTTGCTGGATCAAACCAGCCTTGCACTCGACTATCCACAAACGTTTCCCATCTGTAAAAGCGCAGTCAAATTCTTGAACTGGCCACTTCTTCTCTTGGAGCGGATCGGGTTTATATCCAACTTCGAGTCCGATGCGAAGGTCATGAATTAACCCCTCTTCTTGAAGCGGGAGCAACAGCGAATAAACGTAGTCCTCTAACCAGCCACCACGAACAAATTCGAAGGATTCTTCATTCGGAACCACCATCTCAGTGCCTTGAAGGAGAATCTGAGTTGACCCGTCTTTTTTGACGACAAGTTCTCCATTAGACCAGTTTACTTTCAGTTCTTGCCTCGTCCCTTCTGGCCTCTCTCGGGAAGCGTTCCAATTCTTTGAAAAGTCCCGAAAAGACTTATCCCCATAAAGGCCTCTTAGGGCTTTCCGGTTGCTCCACATTTTTTCAGAAGCAATCAAATTGATTTGATCATGAGGATCAGTTTGCTGAGGAGACCTACCAGGACTGAAGATCGAAAAGTTGCTGACTTTGACAAGCTCCTCAACATCATCAACCCCTTTGAATGGAACTTTTACCCCATCACGAAGAAAAATCACATTGTGATTGTTCATCTCAAAATAAAATGGATCTAGCCCATTATCCCAGCAAGCTTGAAGCGCCCCAGCAAACATCAGTTTGGTACCACCCGTCAGATTGACAGCAACTGCAGAACCTTCGCTAAGTTTCTTCACCTGCTTGGTAATCGCAATCCGCGTGTCTGCCGGACGATAAGCATCTGAAATAACTATTGGTGAAGTCCTCGCATCAACCAGTTTGAGCAAGTCTCGCGCCTTTTTTTCATATTCGGATGTTGTGATGATCAGATGCTTCTGGGCTTCAAACTGTTTCATTCCAAAGTAAACTGGAATGCTTTGTTCACCCAACAAATGAATCACGAGTTCGTAATTGTGATCGCTAGAAGAGGTGGTACTTGGTGATTGAACCGAAGAATTTAAGAGCGCCTTTGGGAGGTCCACTCTTTCCGGTGGCATTCGAGGATCTGAACTCGAGATGACCCCTATTTTCAATTGAGGATTAGAGCGTGCAATGAGCGCCCAAGTGTAAGCCATGACAGGGGTTCCCGGACTCACATAGGTCGTTAGTTGCTTTTCATCTGGATCTTCAAGGGCTATTTTTACCGCTGCTGAAGATGCTGCGATTATTCCCATTGCATCGTTGAGTTTTCTCAATTCCTGAGGAACTAAACGAATATTTACAACTATTCCAAGATTTGTTAACTGACCTCGAAGCCAATCAGCAAAAATTGTGTGCCCTGCCGCCGTGTTACTAGCAGCGTCCACGTATCGATCAGTCTGATCTCGGGAAAGTGATTGACGTGCCAGCAACGGGGTTGTTACCCATTCCTCCCATTCTTCATAAACTTCACCTTCAAAGAAATGTTGAGGCTTTACAGGATTTGAGTAAGCGAGAATCACTACATCTGAGTATTCGCCCGTCTTGAGCGCACTAAGAATGGGACCGTCTGATTCTTCAAGACCAAGTGCAGCTCGTAAATCAGTCATGCCGTACCAAGTTAAAAGGTAATGCTTCATCGGTGTTCCCTATTTATCCGAAACGCCAGTAATGCGAATGCTGTTAGCACCATCATTACCCGTAAGGTACAATCGAAGCGCGTACAACAGGTCAGGGATTTTTGTGGACTCAACTGGTTTATCCACGTCCAGTTGGATTCTTGATTTTACTTCTACTTTGCTTTCCACCACTTGACGGATAATCACATCAACTTGTGCTGTCAATTTTTGTCCATCTTCACTATCTGGTGACAATAGAGATTTCACCTCAGAATTAAGAGACTCGCGTGTTCTCAACAATGCCAGAAGAAGTTCGAGGTTGGGCTGTAAATCTGAATCTAGGGTAGATCCAATCTTGGGACTATTTTCGAATTTCTTAATCCCATTCTCTAACTGCTGATGGATACTAGGCAATAAGACTTTCATATGTTCAACATTCAAATACTGAATGGGCTCCGGAAATCTCCATAAAGTGACAGAAAGTATCCAGTTTTTTCGAGCGAAGTTACTAACAAGTACCTTCTTGAAAATCTGTCGTTGCCAACTTTGAGAACAATCACCTAGTGAATATGCGACTGCCATATCTTCAAATTTTTTCAATTCTTTTTGGGAAGAAATCTGCAACAACCGATCTTTAATTTGAATCGGTGTATCCGCATGTAATCTGCACAATAGTTGGAACAGTTCGTCTTTGAGCCCTTTCGGGGTGAACTCCGACGCCCAAAGACGGAGAGAGTGATCTATGCCTCTAATCATCAGATCATGAAATCCCTGAGGTATTCCCGGTTCTTTGAAGGTTCGAATGTGGCGCCAAACCGTATAAGTCGGTACTCTTGCCCCAAAAATCTTCTTCTCAGCTTGAGTATAAATGTCGCAATCCCAGAATTTTTCTGCTCTAACTTCTTTCACTTTTGACGTAGGTACATTGATCCCGCACAAGAATTTTATGGACTCCGCAATCCAATCAAAGAGATCACTGTCCATGGCACCGGAAAAACGATCGGGCTTGTCCCTGGGCCATTTCTCTAGATCCTTCAAAGTTTTAAAATCTGGGAATGGAGGGACAGGCAACAAGTCCAGATCTATCTTGGTGGCTTCTGACATAGGCCGCCATTGCGCGGTTACCGATTCAAAGCTTGACGTTCCAATCCTTTCGCATGAAATGAAGCGAAGTTGATATTGATCTGCTTCACCATAGGTATACGTCAGATGCAGTCTGCACTCTGTGGTTTTGGAAAGAGGGAAACTCTGCGACTCAAGGTATGCCATATAGCCAACGTTGCTAGAACCACCCTTTTTATACAATGGGAACTCGTAGTGATTCCGGCCGGCATTTAATTTAAATGTCCTTGAAATCGGAATCGTTACAGCGGCATGCCGCTTCGGCGTCACAGTGGTATTGGCAGATACCAAAGGAAAACTCTCGAACAAACCCAGATCGTTGATTGCTTCACCCATTGTCAACTCAGGGAGTTGGTCACGCCAAAGTGGTATATTTCCAGCAGCAAACTGCAACTCATGCAAACGAATTCCACCACAGACTGGGCTTTCTTGAATAATGACGTAGTGATCAAAATCGCCGATCTCAGAGTTGCTTTGAATTTCACTGTCTTCGATGTCCCAGAATTCCTGAAAATCTAAGCAATCATGAAATTCGTTACGACTATCAAAATATGCAATTTCTGAGAGAGCGCTACTAATGGTCTCTTCATGCTTAAGAACCACAGCGGGGGTGCGTTCCCAGAAAAAACCTCCAGTTTCCGGTAGACATTCCTCAAGATCAATGTTGTGCCTTGCTATGAGTTTAGTTGCGTAAGTGGTCCCGCCCGATTTGTCAACTACTAGAACGCTAAAGCCATCTCTATTGATAATTGAGTAATCAACTTTTTCAAATACCGCGGCTACCGAACGGGGCAATGGGATCTGACCCATAAATTGTGAGTTGATATTGCGTCGTATGATGGGTATCTCAAAATCACCCAAAAAATCCGGGACTAGCCATATCAAGTTCTGATTAGCAAACGGTTTTTTTAGTTTGCGTACAAATGCACTTGCAGCTCTATCTTTTAGTTGCTCATCGATCTTCTTACCAAAGAATAAATCTGAACTAGAAATCAAGGATGAGTCAGCATGAAGAACAACCGCATCAGAATTGAATAACTCAATTTCAACTATTTGATTCTTGCCTTCTTGATCTTTTCTACTCCATTGCTGCCAAAGAAATTTCTCTAGCAAAACCCACACACCATCTTGTCCTACGGTTGCATAACGAGGCTGGATATAGGTCAAATCAACACAAGAAATATCAGTAAGGGGCGCGTAATCTTCTGGCCGATCAACACAGTCTTTTTCTTTTAATTTTGGAGTGATCCAAGATTCGATCTGAAATCGGTCATAGTCAAATAGGACGGGAATATCTCCGAAAACTGTCATCGCTTCGGAGTACTTTTTCGCGTAGGACCCCCACTCCTCAATTATCTTTTCCCGATGATCTATCTCTTTAAAGTCGGAAGCAATATCCTCATCCAATTTTTTTAACCATCGCCAAGCATTCCATACTCGGCGGTAGTCCCGATGGGAGAGGATTGTGTTGTTAGGGGGTGTATTTTCCCAGCGCGATATTTCTTTTGCTTCATCAGTTCTCAGCCAACGATAAATGTCATTAAGTAGGTCATCTGAGATGCCTAAGTACTTCTGTCGATCCTCGAGCAATTCTGCCAATCGAATGACAAAATCCTTTAACAATCGATTCTGTGGAAGATCGATTGATTGGTACCGACGAACGGCCTGCATATATGGCCTACCCGAAAGTTTCTCGCGGATATTGCGTCCCGGTCGACGATTGAGAGCAATGAAACTTGAAACATTGAGTTCCTTTACTGCTCGAATAGAAAGCATCGCTTGATCACGACGAGGGTTCTCGTTTAGAGAAGAGAAAATTCGTTCAACTGCCGCCCTGCAGTGATCAATTATTCTCCAAAGTCGATCACGGATCTCTGAACTCTCGTCGAGAGTGCATAGTTTCCTCATGATTTCATCGAATCCGCTAGGCAAAGCCTGACCAGACTTCGGGTCAAACTCGGCGATCGAGGCATACCAATGGTGTTGACGAATCAATTGACGTGCCTGGTCCCCGTCTTCACTTTCCTCATTAAAGAGCCGATAAACATCACGAAGTTGCATCTGGCCCCTCAGCAGATTGCTCAGGGCTATCAATCATCGTTTCAACAGATGTGTCTTCTTCTAAGTATTTTGCTGACTGCCACATGAACTGCCCGTAACCAAGGTCCATCGCCAAGTCAAAATCTCTTTCAAGTTGAAACCCTGTGCCGTCAAGACCGGACACCAATTGAGCTCGAATTTTGTCCAGACATTCAATTCGAGAAGTACCCCGAGTATCAATACCTCGAAGTTTGGGCATTACTTTTTGAACTAACTGATCCTCAAACGCAATATGCATTGCCTTTTTTCTCGTAGCGCTGTCGTTGGTGGTCCCCGTTACACCAGGATAATTCGCCATGTAATACTCAATTGATTGCCAAACACGGTGACCGATTGCACGGCCCGCCGCAGAGAGCGAATTGTTCATCTCCTCGATAAAAGTCTTATATGGCTTGATTTCCTCATCTGAAAAAGTGCTCTCACGCACAATCCAATTTTCCCAAATACTTCTCGGAAGCTCGAGCCCACGATTCTTTGCATTTAACGCCAGCAAATTCTTTCGTCGTTTGAGATCTGTTGGTCTCGGAAAATAAATAATGATTGATCGATCAAGTACCTTGTCGGAAAGTGACTTAGTAGTTTCGTCTTGATTCATAGTTCCAACCCAAAGAACGTTTCGCCCCAACGGCAGTGGGTACGGCTCCATTCCTGCACCGATCTTGACCTGAAGCTCAGGCACCTCGGATCGCGTTTTTCCTCTCCGTAGCTCAAGTTTGCTTAAAAACTCGGCGAAATAGAGCTCCGGATGAGCCAGATTCATTTCATCTAACAACACCAAACACATCGCATCGCTTAGGCCTGGATAGCCATCTGAAGTCGACTCCCATTTTTCCTGACTCTGGGCAAGAAATCTCAATACTGGTTGAGCATCAAAGCGATTATCAATTGAGTTGAAAAAGCCCAGCATTGACTCTTGACTATCCCAGTTCGGTTGAACCGAAAGCGTTTCGTTGTAAAGCCCACCAAAGTGAGAATATAAACGCGGTAATTCTGATTTTCCGGTTCCGGATACGCCAGCAAGAACCGTAATCGGTGACCACTCAGCAGTTTTCAATGCTGTATGAAATGCATTGATAATACGAGGATGAAAATGGAGTCCGTAATCTGAGCACTTCTTGGCGACACCTTCTAGCCACTCTGACTCGCCAATTTCAGGCTGGGTCTTGGTCATCACCTCTTCTCTCTTAAAACGGGGGGTCTTTATCTCGTTATAGCGGTCTTGGATTTCAGAGATTTCTGCCGTGCGCAAGCGCTTCAATTCATTTTCCAAATGAACAGCTTGAGTTTTCCAAACCTCGCAATTTTGTTTAGAGGCTCTTAAGTCAGATTCAAGTTCGTTATTTTTACGATTCAGCTCACTGGACTGGGCGACTAATGACCTATTCTGCTCAATCTGCCTCCTTAAGTTGTCATTCTCACTTTGAAGTGACGTCTTTTCTATTTCAAGATCATTGAGGCGCATCCTTGTTTCTTCAGTCGGACGCGTCGCCAATTCTTCCCTCTGACGAGCCAAAAGTTCATTCAAAGTTTTGAGTTCCGAAATAACAGATGCCGGTTCCCGTCCTCCAAGCTGTTGTTGAAGTTGCTCAAAACCGCTCAGCAATGCCCCTTGTGACTGAAGTGTTTCACGAAGTCGTTTTTCATGATCCGATGCATCGCTCAATCTGGCTTCAAAGGTACTGCGCTCAACTTCCATTCGAGACGACAACTCTTCCTCGAGATTTGCTATTCGTCGGCGAACTTGATTACTCATTCGATCAGATAGTTCTTCAAGATTGAGTTCGTTGGCTTCAATTTCAATTTGTCGGCCTTCAAGTTTGCTTTGTAACGCATGCACGGCTCCCATTTGCCGATCTAATTCTTCTTGCTGCAACTGCAAAGTTGCTTGCTGGGCAGTTCTTAACTCATCCCATTCATCACGCTCGCGCTTCAGGGTCGAATGGATCCGCTCTGATTCCGTCTTTTCAAGTAGGGATAATTCTTCCAAGCAATCGGAGCGCAGTTTGGTTAATTCAGATTCCAAAAGTTCAACTTGTTGGGTGCGCTGATTGGCTATCTCGTTCTCAAGAGATAAACGTTGATCCGTATATCCTTGATCACGATCGTGTTCAGCTTTTATAACCTCATGCTCTCTAAGCACTATCTGTGCTTTTTCAATTTCGATTAGCTGCCTTTCGGCGATCAATACTGAAGCCAACTTTTCGAACTCTGCTCGTAAATCGAACAAGGTTGTTATAAAACCCTTTTCGCTCTGAAGTCGAGATTTAAGTGATTCAAGCCCAGCCATAACTTTCGCCGCTTGAACACGATTCTGGTCTTCGAGACGAGCACTTTCCTTAAGCGAGGATTCGAGTTCATTTGCCGAGATTGGTCCAGACTCGGAAGGGTTCAGCACAGAAGGTGAACTTCCTTCGGAATCAAGGTTAGGTGATTGACTCTGGGTGCCTTGAGTTTTTGGAATGTCTTTCTTAAGGCTTCTTTTGCTTGGTGGTTTTGCCATTTTGTTCAGTCTCTTTCAGTAATCTCGAGAATTGTTTTTATTGAATGGAGTGTTTTCTTTCTTAATCGCTCAACCTCAAACTTTGATAGCGAGTTGGTCTGTCCGCCATGTCCACGCAAATCAAGAATTTCTACAATGAAATCAAGAAAATCTGACTGCGCATCTGCAATTTGGATCAAGACATCGTCATCAGCTCTCACAAGTAGAGCCATAACCGAGGCACCAAGAGTTCGACCTCTTCCCTCCAAAGCGCTTTGAATTCGAAAGCTCTTTGCTTCAATCAGAGCATCGGGCAACTCACTAAAGCCAAACAATTGCGCTTTGCGATTGGCTTGTTTTTTAAGTTCCTCCTGAGTAATTCCGGGAGATTCTCCATCAGACCTCTCCAATCTGAAAAGCGCAGATTGAACTACTCCTTGTAAACCCGAATAAAGATGATTAATGAATTGACATGCGTCGTCACCATCTTTTCCTTCCAACCAAAACTTCTCAGCATCAACCAAAATGCTTTGTGTGCCAAGTTCTAATTTATTAACTACGTCGTAATCACCAAGAGCCAGATTCAGGCTTATTCGAGCCCTGAAGCGCCGTCTCATTTCCAAATCCTTGTCAACGGCAATACTTCGGTGGTCGAACTGAATTTCTGGCAACAACGTACTGACCACCGTACGAAGAGTTTCTTCCAATAATGGATTCTGTTCGTTAGATAAGCCGAGAGGATTTCCATGCCCCCGATCCCCACGTAGCCGAGAAATTTCTTGCAGTGTTGTTAAAAAGTTCGGATAAGTACTCGCTATCTCATACAGCGGGTGTTGCGGATCGGAATCAGCCTGCAAGAACGAAATAGCAAGAACTGTCTCTAACTCCGCTTTCCTATTTTCAAAGTCACCTATTTTGCCTAAAGCAATCGGCTTAAATTTGTAGCCACTTGGAACTACAAACCCGATCATCTTGACCTTAGATCTCATCTCTTCGTCGTAGTTTAAATGACTACTTTGACGAAGCCGCGCAAGTGCAATTGAAGGGTCATGAACTTCACAGCAATAGTAAAAAGCCCATTCTAAAGAACTGTAAATCTTCAGTAATGAACGATACTGAGAACCACTCTCCGGGGTGAGTGATGAAACAAGTTGAGGAAACAAGTTGCGGTTGGATTCTGTATCAAAAACTTCGCGGGCCGTTTGCGTTCCGACTTCGCTTACTAGGGAGGAATAGAAAAGTTCACTCCACCGATTTATCCACTCCTTTAATTTTTTGTCATGAGCCTGCAAATGGGAGAAAACGTCCTCGAGGACCAAGGAGTAGCCCATTCCGAAAGGGTCAGCAATCCGAAACCCTTCATCGTGAATCTGAATTCCTATCTTGCATTCTAAAAAATAGTCTTCCGGTTCTTCACTAATTCTTATTTGATCTACTTGCGGAACTTTTCTCATCTGGCCGTAAGCCCTATTTCGCCTTTGCATCTGATGAATGATGTTTCTTACATTTTGCGGTGTTGGGGCTGCAAGACGAGATGTTTTGGCTTGTAACTTAATGCCTTTTTCAATCACCTTTGTTTTGATGCTTGTTGAGTCTTCCAATAGATACAAAAATGGAAGGAATCGTCCTCCAACCAACTCTCGGAAAATCAACCCAGACACATGTACCTCGTTAGACAAGGATTTTTCCCAAGTTTCCCGTTGTGCCGCAACGATCATATTTCCGTTGTCAATAAGTCCTTTATCGCGCAATCTAAGAACAACGTTTCGAACTAGATCAATCGGAATACAAATCTCCTCAGCAAGGATTTTTTCATCGACTGCACCAAGTAATTCAAGGATCTGAAGAACTACGACTTCAAATGGATTGAGGATCATTTGATTTACATTGTTTGGCAGAGTGACGCGATAGGCATCTACTGGCCACACAAGGCTTCGGGGCTGTCCGAAAATGGACGAAAAAGGATTATGGTCTCCAAAGTCAAGAGTTTGAAATGACACGTTCATTCACCCGACACTAAATTCTGGGCAAGTTCATAGAAGTTAACTAATCCAGGAATGAACTCTCTCGCCAATTCACTAGCCAGAAGAGAAGAATCCCCAACAACTACTAGCAGTTTTTTTTGTCGACTCATCGAAACATTGAGTCGATTTGAAAGTATCAAATGTCCATAAGTTGATCGAGCCTGTTTCGCTCGGTCATCAGTTTTATCGCTGAGGCTTCTAGAAATTGTTCTGACCACAGACAGAAATACGACGTCAAATTCCATTCCTTGGAACGAGTCCACAGTCCCAACTCGAATCTTTCGGACATCATCTGCAATGTCACCGAGTTGCTTGTGAAGTTCCTCGCGAATTTTATCTGCCTGTGCTTTATAGAAAGAAATAATGCCATAGGTGAGACCTTGACCTTCAGGAGAGTTGATCCAAGTTTTGATTTGTTTGACTATCGCATCAACTTCTGCAGAGCGAAACCAACTTTTTCCTGCTAGTTGGTTTTTACCCTTGTCTATCGACACATCAATCCACATCGCGGGTTGATTATTGGTTCCCGGAAGGTGATGCACAAATTCTTCCGGTGGCAGTCCTGAAGAAAAGTGCTCAGACCTATTAAAGCGCTCATAAAAATTTTGACTGATGAAATCTCCGAGAATCGGGTGCATCCGAAACTGCTGATCCAAAGTCACGCGCCGCACGTATTGATCGGTTTTTTCGAGTTCTTTAAGCCTTTCAGAAAACAAGTACTCGAACATTGACTTTTTCAACCAAAAGTTCTCGTCCTCAATGGCTTCATCGTTCTCAATGCACGCCTCCACTTCCTTATCAATCATGTGAGGAAGTTGCCTATGGTCGCCAACCAAAATTATCCGCTTTCCTTGGGCCATCGCAATCATTAGGTCCCGAGGGGATACGCGCGCTGCTTCGTCAATGATCACATACTCGTATTCAAAGCCTTCATCACCTTTCCCAATACCTTTTGCCTTCTGTGCCTCGCCGCCAACACTTTGCTGAACAGTTGCTGAATAGGCGTAGCTGTAGTGTGCAACGGCGTTGGCCATACCTGTCGGGTTGTTTTCAAGGTCTACCAAAAACCTCGCTAAACAGGCAGATTTCTTGTCAGTAGAGGAATGCCCATACCTCTTGAGTTGAGCGACGGCACACTTCGCTAAATTTAAGACCTCGTCATTGAATTTTTCCACATAGTAAACCGGAGGCTCAGTCCATTCTGCCAAAAGGGCCCGCTTTAGATCAGCGAGTTCGCTCAAGAACGGTGGGACTCCATTTACTGTTTTCCAAGATGCTGCCCTACTAAGGAGGGACAATTGATTTGCATCCAAAAGATCTTCAAGATCGACAGATACATCATTGGCCCGTTCAGGACCGTCATCAGCGAAACTTTCAGGTCTAGTGCGGATTCGATGGATTGAAGAAAGGTGGGGACTGCTGTCAACCAGAGTCTGTCCGCCTGATTTCAATTGCTTGTACAGACGATCAGCTTGTTGGGAAATATTCTCACCGAGTACTGCGCCCCCTAAATCTGCTATTTTTGCAACGAGCGTTACCGCAAGTTTTTGAGAAGGTGATTGCAGATACTGGTCGGATAAATCCTTAATTGCAGACTCTTGTTCAATTTCTTGTATATGAGGGTTTTTCGCCCTTAGTTGCCTTGCCACCTCTTCGCACCAGTCGGTCAAGTTATTAATAAAGAGGTTTTCTCGCTGATCGCCTTTCGCGCCGAACTTTGGTACTGGCAGCCCATTCAGAGATATTCGACCAATCAAGTTCTCAACTGCATCTTGTTGATATGCAGTCAGAAGCACCTGGCCTTTATTTACCTGTCCTCTTTGAGTCGCTAGTTCATTAAGGCGCTCAACTAGCGCAGCGATAACCGTGGTTTTGCCCGTACCAGGAGGACCTTGTATCAACGCAATATCGGGAGTGTTGAGAGCGATCTCAATTGCTTTCTCCTGCATGAGAGTTGGCCGATTCTTGAATATTTTTTCCCGTACAAAAGCAGTAAGAGGTTTAATTCTTTGCGGAGATCGCAAAGAGTTTATGGTGGCTCCCTGTTCAATCAGAAGACCCAACTGCGGGTTAGCAGATCGTCCTTCAACTATTAATTTTCGCGCCTTTGCCCGACGTTTAATCTGGGCAGTCTCCCCAGCAATAGAAAGTACCAGGATCCCTGCTCTCGGTAGGTTCTCAACCTCAAGTGTCAGCATCCGACTATGGCGCTCAAAGTTGACTATTCGTATTCGCGATAAGGACTCATCTTTTCTCATCATCAAATTTCTAGAAAATTCGGAAAAACTAAAATTAGGATCTTCTATGTAATCTGGAATTGAGTCTGAAAATTGAAGTTCTTCTGGGACATCATGATTTGACAGAAGTTCCATCGCAAATTCGTTCGCATCAGTAACATGAACTTGAAATTTTTCGCCTGACTTCTCAGCACCATCCTGATATTTCAAGGCTCCAAATTTTCGATTTCGACTAAGAAAAAGTTCGCCCTCAAGCGCTCCAAATTCATCCCACTTCCGCAAATAACTTGACTCTGCGTTTGTCAGTGAATTGAGTTGTGCTTCTGCAAGAAGTTGAATTTGTCCAGTTCTGGTCCAGTCTCGAAATTGTAATTGACCCTTAGCTAGCCGAATAGCACGATCACGATTACTTCTCTGCGAACTGAGTTTGGAAGCTACATAAATTGATTTAACTGAATTTCCAATAGAAACTGAAGTTGACGTTGCAACGAATTTTGCCGTTCGCCCAGTCACGCAGAAGGAGTTTCCTATATTTGGTATGACTTGTTTTTGGTTGTCACGGTCCCTTTCTTTTTGGTCCGCAATATCAATTGAAAGTTCGTCTTCAATTGCCGGTCCAGTTGTCAGAAGAAAAAAAGTCTGACCATCAAATTCAAAAGTGAACGATTCTTGCATCCATGAATAGACATCCCTCACTTTTTCAATTTCTCCAACACGTTCCTTGACGTATTCATCCACGCCAATTTCTAGATCGCCCATTTCGATGGGCTGTCCAACGAACATCGCGATGTCAAGTTCTGCGCTACCGTCTGCAGCCAGATTTGAAAGTTGAGCGAGCATTGTTCGACCTGCACCCAGTGCAGAGTTGAGTTGCGATGACAGAGCCACAATATTCGGAACAACCGAGATCACTAACTTACTCGTGAACAAGTCAAATACGTTAGGTACCACACTCGGCTTAACATCAAAAACAGCAATATTGGAAATAATCCCGGAGAACAAGGATCCAAGTGAGTTCCCTTTGGTGGCCTTCACACGTATTGCCAGGCGCTCTACTGGAATATCCTGGAATCTCATTCTCCCTCCTCAAAGAAATGAAACGAAAGACCAATGGGAAGAAGTTTCGTACCAAAGGCATTCCCGACAAATTTCTTCTCAAGATCAAGAACTATTTGATATTGCGCTACATCGTTCATCTCAAGCGAAAATGCATTAAACAACCGATGAGGAAGTTCTATTCCATTGCTCGTGACCTGAATAGCCATCTGCCAACGATCAGTCTTCGCGATCGCGAAAGATGGTCTTAATGCTTCGCAATAAGGACACTGGATGTATTCCAAAAAGAAACTCATCAAACATTGAGGACAAACCAGTGAATTATCGTGTGCTCGAGCAAGTTCAAGTGCCCAATAGACCATTCCTGGGCGAGTCCATGGTTCCTTGCGTCCAATACCAAGTGTTTCCTGAAACAATTTCACTAACTGCGTGTTAAGAACTAGGTTGCGGGGAAGACCATTAATACCTTGATTTGAGTCATCATCTTCATCATCAATGAAAGGTAAGAGTCCGCCGTATGCCTTTTCATCTAGATCTTCGCCGATCGTATTTTCGCCAGACTCAACATCCCAACCTCCTTGACCTTCATCTGCGAGTAGAACTCTCTGGCCTATGAAAGGGTGAACTTGCGTAAGCGTTTCAAACGCCATCACTGCAAAAGCCCAAGCATCAGTTTGTGGTCGCGATTGATCCCTCCCCTGAACGACTTCCGGTGCACCGTATCGTGGGGTGTATACCGCACTTCCACCTTTTTGCACTTCAAATCGAAGATTGTCAGCATCAATCAACCAAACGTCTCGAGAGTTCATCTGACTCATGAAACAGTTATTCGGTGAAATATCACCGTAGACAAGACCACTCGCATGTAGTCGAGCCAAAATTGATGCACACTTTGACAGGGCTTTGAAACGGCGTTTTGTTGAGCCCGTGTTGCCGTAATGCATCAAAGTCAACCTTGAAGTCCTGTCATCAATATTTTCTAGCCATCGAGGAACCGATTCCCTTTCAAGCAGCACTCTCTGAGTCCCACTCAATTCAAATGCACCAAACTTCTCCATTTCACTTAAAAGGCGCATCACGTAACCTGCCTCATCGCGGAGTACAGCCAACGGTAGCGATATTGGGATATTTCTCGGAATCGGCAAAACCCGAATGTTCTCAAAGTTTTTCTGTAAGTCAGTTGTTCGACTCACCTCTCCATTGATGCCCAGAGGTTGCTTAATAGCTATATCTGCGTCAGTCGTTCGGTACACGACGCCTTGACCCCCCCTAGCTAATTCGCTAATTACCTGATGTTGGTTGCCGTACTGGTCAATACGATTCCCCAACTGCACAAAGTTTTGATTATTCATCTTCTACCTCATCTTGGAAGAGGCATGCAATCGTCTTGTCATCGCTGTGCTTAGGGACTGGCCAACCTTCAATCATTTTGAATAATCGACGAGAAGCAGTAACGCTAGAAAGTCCTTGGTTTGAAGCAACTAAACCATGCATGAAACCCTCAATGTCCTCAATATCGTCGGAAACTCCATCCGTACATAGGACGACCGCTCTACATTCAAGTTCCGGAATTTCACTCAGGATCCAGTGCCTGTCCTGTGTATCTGTTGACAATGCGATCGTGATATTCGAAAAACTCTTCTTCTTGTCTTCGGCTAGAACAAGTAGACCGCCATCATTCTTGACAGCAACAGCACAACCATCACCCAAAATTCCAACTCGAACCACGCCGTCATTGAGACGAAGTGCAAACAAACATGTCGCAGCAGCCTCATTTAAGTCAAGCGGAATAGTCATGCTCCGCCATTGAGCAACTATGTCTGTAACCAGTTTCAAATTTCTGCCATCGGTTTTGTCACATGCTGTGCGGCGCGCCGCAGAAAATACTGACTGGCATGCCATTTCACTTCCAATGTTTGAAAGCAACTTTGAGCCCAAGCCATCTGACACGGCGATTCCATCACCCCACGAGTGATGAAATCGCATCCAGGCATCTTGATTGGGCTTCCTCGCCGAAACATGGCTTGGCCCAATAACGCTTGCTCCAAAGCTTCTCCACTTGGTGGTCACTTTTCTAGCCACCCTTCAACTATTGAAAAGAAGTCTTCAGGTTTAAAAACATTCTGGCCTTTCAGTTTTGAGTTAGCGTCAAAACCAACACTTACAAAACGAATACCACCTTGATCAAGCGCAATCTGGCATTCCTTCAAGGCAAATTGGGGTGAATTAGCCCAAAAACCATCTGAGAAAACAATGAACTGATCATCAACATGTTCACCACAAAGTTGGACTAGCACCTCCACATTGCTCGACCCACTGCAGTCAAGAATTTCTCCTGGTACCTCATCGCCCGAAATCCAGGGAATCATTTTTATTTGATTGTTCCATGCAACGATTTTGATTTCTCTATTTTGGGCATACCCAAGTTGATAGAACTGCGCAACCTGGTAGACGAGTGTTCGCACAATAAATCTCTTGCCGCCTTCCAGCATGCTTCCCGAAACATCGCAAACCAGCCAAAGTGAACTCATTACCAATAGGTGATTTCGTCTTCGCTTGGTTCGGAAAAATCTTTAGTAGGTATCTTCGCTGGATCAACCGGAGAGTCAATTTGGGGCTCAGGTGGGGTAAGAGATTTATCAATTGGCACTTGGTTGGGGTTTTTCGACAAACTTCGCGTCACTACGGACATCGTGACTAATTTGAAAAATTGACTAATTTCGCCTGAGTCTTTGGCCTCAAAAACTTCGTGGTCAGTCCCGGCGACAAATCGATCCAAAGTCTCTCGCCCTGAACCGCTGATTGCGTCTTGACCTACGCCTAATGCCATACGGTCACATTTTGAGGATCGATCATTATTTATGAAGTCCTCAAGTTTGTTCTTCCAAGCATCATTCGGACATCCGTCAGAAACAAGGACAACCAGCGGTCGGTATGCCCGTGATGGAGTACTCGCTTTGTCTTCAATCAGCAACTTAGCTATGTCAATTGCTGCCCCAAGTGGGGTATTGCCTTGAGCACTTAAGTTGTTGTAGCGAAGTTTTGAAGCAGAAGTTGGCGAGTAATTCAACATCGCACCACCACCAAAGGTGATGATCGAAACCAAGTATTCACTTGCCTGCGACTCCTCCTTCATAAAAGTTGCAAGCATCCTTCGTACTGCCTCATTGAGTGAGTCAATCTTCTCGCCCTTCATGGACAGAGAAGTGTCAAGAAGGAGAATGACTGGCAGGGGTTTCGCCGTCATGGCCGTGAACTTTGATGGATCAAACTGTGTTGCCATTGACGCTCTCCTCAGAAACAAAGACTTCAATTAATATAGTCCGAGCAGGTAATCAAGTTTTTCTAAATGACATATATCAATAGTAAACTTTGATCAAAATTTATGCTCAAATCAATATGGCTTTATTAACCTTCACTGTTACTCGTTTTAGGTCTTATTAATTAAGTTGATGGCTCTAGTTCTGCAAAAGAGTGTCAACCGAAGCATCGCCATCGCGATAGCGACGGACCAATTCGGCGGTCAGGCCATCAATACGGTCAAACAACTGCCGACGAATCTCTGATTGGGTCGACTCAAAGCTCTTCAAGCCTGATTCGAGCGCCTGCAAACCCGCATCATCGAGGTCAGCCATATTGTCAAAGCCCAACTGATCGCACAGTGCATCAAACTCGGTGAGCAACGGATGGTCGGCGCTGACTTCGGTATCACGGGGCGGACGAGCTGAGCCCGTACTTGGTGCTGGACCAACACCTGAGCGAACGATTTCGGCAACTGAAACCGCTCCAGTTCCGTCGGCTTTATGTTGACGGACTGCAGTTACCAGGTCGACGCGACCTTGAGCCAGTCGACGTACAAACGAAACCGCATCTTCTTGTTTGCGCAACGCATCGCGTTCAGCACGTAAGTCGGGCAATGACAATGCTGCTGGATCACCAGATGGTTGAGTTGGCATATTCATTGACATCCTCCAGAGACGGGTGGCAAAACCGCTACTTCATCTTTATCGCTCACGGTGGTCGAAG
>Ga0214919_10005978_pt1 | contig 16930 bp, 15 predicted proteins | sample LL1503_MetaG_FD_177994 | JGI IMG/M metagenome (GOLD analysis project Ga0214919, IMG submission 177994) | Freshwater microbial communities from Lake Lanier, Atlanta, Georgia, United States - LL-1503 | ecosystem: Environmental > Aquatic > Freshwater > Lake | place: USA: Georgia | collected... | reverse complement strand
GAGGGGTGCATCACAAGCAAGTGAAACCGCTACTGCCCAACAGATCAAGGGACAATTTGCAAGCCTTAGATTGCGTTCTATGCAAGAGGAAGTGGCATTATTTGCCTCTGACTTGATTAGACTCAAGGCGCAGATCATTTGCACCAAGTTTCAGCCGCAAACCATAGCGATGTATGCGGGCGCAAGCCAAATGCAACCCGTGGATCAACAGATGATTCCACAGGCTTTGGCGTTGATTAAAAACAAGCCATTGCGTAACTTTAGAATTGAAGTGGCAGCGGATAGCTTGGTTCAATTGGACGAGGCGGCAATAAAGCGCGAGCGTACAGAGTTTATTGGTGCGTTTGCGGGATTCCTACAGCAAGCCATGCCTGTTGCACAAGCAAGCCCCGAAATGACACCCGTATTGATGGAAGTTATGAAGTTTGGCGTAAGTGCGTTCAAGTCATCATCACAACTTGAGGGTGTTATTGACCAAGCTCTTGACCAAATTAAGCAAAAGATGGCTCAACCGCAACAACCCAAGCCTGATCCTGAAATGATGAAGATGCAAGCTCAACAACAAGCCGAGCAAATGCGGGTTCAAGCGGATATGCAAGTTGCGCAAGCCAAAGCACAGTTTGATGCCCAATTGCAACAAGCTAAACTCCAAGCCGATGCGCAACAACAACAGTTTACTGCGCAACTTGAAAGTGCAAAACTTGAACGTGAGCAACAAATGGAGCGTTTCAAAGCCGAATTGGATGCCAACACCAAGATTCGTGTGGCTCAGATCAGCCATTCAGCGTCCGTGTTGCCCGAGGATATGGATGCGCAACAACAAATGCACGCAACATTGAATCAAGACTTGAGGGGCATGATTGAGGCAATGATGAACACGGTGAATAACTCACATCAACAAGTCATGCAAAGCCACAATCAAAGCGTTGGAACTATGCAAGAAATGTTGAAAAACCAAAACGACAACACGCAAGTGATGAAAAATGTGGCTGACATGATTTCAGCACCAAAGAGAATTGTGCGTGGCCCTGATGGAAAAGCCGTAGGTATGGAGGTTGTCAAATGATTGATACCACTAAAGGTCAGATGGATGAATCCTTGCTTGAAAAGCGAGAAGGGCAATCGGACACCGATACCGAGACAATCGAATGGGTTGAATATTGGTTAGATGGTGAATTAGTGCATCGTTCGGTTCATGTGAAACTCAAACACGCAGCCCTTGCTGATGGCGCTGCTTCATCTTTTTAAGGAAACAAAATGGCAAATACTACGGCAATGTGTACAAGTTTCAAGGGCGAATTGCTCACAGGAACGCACAACTTCACACCAAGTACGGGAAACACCTTTAAAGCGGCTTTGTACTTTGCAACAGGTAGCTTGGGCGCGGCAACCACTGTTTATTCAACTACCAATGAAGTTACGAATACTTCAGGCACGGGTTATACAGCGGGTGGTGTCACGGTCACCAATGCAAATGCCCCCGCAACAAGCGGCACAACGGCATATTGGACACCATCGGCTAGTTTCTCATGGTCTGCTTTAACGGTCACAACGGCTTTTGATGCCGTTTTAATCTATAACTCAAGCGCAAGTAATAAAGCAGTCAGCGTTCACAACTTTGGATCGCAAACAGTAACAGCGGGCACTTTCACGTTGACTATGCCCACTAATGATGCGACCACAGGTCTTTTGCGTATTGCATAATGGCACAAGGGCCTTGGGGCACGGGTACTTGGGACGATGCCAGATGGGATAGCCTCCCATTAACGGGCAACGAAGCTACGGGTGGCGTTGGCAGCCCAAGTGTTGCCGTTAGTGCCACACCGACAGGCGTTCAAGCTACAGGTGCAGTTGGGTCTGTACTTGGTGAAAAATCTCATACATTAACGGGCGTATCCGCAACGGGTGCAGTTGGTTCATTTGCCAACAATATCAGCATTGGGTTAACAGGTGTCCAAGCATCAGGCTTGGCGGGAAATGAGAGCGAATCTATAACTGTTGGCCTCAATGGGGTATCGGTTACGGGATCGGTTGGCTCTGTTGTTTCAAGCGGTGCATTAGCCCTAAATGGTGTATCAGCTACGGGCGCAGTTGGCACTGTCGTTGCCACATTCCCAATAGTTCTCCAATTAACGGGTGTTCAAGCAACGGGCGCGGTGGGCAATGTCACGCCTCCTGTGCCCGTCATTATTATTGATGACACGCATGACCCAGGCCCTGATAAGCTCAAAAAACAGCATAAACGTGAGCAAGAGAAGAACAAAAAGCGCAGGGACGAGATCATTGCGGCATACGAGCGCATTGTTGAGGGCAAAATACCCGAGGAAATAATTGCGCCTTATGTTGAAACATTTGCTACAATCGCAACCAAGCAAAATGTCACATTGACAGACATCCAAAAAATGGTGTCAAATTTGGACAAAATGCAGTTAATTTGGGACGACCACATCGAATCAGATGACGAGGAAATTTTGCTACTATGAGAACAACTTACGTTATGCGTAATGGCGAATTGGTTGAAAAACACAAAACCAATGACGATATTGATGCGCCCATGATTATGGGTGACATTTCTCCCTATAAATCAATGATTGACGGCTCTATCATTCAGAGCCGAAGCCGACACCGTGAACATCTTAAAGCCAATGGATGTATCGAGGTGGGCAATGAATCAATGGAAACAAAGCTCACCGCCCCCTCTAGCGAGAAAAGGCGTGAGGTTTTGGCTCAACAGTTGGGCAACATGACCCACAACGAAGCCAACAAGATAATGAATTCATTGCGTGAGCAAGCCAATCAGATGAAATATCACAGGAGATAAACTTTGGATACTACAGAACCCATTGTCCCAACAGAAGCGCCCGATGCAAGGCGTGAGCTACTTGCACAACAATTTGATGAGGTAGCACAAGCCGAACCCGCAAAATTTGAGCGTGATGAGGCGGGTAAGTTTGCCTCTACTAATGGTAAACCCGCAGAAGAAGCCGCAGAAGAACCCGTTTGGAAGCGTGCGCCCGCTAGTTGGAAGAAGGATTTTCACGAAGTTTGGCAAACTGCCGACCCAAGGATGCAAGAGTATGCTTGGCAACGTGAGGAACAAATGCGCAAGGGCGTTGAGCCTTTAATCTCTAAAGCGCAATTTGCGGATCAGATTAACGAAGTGGTTACCCCTTATTTGCCGACAATTCAAGGCATGGGTTTAGACACTCCTAGAGCAGTAAAAGCCTTGTTAGAGGCTGACCATATGTTGCGAACTAGTAATGGGCAAGAAAAATTGCAATTATTTAGTAGATTAGCGCAACAGTATGGAGTAAACTTGAATGAAGTTAATTTCCAACAGGGAGTTGACCCAACGATTTATGCACTTCAGAATGAACTAAACAATGTTCGTGGTGAAGTGAATGGCTGGAAACAGCAACAAGAGCAAGCTCAAAATCAGCAGCTTTTAGGCGAAATTGAAAAATTTAGCTCTAAAGTAGAACATTTTGAAGAAGCGCGTCCGACCATGATCCAACTTCTACAGAGTGGCGTGGCGCAGACGTTAGAGGACGCATATGAAAAAGCTGTGCGCCTCGACCCTGAGTTATTTGACAGCGTACAAGTCAGCAAACAGGCCGAATTGGAAAACGCAAAACGAGTAGCGGCAGACCGAGCAGCGAAATCTGCAAGGGCTAATGCGGTTTCGGTAAAGAGTTCCACACCAGGAATGGCTACCAAAAACAATGCTCAAGACAGGCGCAGTTTATTGGCAGAGCAATTTGACCAAATAGCTGCACGACTTTAATTGATATAGGAGAATTATTATGGCATTTGCCAATTCCAGTATCAGCGACATCATTGCGACCAACATTCAAAGCCGTACTGGTGAGTTAGCTGATAACGTCACAAACAACAACGCCCTTTTGCGTAGACTCAAAGACCGTGGAAATGTTAAGACATTTTCAGGCGGTAACGTGATCTTGCAAGAGATTATGTACAGCGACAGCACAACCAATAACACGAACTCATATTCGGGTTATGAAGTGTTGAACGTGTCACAAAACAGCCCAATCAGTTCTGCTCAGTTCAGCATTACTCAATACGCTGCCGCAGTGTCCATCTCTGGCTTAGAAATGATCCAAAACTCGGGCAAAGAAGCAATTATTGATCTGCTCGATGGACGCATGATGGTTGCCGAAGCACAATTGGCTAACCGTATTGGCGGTGACATCTACACAGATGGCACAGGCAATAGCGGTAAAAACATCACCGGTTTGGGCGCAGCAGTGCCCGATGCACCATCAACAGGTACATACGGTGGTATTAACCGTGCCAACTATAGCTTTTGGCGTTCACAGAAGTATTCAGGCGTGACTGATGGCGGTTCTGCTGTTTCAGCTTCAAACATCCAATCTTATATGGATTCTTTGGCTGTTCAGTTGATTCGTGGCACAGACAAGCCTGACTTGATCGTTGCTGACAGCAACTATTACCGTTTGTATTTGCAATCTATGCAATCAATCCAACGTGTTACTGATGGTGGAAATTCCACTCAAGGCGCGGGTTTTGCTTCATTGAAATACTATGGCGCGGGCATGGCATCTGATGTTGTGCTTGATGGTGGTATCGGTTCTGCCGCTACTGCAAACCATATGTGGTTCTTGAACACCAAATATTTGATGTTCCGTCCCCACGTTGACCGCAACTTTGTGCCTATTGGTGGTGAGCGTCAAGCCGTCAACCAAGACGCAATTGTTAAGTTGATCGGTTGGGCGGGTAATTTGACTAGCTCAGGCCCACAGTTCTGTGGCGTTCTGATTGCTTAAAGGAGTATGTAATCATGGCATATACAATCACCCCCCTCATTGGTATCGACTTTAATAATATTGTTAACACCAACACAAATAGCGCAGGTACGGCTATTCCTACATTTGGCCCTTTGGGTGCTGAAGTATTTGGCTCTGATGGCAAAATTTATGTTTTGGCTCAAGCCAACGCATCTATTCCCGCCTCAACAGCCGTTTGCACCATCAATGCAACCACATTCTTGGTTACAGCTTCAGGCGGCTCATATAGCTCGCCCGCAGTTGCCCTAGTTTCTGGTGACACTGCATGGTTCTCTAAAGCATCTGTGTAAAATAAAAGGGGCGGCATAAAAACCGCCTCTTTTTAATTAAGGAACTAAAATGGCTATTCCATCAAGAATTCTTGGCGCGGGTAACTCACCCTTGTCTACGGTCTCTATTGCGGGCGATGGCGCGGTTGCCATTGTTGCAACGGGTACAACTGCCGCTGATGCAAAACTGTTGTCTGCGGTGTTTAACACAATCACAACTTCATCTGCTTCAACGGGCGTTAAATTGCCTCCTACCGAAGCGGGCGCAATGATTGGTATTCGTAATGATTCAGGTCAAACGATTACTGTTTACCCTTACAATACAAGCTCAACAATCAATGCAGCAGCCTCATCTGTTACATTGGCAACAGCAAAGAGCATGATTCTTTTTGCACCAAGCGCAACAACTTGGGCATCCGTCACTTCAGCTTAATCCCCACAGGATAAAAAATGGCACTAGATTCCGATATTGCAAACGCAGATACACATCTGCACGTTGAGTTTTATACATTTGACAAAGCACCATATAAAGACATTCCGTTTGTGCGAATTATGGTTCCAGGCGATAAGTACAACATCATCGAACAACCCGTTCGTGATGACCATAAAGAGCGCTTTCCCCGTCAATGGTTGCACTATCAAATGCAAAACTCAGAAGGTGGGCCTATCATTGGCACAACTTTGCAAAATTGGCATCTAGATCGCCCTGAAGAATTTACAGACAGTCAGATGGCTGAACTGCAAATTCTAAAGTTTCAAACAGTTGAGCAAGTTGCTACGGCAAGTGATGCTCAATTGCAGCGCGTAGGTATGGGCGCTGTTGGATTGCGTGAAAAAGCAAGAGCATATCTGCTTAGACGCAATCAAAGTGAAAGTTCATTTGAATTAGAGCAAACCCGTTCTGAATTGAAAGAATTGCAAGAGCAAATGAAAGCCTTGATGTCTGAAAAAACACGAGGCCGCCCTAAAAAAGAGGTGTAAATTATGTCTAGCACTATGCTTCAGTTAGTGCAGCAAGTTACCAATGAATTAGGCGTGACAACACCGACAAGTGTTGCGGGAAATACTAATCAAGACGTTATCCAAATTCTTGCGTTAATGAACGCAAGTGGATACGAATTCTTGCGCAAACATCCTTGGCGAACTCTTACAGTTCAAAAACAGTTCTACACCGAATATTTGACCACTACGGGCACATGGAGCGATGACGGGACATCCATCACGGGAATCCCCTCTACAACGGGTTTAGATAGCACTTACATGGTGGTTGGTACGGGAATTGACCAAAACACCTTTATTCAAACGGTGGACTCTGGCACATCTGTCACTATAAATAGAAGAACAACGGCTGCCGCTACTGATGCAACCGTGTACTTCCAAAAGATGAAGTATGCGTTTCCAAGCGACTACGAAGCCATCATCCCAAGAACAATGTGGGATAAGGACAAGCATTGGGAAATGTTAGGCCCTGAAGATGCCCAACAATGGGAGTGGTTGCTCTCGGGTTACATTGCAACAGGCCCGAGGATTCGGTGGCGTTTGTTTAGCAAGTATTTTCAAATATGGCCAGGCTTTTCTAACGCTGAGTTTTTGGGTTACGAATACCGTTCAAATGCTTGGGCAAATAGCGCGGCAGATGTTCCGAAAACATCGTTTACGGTTGACACCGATACTTGCATTTACCCTGACCGTTTGATGGTTCTTTCAACCAAGCTCAAATATTTTGAGGCTAAAGGTTTTGACACAACCGCAATGTATCGCAACTATTTGGAAGAAATGGAAGCGGCTATTGCTTTGGATATGTCTGCGGCTAACTTGTCGTTTGCGCCAAGGCCAGGCACTATCTTGGTGGGCTACGACAACATTCCTGACAGTGGTTATGGGGCATCACCGTAATGCCAAAAATTGCCCAAAGGACTGCCGCTAACGTAGCGAGTATTCCCGCACCCGTTGGGGGTTGGAATGTTCGTGATTCGTTGGCAAATATGTCACCTACTGATGCGGTGACAATGACTAATTTCTTTCCAACCGTGTCAAGTGTGAACTTGCGCGGTGGATATAGCAAATGGTCAACGGGGATTACAGGTCAAGTTGAAACGGTAATGGCGTATGAAACCGGAACTGTAAGCAAGTTGTTTGGTATTGCCAATGGTTCAATCTACAACTGCACAACCCAAGGCGCAGTTGGCGCGGCTGAGAAAACGGGTTTAACCAATAGCCGTTTTGAGCATATTAACGTCACAACTGCCGGAGGTAGCTTCCTTTATGCTTGCAATGGCGTAGATGACCCGTTACTGTACAACGGCACAACATGGGCAAGTATTAACGCATCAAGCTCACCGATTGCTATTACAGGTGTAACGACAAACAAACTAGACAACGTGACGTTGTTTAAAAACCGTGTATGGTTTGTTGAAAAAGAAAGTTTAAAAGCATGGTATTTGCCTACTAACTCGGTTGGTGGCGCTGCCGAGGTTTTAGACCTAAGTTCTATTGCCCGAATGGGCGGTTACATTGTTTCTGTTAGCGCATGGACAATTGACGCGGGTTATGGCGTAGATGACAACCTTGTGTTTGTAACGTCACAGGGCGAGATTATTGTTTACCGAGGCACAGACCCCGCCTCCGCAAGCACTTGGGCTTTAGCGGGCGTTTGGAAGCTCGGTGCGCCCGTTTCTAGGCGTTGTTTATACAAGTATGGTGGCGACTTATTGATTTTGAGTTTGGATGGCTTGTTGCCATTGGCCTCGGCATTGCAATCGAGCCGACTTGATCCAAGGGTCAATTTATCCGACAAAATCCAAGGTGCTATTACCGAGGCGACAACGCTATATCAAAACTCATTTGGTTGGGCTTTGCTTTATCACGCAAAAAACAATGCTTTGTGGATCAATGTGCCTGTTGGCCTTGGTAAACAAGAGCAATTTGTGATGAACACCATTACAAAGTCATGGACAAGGTTTACCGGATGGAACGCTAATTGTTGGGAAACATTTAACGACAATCCTTATTTTGGTGGCAATGGGTATGTTGGTTTAGCTTGGGATGGCTTTGTTGATGATACAAATGACATCAATGCGGTTGCTTTGCAAGCATTTAACTATTACGAAAGCCGTGGTGTAAAGAAATACTTTACAAGGGCTAGACCATCTATTTTTACAGATGGAACGCCCGCTATTTTAGTTGGTATGAATGTTGATTTTGACATATCAGACACAACGGGAAGTTTAAATTTTAGTCCAACTTCATATGGTTTGTGGGATTCTTCTACTTGGGATAACGCATTGTGGTCAAGTGGCACAATTATCACAAACAATTGGCAAGGCGTTACGGGCATTGGATATTGCGCGGGAATTCAACTAAAATCAGCCTCACAGGGCTTGCAAATTGAGTGGGCCTCAACCGATGTGGTTTTCCAACAAGGATGGGCCGGTATATGAACGCAAAGATGGAAAGATTTGCAGAAGTTTCAGCCGAAGCCGTGGTTCTTATTGGGAAACATTGGACTGAACTTTACGGCAATGCCAACCTAAAAAGCGATTTGGGCGGCATGATTGAGTTAGAAAGAACGGGCAATTTCGCATACTTTACTTTGCGCACCGAAACGGGTGAATTAGCGGGTCATGCGGGATTTATGGTGTTTAGATCGCCTTTTTATGGCGCAATGCAAGCGTTAGACGTTTTTTACTATGTGCTGCCTGAACACCGAGGCGGTCTTGGAATTTGCAAACTGCTCAAGTTAGCGGGGCAAATGCTCAAAGTCAATGGTGTCAGTCAAATCATGATAAGCCACAAGAAAAATCAAGATTTGAGCGTTTTGCTTCAAAGAGCGAACTATGAGCCATCAGGCGAAACATACGAATTTAAGGAATAAACATGGCTTTCTTATGCCCTCAACCATCCGCACCCGCAACGCCTGATTATGCGGCTGCGGCTACTGCCCAAGGCGTAGCAAACAAAGAGACAGCGCTTCAACAGGGTTATCTAAACAACCCCAACATCAATGGCCCGTTGGGTGGTCAAACCGTTACGTTTGATCCTGTTACAAATCAACCAACGATTAACCAAACCTTAACGCCAACTGCACAAAATACGTTGGCATCACAACAACGTGTTCAACAAGGATTGGCAAATCTTGGTGAAAAAGGTCTTGCAAGTGCGGCAAACATCATTAGCACGCCTTACCAATATACAGGCCCACAAGGGATTTTCTCCCTTGCTGATTCTGGAAAAATAGCGGGTACTCCTGATTTAACAGGAATGGGATCGGCTACGGGTGGCTACACGGGTACTCAAGCCGTTGGTAATGTCACAGGCGGTACGGCTCTTGGAAACGCACAAAGTGGTCAAGCATTAGGTTCTGTTGCCAATGGTTTAGCACAAGGCTCTGTTGCTAGTGGTACAGCACAAGGCTCTGTTACAAACCCACAAGCAAGCGCAAATTTTCAAGGTGGTCAAGCCGTTGGTGGTGTATTTAATGGACGTGCTTTGGGTAATTTCCAAGGTGGCACTGCAACGGGTGGCGTAACAGGCCCAACTTTGCAACAAACTTATGGCGATTACGGGACTGTCCAAGGCGGCCCTGATTTGGGCGGTTATGGTTCTGCCTCATCAATTAATGCAAACCAATATGGCTTATCTCAAGGCAATGTAGGGGCAAATCAGTACGGACTAGCGCAAGGCAGTCTTACGGGTAATCAATTCGGTTCAGCCGCTAATACTGCCGCAGCAGATCAATACGGTCTAGCTCAAGGTAATGTTACCGGAGGCCAATTTGGAACAGCAAAAGGCAATGTTTCAGGCAACCAATACGGATTAGCACAGGGTAATGTTGGTGCAAATCAATACGGCTTGGCACAAGGAAATGTCTTGGCAAATCAATATGGTTTAGCGCAAGGCGATCTTTCTGCTAATCAGTATGGCCTGGCCCAAGGAAATGTTGCTGCAAATCAATATGGTCTAGCACAAGGAAACGTGACGGGAAATCAATTTGGTTTGGCGCAAGGAAATATTACAGGTGGGCAATACGGATCAGCGCAAAGTAATCTTGCCGCAAATCAATACGGTTTGGCTCAAGGAAATCTTACGGGCGGTCAATTTGGTTTGGCTCAAGGAAACATCACAGGCGATCAATATGGTTCAGCCGGTAGCTTAAACCCCTCACAATATGGTTTGGCGCAAGGTGGCGTGCAAGGTGTCAACTTGCAACAATCCCTTGGCAATATTGGCAAAATCAACCAAAACTTAAACGCCAACAATTATCTTGCCAACAACCAATTAAATTTGAGCAATGTTGCCCAAATGCCTGTTAATGCGGGCACTACGGGACAAGCGGCAATCATGGCGCGGCTTGCGCCTCAACTAGAACGTCAACAAAGGCTAAATGCTCAAAACTTGGCAAACCAAGGTTTAGTGGCGGGTGGTGAGGCATATAAAAATGCAATGCTAGATCAAAGCCAACAACAAAATGATTTGTTGACTCAAGCGGCTTTGCAAGGAATTAGCTTGGACACTGCGGCAAATCAACAGGGCTTTAGTCAAGCCTTGGCTGCGGGTCAATTTGGAAACACGGGTACACAACAAAACTTTAGCAATGCTTTGGCGGCTCAACAAGCACAAAACGCGGCTCAAGGGCAAGGATTTAACCAACAGTTGCAATCAGGTCAATTTGGCAATCAAGCTCAATTGGCAAGTTTTGGCGTTAATTTGCAAAACCAACAAGCGGGCAACCAAGCGATTGCTCAAAACTATGGTCAAGCGTTAAATGCTCAACAATTGGCAAATCAAGCCGTTGCACAAAATTTTGGTCAGGGAATAACAGCCCAAAACGCTACAAATCAAGCTATCAACCAAAACTTTGGTCAAAGTTTGGCAGCACAAAATGCCCAAAATGCCGCTGTTGCTCAAAACTTTGGTCAAGCTGCAACGGCTAATAATATTAACAATCAAGCAATTAACCAAAACTTTAACCAAGGCATGACAGCGCAAAATGCTGCCAACCAAGCTGTCAGTCAAAATTTTGGACAAAGTTTAGCGGCTCAAAACGCGGCAAACGCAGTTGTTGCCCAAAACTTTGGACAAGGCGTAACGGCTAACAATATTGCTAATCAAGCGGTGAATCAGAATTTCAACCAAGGTGCAACTGCTCAAAGTTTAGCAAACCAAGCGGTTACTCAAAATTTTAATCAAGGTATAACGGCACAAAATGCCGCCAATCAAGCGGTTGCGCAAAACTATGCTCAAGGGATGAATTCTCAGCAAGCTGCCAACCAAGCAATTGCTCAAAATTACAATCAAGGAATGACATCACAGCAAGCGGCTAATCAAGCCATTGCTCAAAACTTTGGTCAAAATATAACGGCTCAAAATGCGGCAAATGCGGCAGTTGGTCAGAATTTTGGTCAAGGGTTGGCGGCATCTAATGCAACAAACGCGGCTATCAGTCAAAACTTTGGTCAAGGTTTATCTGCCCAACAAGCACAAAATCAAGCGGTTGCACAGAATTTTGGTCAAGGAATAACTGCTCAAAACGCGGGCAATGCTGCCGTAGCGCAAAACTTTGGTCAGGGCATGACTGCTCAAAACGCGGCAAATGCAGCACTTGCACAAAATCAAAATACTGCACTGCAACAACAAGCGGCTGCAAATCAAGCTCAAGCGCAACAATATGCACAAGCGCAAGCCAATGCGCAGTTTGCCAATCAAGCGCAATTGTCGGGTTTTGGTGCAAATTTGCAAAATCAACAAGCTCAAAACCAAGCGATTGCTCAGAATTCAGCGCAAGGATTAGCCCAACAACAGGCTTACAACGCGGCAATTGGGCAAAACTTTGGGCAAAATTTGCAAAATCAGCAAGCCTACAATGCCGCAATTGGTCAAAATTACCAACAAGGTATGGGTATGCAAGCGGCTCAAAATCAAGCGGCTGCGCAGAATTTTGGTCAAAACGTAACTAATCAACAGTTGGCAAATCAAGCTGTTGCTCAAAACTTTGGTCAAAATGTGACCAATCAACAATTAGCAAACGCTGCGGTTGCCCAAAACTTTGGTCAGAACGTGACTAATCAACAACTTGGAAATCAAGCAATACAGCAAAATTTCAACAATGCGTTGGCTACTCAGCAAGCGGGCAATCAAGCAACCGCACAGAATTTTGCTCAGAATGTAACAAGTCAACAGTTGGCAAATGCGGCTGCGGCTCAAAACTATCAACAAAGCATGGGGACGCAAGCAGCGCAAAACCAAGCTCTTGCTCAGAATCAAGCCATTGCAGCGCAACAACAACAATTGGCTAATGCCGCACAACTTCAGCAGTACAACCAAAACCTTGGTAGTGCGCAGTTTAGTAACAATGCGGCTTTGCAGAATTTACAAGCAAGCCTTACGTTGCGCAATCAACCCTTGAATGAGATTACGGGCTTGATGAGTGGATCGCAATTGCAGATGCCTCAATTACAAGGTTACAACCCAACCAATATTGCCCCCGCCCCTATATTTGCGGGTGCGCAAGCGCAAAACGCGGCTAATATGCAGACATATGGCATACAGCAAGCGGGTGCTAATGCTCAAACAAGCGGTTTGTTTGGCCTTGCGGGTGCAGCAGCGCCTTTGATATTTTCTGATCGCAAACTAAAGTCAAACATTGAGCGCATTGGCACTCATAAACTTGGCATTGGTCTTTATGAATATGACATCTTTGGCGAGCGTCAACAAGGCGTAATGGCAGATGAGGCTGAGAAAGTCATGCCTGAAGCTGTCGTGATGCACCCAAGCGGTTACAAAATGGTCAACTACGGTTTATTGAACGGGTAAAAACATGGCTAATCAATACGAACAGTTTAGTGTTGCAAACCCTTATCAGTTGCAACAACAAGAGTTGGATCGCAGACAGAAAATGGCTGAGATTCTGCAACAACAGGCATTTGAGCCTGTCCAAGCGGGTTCATACCAAGGCATCCAAGCCCCAATTAGCCCCGTTCAAGGTTTGGCTAAAGTGCTTCAAATGTACTTGTCAAACAAAAACCAAGAGGGATTGAAATCAGAGCAAAAAGCCTTGGGTGAGCAATACCGTGCGGACACATCTGCCGACATTCAACGATTGATTCAAGGCTTGCAAGGCCAAGCGGCTACGCCCGAAATGAGACAAGAGCCAACGGCAAGAGATTTTGAAGATAATCCAAACCTTGCGCCTACATTTGCGCAAATGCAACCCGACCAACAAAAGGCAATGACAATGCCCGCTATGCCCGCAAAAGCAGCGGGCGTGCTTAATCCATCAATAATTGGCGAGTTTAAAACGCCTGGTATGCAACAACAAGCCTTGTCGCAATTATTAGCTCAAACAGCGCCTAAAGCGCCTATAAAATTGGGCAAAGATGAAACGCTGCTTAATCCAACTGACTATAGCATTTTGGCTAAAGGGCCAGAAGACTTTGAAAAAGGCTTAGCGCCTTTAAATCAAAAAGATTACACGCCAGAAAGTTGGAGAGCAGCAACCAGTGGCGGCAAAATAGATCGTACTAAACTTCTTCCATTTGTTGAAGGCCCACCAAGCCTTGCTGGTTACAACTTGTATCAAACACAAGAAAAAGCCGCTGGAAGAATTCCAAAATCATTTGAGAAATTTCAAACAGATCAGCAAATTGCTGGACGCGCACAAGCCCCCCCTCGTGAACGATATGTCTATGACGCGGCAAGGGGTGGTAGAGTTAATTTAGACACGGGAAATTTTGAACCAATTACACAAGGAGGCCAAGCAATTGGCGTGAAAGATAGAGCGTTGCCTACTGGAGAAGTTGAAAAAATTACTGCAATAGACAATTCTTTGGGCAACCAAAAACGATTAGCTGATACATTTCAAGATAAATTTGGCGGTTATTCCTTAAAAGTTGGCGGTGAATTGGCTAATGTTCTTGGTGGCAAATATGGCGGTCAAAATCAAGCGCAAGCAGAATGGTGGGCTTCTCACGAGGCCAACGATAACGTGGCAAGAAACGCTTTGTTTGGCGCGTCATTGACAGCGGGTGAACAAAAGGCTTGGGATAAGACAACAATAAACCCAGGCATGAGTCCATCAATGATTAAATCTAGAATGACGGAACGACAAGAATTGATTGATGCTAAACGTAATACAACAATTGGCAATCTTGATAAAGCGGGTTATGACGTAAAAGGCTTTAAAGAAAAATCAGATTTTTATGGCAAGCCTGCTGAAAAAGTTACAACTGCAAAAGAAATTCAAGATGTTGCAACAAAAACAGGAAAATCAATCGGTCAAGTGATGCAAGATGCAATTGCAAAAGGTTATAAGGTGCAATAAATGGCATTATTAGATGAACTTTACGGAGCGCCAGCTAGTGGCTTAAACGCTGACTTGTATGGATTGCCAAAACCAGCGGAAAAATCAAAACCTATGGGTTATGGTGAAATGGTTGGTCAAGCAATCACTAACATTCCATCAAGTGCTGGCAATTTAGTGTCTGGCCTTTATCATGCCGTGACAAATCCTGTTCAAACAGCATCGGGGATTATGGATGTTGCTGCGGGGGGTTTACAAAATGCAATGCCAAAGTCTGTTGTAGATTTTGTAAACAAATTTGAATCAAATCCTGAAGCCGCACAACGTGCTGTTATTGCAGCAAATGAAGCGGGTGGGGCATTAAAACAACGCTACGGTAGTGTTGAAGGGATCAAAAACACAATTGCAACTGATCCTGTTGGCGCAATGGCTGATCTTTCTACATTGATATCGGGTGTAGGCGGTATAGCTCGTGGTGGGGCAATTGGTTTTAATGCCATACCCAAAAGCGCTCCTAGTATAAAAACTGTGTCTGGATTAAACACAGCAGCTGATATTTTGGGAAAAGCGGCAGATGTTACCAATCCTGTTAATGCTATGGTTAAGTTGCCATCCAAAGCATACGATTTGGCAGGGGCGTTAACTAAACAAGGATTGGCTTTAAAAACTGGCGTAGGGACTGAACCAATCACTCAAGCGGTCAAAGCTGGACAAGAAGGAAACGCAACCTTTTTAGAAAATATGCGTGGAACAGTGCCAATCACGCAAGTGTTAGATGATGCTAAAACAAACCTTGCCAAAATGAACTTGGATAAACAGGCTGAATATCGTTCTAGCATGGGCAATGTTAAAAGCGATACGTCTGTTTTAGATTTTGCGGGAATTGATAAAGCCATAAAAGACGCTGAAAGCATGGCGTACTTTAAAGGCAAAGTCAAAGATAAAACCGCTGCCACAGTGCTAGACGACATTAAAACTAAAGTGGCTGATTGGAAAAAATCTGATCCTGCTGAGTATCACACGCCTGAAGGCATGGACAATCTTAAACAAAGTCTTTGGGAAGATTTTGGCAAATTAGGGATGGAAGAAAAAACGGCTTACTCTGCTGGCAAACAAGTTTATGACGCTGTAAAAAAAGAAATTAGCACGCAAGCGCCCGAATATTCTAAAGTGATGAAGAATTATACGGATGCGACTGAGCAAATTAAAGAAATTGAACGTGCTTTATCGCTTGGTCAAAAAGCCTCTGCTGATACGGCCATCCGTAAATTGCAATCGTTAATGCGAAACAATGTTAATACCAATTATGGGCAACGCTTGGAATTGGCTAAACAATTGGAGGCAATGGGTGGCAATGAAATGATGCCAGCTCTTGCGGGTCAGGCTTTAAATGAATTTACGCCTCGTGGTCTACAACGGGCTACCGCAGCGCCTGAAGCCTTCCTTGCGTATGGTGCTGGCGGCCCTGCTTTGGCGGTGGCTGATCTTGCCGCATCTTCTCCTCGGGTTGTAGGAGAGGTTGCGTATAAATATGGACAGATGCTAGATGCTTTAAATAAAGCAAAGCAACCAATATCTAATAAAATACCTGTATCACCACAACAAGCACGTTTAGCGGCTTTATTGGCGGCACAATCCAATAATCCAATAAAAATTGAGTTAGATAACATGGCTTCAAATAGGCCGTAATTGAAGGATACAAAATGAGTTACAACGGTACGGGCACGTTCAATATCAACACAGCGGGTCAACCCGTTGTTACAGGCACAACCATCACTAGCACGGCATTTAATCTGCTAACTGCTGACTTGGCTACGGGTTTAACTACCGCATTGACCAAAGATGGACAAACCACACCCACTGCAAACATCCCAATGGGGACGTTCAAAATAACGGGTTTGGGTGCGGGTTCTGCCGCAACCGATGCGGCTCAATATGGTCAATTGCAAGCGGGTGCAACCACTATTGCAACCGTTTCGGGCACAGACACATTGACGGGCACTTTAACGCCCGCCCTTGCTGCTTACGCTACGGGCAATTTGTTTTCATTTGTTGCGGCTAATACAAACACGGGCGCAGCCACAATTAACTTAAATAGTTTGGGTGCTAAAAGCATCACAAAAAAAGGTTCAACCGCTTTAGCTGCGGGTGATATTGTAAGTGGTCAAGTTCATTTAATTGAATACGATGGAACTCGGTTTCAATTGATAAATCCATCTGCTTCAAGTGTTTCAAGTATTTCATTTGGTAGCACAGGGCTAACCCCCGCCACTGCAACAACTGGTGCGGTTACTGTTGCCGGTACTTTAGCAATTGCCAACGGTGGTACTGGCACAACATCAACAACCTTTGTTAACGCTGCAACAAACGTCACAGGAACTTTACCTATTGCCAACGGTGGTACTGGCACAACATCAACAACATTTGTTAATGCCGCAACCAATGTGACGGGTACTTTACCTATCGCTAATGGTGGAACTGGTTTAACTACTACACCCGCTAATGGTGCTTTGGATATTGGTAATGGTACGGGTTTT
>Ga0214919_10005977_pt1 | contig 16931 bp, 16 predicted proteins | sample LL1503_MetaG_FD_177994 | JGI IMG/M metagenome (GOLD analysis project Ga0214919, IMG submission 177994) | Freshwater microbial communities from Lake Lanier, Atlanta, Georgia, United States - LL-1503 | ecosystem: Environmental > Aquatic > Freshwater > Lake | place: USA: Georgia | collected... | reverse complement strand
TCAAGTGGACCATTTAGTTCTGTATTCGACAATGGCCAGAGCATTAATCGAACTGACTGGTTAAAAAATGGCGAATTAAATTCGTTAATTCAAACTAGATCTTCTGCGGCTAAAACAAAACTCCCTTACACGCCAATTTCAGATAACTTAATTATGAAAGTAGATGGCGGAAATGGATCGCTTAGTGATTTAGTTAAAAAAGTTAACCATGGACTATTACTTACTACGATGTGGTACATCCGCATGGTTGATGCCAATACTTTGCTTTTAACTGGCTTAACTCGTGATGGCGTTTACTATGTAAAAGATGGAGAAGTGCAAGGCGCTACTAATAACTTCCGTTGGAATGATTCGCCAGTTTCAGTTCTATCCCGAGTAATTCACGCTGGTGCTACTGAGTGGACGCAAGCTCGAGAGTGGGCTGGCGACATTGATCGCGCTGCGATGCCACCACTTGTAATCAAGGATTTCAATATGTCTACAGTAAGTCCAGGAAGCTAACTTTTTAAAAAGGTTTTCCGTACTTATCAAGCAGTCGAATTAAGTTGGTTTCGTTTCGATCTTTGTTTCCGGTACGCCATAAACCTTCTGCTTGAGTATCTGGAATGAAAATCAAAGGTCGCGCACCTGGAACTCTGCGCACATTGACACCGATTCTTCTTGCTTGAAAATACCACCAAAGATCATCGGTATGAAATGAAAGCTCGGTGTACAACGCTTCATCTAACGCTTCTGGGTGTAACAACTCTTTAGTGAAGAGCGTTCCAGCTCCAGAAGTTGCAAACATTTCGTTTTCGGGACCATTTGATTGGTTCCATTGCTTTTCCCATTGCGCAAAGGTTTGAATGGCACCAGATTTTTCAAGAGTGACGTGATGAGCGCGACTAGCAATGACAGAGTTTGGATAAAGTTTATGCTGAATCATTATTTTTAGAGTTAGGTCTGGTTCGATTATCAAATCATCGTCAATCACTATTACTGGTAAGTCAGTGCGATTAAGTGTTGGTATCAATTTCTTTCCTGGCCCGATATCTGAAACTTCAAAAATCTTAATTCCAGCAACTTCTAAGTGATTTCTAACAGATTGTGGAAGTTGGCTAATTTCAGACTTGGCAATATTTAAATGAATTTCTTCTGGTGGCAAAGTTTGATTTGTAATTGATGGAATTAACTCAGGCAATGAACCAAATCGAGCTGGGAAACTGGTAAATGAAAGTATGTATTTCCAATTCTTGCCTTCAGTTAAATCTGGCAAGCTCAGCAAATTAAGTAATTGGAGCGCATCTTCACTCCGATGCATCTGTGCTGATAGCTCTTTTAAACTCTTTCGATTTTCTTGCTGGTACGCACTCAATTTCGAACCGATAGCTCGGTTGCCACGGATTAAGTAAATGGTGGCTGCGAAAATCAGTAATAGCAGCGCAAACTTTAAGTAAGACATGGGTTAAACCTTATCCTCAAAGGTGGCCGCGCTCGTTGCAACCACGCAGCGCCATTAAATTATCGGAAGACCAGACTGAGATTGTGGTAATGCTGCAAGGTGAGATATCGATATGGAAAATACTCTCTGGTCGAGCGTTGATAATTGCAGCTACCGCGGTTTTGATTATTCCATTGTGAGTTACAACGACAATTTTCTTACCTGGATTATCGATTGCAACTTGATCAATTCCTTGTAACGCGCGTGCGCTAACTTCATCGTATGACTCACCTTCCGGTGGAAGATACGATGTTGACGCGAGCCAATGTTTATACTCTTTTGGGTACTCTTCTGAAACTTCAGCAACCGACATACCATCCCATTTACCAAAAGATTGTTCTATCCAGATATCTTCAGTTAAAACGTTTAAGCCAGTACTTTCAGAAATTTGTGCGGCGGTTTCTTGAGTACGTCGTAGTGGCGATGCAAATAAAAGATCGGGTTTTAATTTAGCAATTGCTTTTGCTACAGCTTTTGCTTGTCCGATCCCGATATCGGTTAGCGCTGGGTTTAACGGACCAGTACCTGAAAATTTACGCGCTGGTGTTAATATCGTTTCACCATGTCGAACTAAATAAATTGTGGTGGGTACTTCCCCGCTTATTAACCGTTCCATCAAAAAGTTTTGTTGGATTGGCTCTTTAATTGCGGAATTTGCGCCATCTAAGACATCATTAAGAATTCGATCGGCATGGAAATTTTCTTCGCGAGGAATCCAAGTAAAAGTTATTAATTCTCGAGGGTGGATATCACGAGCTTGAAAAGCTAACTTCTTCATATCTGGGTGCTTGATCTGCCATCGCCCCGACATTTGTTCAACTACTAGTTTGCTATCCATGCGAACTTCGATTTCCGCACTTGGGTCTATCTCATGAGCTGCAATTAAACCTGCGATTAACCCGCGGTATTCCGCGACATTATTTGATGCAACTCCAATTGTTTCAGCTACTTCTTTTAAGGTTTTGCCGTTTTCGGAAACTACTGCACCAAATGCCGCGGGGCCAGGATTGCCACGGGAGCCACCATCAGCTGTGATTGTTAATTTTCTCGCCATTTCAAAATCCTTTAGGTCGCACCAATATTCGGCGACATTCTTCGCAACGAACTATCTCATCTATCGGAGTTTCTTTAATCTTGCTTAATTCAACTGCATTAATTGATAAGTGACAGCCATCGCATTTGCCTTCAATTAATCTAGCTGCACCAATTCCATCGCCAGATTTTCTAATTTTTTCGTAAAGTTCAACTACTTCTGCGGCGATTTTTGCAGAAATATCCGCGCGTTGGCTATTAGCGCTAGATACGGCTTCTGCTATTTCAGTTAGTTCTTTTGTTTTCTGGGTATCCAACTCTGCCATCTTAAACTTAAATTGATCACGCTCCACTATTAAAGATTTAATTCGATCATCTATGCCATCTACGCGCACCATAACTTCAAGTTCTATCTCTTCAAGTTCGCTTCTTCGTTTATTTAGTGAAGCCAATTCGTGTTGCATCTGCTCTAATTCTTTTGGCGAGGCAGTTCCAGAAGCCATTCGCTTCTCATCTTTTTCAATGCGTGCAACTACTTGCTCTACATCAACCTCTGATCTAGTTAACTCATGTTTGATATCGGCTTTTTCGGTTTCAGCTGCAATAACTAAGTCACGAGTTGAATTATGAGAAATAGTGACGATTTCCAGAGCTTGTATAACTGGCAGTGATTTAGCTTTATGCGCTAATTGATTAAGTAAGGTATCTAAAGTTTGTAGCGTAATTAAACGTTCTTGTTCTTCGGGTGAGGATTTCATAACCTGGCACTCCCCTCGAAGGGCTAAAGAATTTGGAGTTGTTTTTCAGATCTTGTGGGCGCTGAGGGGATCGAACCCCCGACATCCTCGGTGTAAACGAGGCGCTCTACCGCTGAGCTAAGCACCCGGTCTGCCGGTCTTCTGGCAGGTTGGTCTGCGAAGTCTACAGGGTAGCCAATGCTGATTTGTACTCGTTGATATCGCGCGCAGCGCTGATCGCGTTAATAACTTGCCATTTAACTACGCCTGATTTATCAATAATGAATGTGCCACGTACTGCACATCCGCGCGCATCGTCAAAAACACCATATTTCTTTGCGACATCGCCATGCGGCCAGAAATCGCTTAGAACTGAGAATTGATAACTCTCTCGTTCGGCAAATACTTTTTGAGTGAATGGTGAATCACAAGAAATTGCTAGCAGTTCTACACCGTCATTTTGAAATGCGCTGATGTCATCACGAAGGGCACAAAGTTCGCCAGTACAGGTACCGGTAAATGAGAATGGATAAAAAGTTATGACAACGTTTTTCTTTCCACGAAAGGAAGAAAGTGAAACTACCTCGCCATGTTGATTCTTCAATTCAAAATCTGGAGCGAGCGCACCATTAGTTAGCGTCATTTTATTCCTATCTATTTCTTAGTGGATTTTCGAGCAACGAGTTTGGTAGCGGTCCAATCGGATGCAACCGGGAATGATGATGTCACACTTAATCCGGCAATTGGTGCAGCATCTTGAATATCACTTGGTTCAACATGACCATCTCGGCCAGCCTTTGGAGTTAGTAACCAGAGTGATCCGCTTTCTGCTAAATAAGTAAGTGCATCAACTAGCTCGTCAATAAGATCACCATCATCTTCACGCCACCAAAGAATGACCGAATCGACCACTTCATTTATTTCGCCAGAAAGTAAATCATTTCCAGAAATTTTTATTATTGAGTTGCGAACACTTTCATCGCAATCATTTCCGTAACCAGATTCTAAAATCAGATGGCCACTTACTATTCCCATTCGGGCGGCCACTAAATCTGGCCCCACAGGGGTGCTCACTCAGACCTACCTCTCCATACGCTAATCGCGCAAAGTGCGCTAAGTGCAATTGTTCGAACAGGGAGAAGTCCACCGAAACTCGAGCAATTGCGCAAGTCCCCCGTCTGTACCCGTAGTTTCGGCGCTTCGATGTGACTCTTGGGCCAGCAACGGGAAAGATAGACCTGTGCGCGATTTAAATGAACTGCCCAACAATGCCATTGATGCCCTAATCGATACCAACCCTGAAGAAACCGCAGAATGGCACCAATCCTTTGATGCGTTAGTAAAACATGCTGGACCAACTAGAGCGCGATATTTAATGCTCTCGCTGTTGCAACATGCTCATCAAAAAGAATTGCAACTACCCGCGCTTAGATTGACTGATTACATAAACACAATTCCACCAGAGCGGGAACCAGCATTTCCTGGTGATGAAGCAATTGAACGCAGAATTCGCGCGTTCATTCGTTGGAACGCGGCGCTATTAGTACATCGAGCGCAACGACCGGGCATTGGTGTTGGTGGTCATATCTCATCATTTGCATCTTCAGCTGCACTTTACGAAGTTGGTTTTAATCATTTCTTCCGCGGCAAAGATCATGCTGGTGGCGGCGATCAAATTTATTATCAAGGCCATGCCAGCCCCGGCATGTATTCGCGTGCATTCTTAGAAGGTAGATTTACTGAAAATCAATTAGATGGATTCCGTCAAGAACTTTCACATCCCGGTGGCGGGCTATCTTCTTATCCGCATCCGCGATTGATGCCAGATTTTTGGGAGTTCCCAACTGTTTCAATGGGGCTTGGTCCGATCAACGCTGTTTATCAAGCGCGCTTTAACCGTTACTTACATGGTCGCGGTATTAAAGATACAAGTGATCAACGTGTATGGGCATTTTTAGGTGATGGCGAAACTGATGAACCAGAGAGCGTTGCAGCGTTAACTTTAGCGGCGCGCGAAAAGCTAGATAACTTAACTTTTGTAATCAATTGCAACTTGCAACGTCTAGATGGACCAGTTCGCGGTAACGGCAAGATAATTCAAGAGTTAGAAGCTTTATACACCGGTGCTGGCTGGAATGTTATTAAAGTTATTTGGGGTCGCGAGTGGGATCCACTTTTTGCATCTGATCGCGAAGGCGCGCTCGTTGATTTGATGAACATAACTCCTGATGGCGACTTTCAAACTTTTAAAGCTGAAGGTGGCGCGTATGTAAAAGATAATTTCTTTGGTCGAGATCCTCGTACTGCAGCAATGGTTGCGAATTGGACGCCCGAACAAGTCTGGAATCTAAAACGGGGCGGCCATGATTATCGAAAGCTTTACGCTGCCTATAAGGCTGCGACTGAACATAAAAATCGACCAACTGTAATTCTTGCTAAAACCATCAAAGGCTGGACACTTGGTTCTAACTTTGAAGGTCGTAACTCAACCCATCAAATGAAAAAAATGACTTTGGAAAACATTATTGAATTCCGTGATCGTCTTGAAATCCCAATAACAGATGAGAAGCTTGATAAATATTTACCGCCATATTTCCATCCTGGCCAAGATTCACCAGAATATAAATACATGATGGAACGTCGGAATGCGCTCGGTGGATCAATGCCAAAACGTAGATCAATTTCTAAACCATTGACCCAACCTGCTGAATCAGCATATGAAGTTGCAAAACGTGGTTCTGGTCATCAAGAAATTGCGACAACCATGGCATTCGTAAGATTGCTTAAAGATTTAATTAAAGATGAAGGTCTTGGTTCAAGATTTGTGCCAATCATTCCTGATGAAGCTCGCACCTTCGGAATGGATTCACTTTTCCCATCGCTAAAGATTTATTCACCACATGGACAGCTGTATACCTCGGTGGATCGCGAATTAATGCTCTCTTATAAAGAATCAACCAGCGGCGTAATTTTGCATGAAGGTATAAACGAAGCTGGATCGGTTGCTTCATTTACTGCAGTTGGAACTTCCTATGCAACGCACGATGAACCAATGATTCCTATCTATATTTTTTACTCAATGTTTGGATTCCAAAGAACTGGTGATGCATTCTGGGCAGCAGCTGATCAAATGGCACGTGGTTTTGTGATGGGTGCAACGGCTGGTAGAACAACATTAAATGGTGAAGGTCTCCAACATGAAGATGGTCACTCACACTTATTAGCTTCAACAAACCCTGCTGTGGTTTCTTATGACCCAGCATTTGCTTTTGAAATTGGCGAGATTATTAAAGATGGACTACGTCGTATGTACGGACCCAATAGTGAAAATATTTTCTACTACCTAACTATGTATAACGAGCCTTATCTCCAACCTGCGCAACCAGAGAACCTTGATGTAAAAGGCCTACTAAAAGGCATCTATCTATATAGCGAAGCACGCGGTCGCAAGAAACGTCAGGCAAATATTTTGGCTTCTGGGGTAGCCGTAAATTCCGCAATGAAAGCGCAAAAATTATTAAAAGATGATTGGGGCGTTAACGCAAATGTTTGGTCGGTAACTTCATGGAACGAGCTTCGCCGAGATGGAATTGAGGTTGATCGCCACAACTTGTTACACCCAAATGATCTAAAAACTGCATTTATCTCTGACCGATTAGAATCCGTAAACGGCCCTGTGCTTGCGGTAAGTGATTTTATGCGAGCAGTTCAAGACCAAATTGCGCCATGGGTTCCGCAACAATTTGATTCGCTTGGCACTGATGGTTTTGGACTTTCTGATACTCGCGGTGCGCTTCGTCGACATTTTAAAGTTGATGCAGAATCAATTACAGTTGCTGTGCTATCGCAATTAGTAAAGCAGAAGAAGATGAATAAAAAAGTTATTCAATCTGCCATCGATAAGTATAAATTAAATGATGTTTCAGCTGCAGATCCTGGTAATACTGAAGGGTCCGGCTGATCTATGCCTTGCCGGCAGCGGCGAAGAAGGTTACTGCAGCTAACATCAAAGCTGGTATTACCAACATCAATGGAAGTCCAATTAAGTGAATAGTCCAAGCAAGCACAACTCGAACCGCAAAATTTAAAATTTGATTTAACGCGCCAATTTCCGCAACGATAACGCCACTTGGACGATCACTTCTTCGGCCCGCTATTGCTAAGAAAAGTGGACCAAGGAAAGAAATACCGACACCGCCGATTAGAAAAGCTAAATCAACAATAATGAAACCAATACTCAAATGGCTTTTTGAAATTAAATAACCTGTAAACATGAAAATTGAAAAAGTTAAGCCGCCCACTAATGGAAAAACTCTGATCAATTTCCGCTCACTCCATCGCTTTGAGAGTGGTCCAAATGAAATTCGACCAAAAATCATGCCGCCCATAAAGGATATATATGGCAGCACTGCAAGCGATGCGTTTACGCCAATTTCTTCTCGGGCAAATATGGAACCCCAGTCACCAAGCATGGTCTCAAGTGATTGTGAAAAGAGCACTGCGATGCTGATAAACCAATCAATTTTAAAGGATTTCGCCATATCTTTGAGCGTTACAACTTCATCCGAATCTGTAATCTCTCTGCCTTCTAATAAGACTCCACGCAGTATATAAATAACAATCATGGTCACAACGAAGTCCACGCTAACTAAAGTGTCAACGTGCCATGTAATCGGAATTGTTCGCGCAACTAATGATGCAACAACTGCGCTAGTAAGTGCGCCAGCAGTCCAAAATCCATGCATGAACGGAATGATGGTTTGGCCACTATCTTTTTGGCGATGGAAAGCTTGCGCATTAATAGCAATGTGATAACTCGACCAAGATGCACCGCACATCAAATTTAAAATTAGATAAATAACGGGATTATGTAAATGGACCATGATTGCGAGCGTTCCATACATAGTAAAAGTTGAGATTATTAATACTGGCTTAACCCCAATTCGATGTACGATATGCCCCATAGTTAAAAGACTTACAAGAGCGCCAATCGATCCCGTGCTAAGCAGTACACCAAATATTCCGTTACTGACACCTAAATTATGTTTAATGTCTGGCATACGTGGTCCCAGAGTCATTACACCAAATCCAAATAACCCAAACATCGCAGCCAGCGCTTGCTTCTCTGTCCGACCCATCTCTTTAGTATTATTTATCAAAACAACGCACTTGCTAACGAGTTTCGGGCTTTAATTAGGATTGGATCCATTGGATCTACTAAGGTAAATAGTGAAAGCAAATGTTCTTTTGCACGTTTTTTATCTTCACCATCTAAAATTCTAATTGATTTGATGAGGCGATTGAATCCATTCTCATAATTTCCGCCAGCGACTTCTACATCTGCAGCTTGAATCTGCAACGCTAAATCGTTTGGTTCGGCTGCGGCTTTAGCCAAGATGGTTGCGCTATCTAAATTAGAAATTCGAATCATCAACTCGCATTGTGCTAACCCAATTTGCGCCAACTTCTCGGCCGGTTTTCTAGAAAGCCATTTCCGATAAGCGAGCGCAGCAGATGCATAATCACCTTTCTCAAGCGCTGCCATTGCTTCTAGCTCTTCGGGTTCCATAACTGGTTCGACTGGTTCGTTACTTCCAGTCGAACTCTTTATTTTTAGACCTTTTTGAGCTGCAAGCTCTAATAATTTATTTATTACAGCGCGAATTTGTGGTTCGGGATGTGGTGCATCGAAAAGTGGCACGCCTTGTTCTTGAATTAGCGCAATTCCAAATGGGAGCGCTTGCACTTGTAGTGCATTTGCCATTTCTGGGTATTTATCTAGATTTACACTGCCAAGACGCCAACTACCATCATCATCTGCTGCCAGTTTGTTTAGTATTTCTAATACTTGAACTGACTCAGGCATCCGCGCAGACCAGGCAAGCAGTACCACAGGGGTTGTATTTGAATAGCTAACAAAATCGCGCACTAAGTTATCTGGAGTTGCATCGAGCGCTACCCCGGCTTGAGTTGGAGCAGAGTTTGCAGCCGGTTTTTTCAATGAACTTAAATCGAAGGCTCTACCGAAATTTTGGGGCAAATTAGGCGTACTCACCCGGTAATCCTATTTCAATTTTTTGAATGGCGATAACTTAAATGGCTGTGAATTGCATCTAAAACTGCAATTGCGCCAGTTTCATTCTCCATTGAACCAATTAATACTGGTGGTTTCCAATTTGGATCTTTTGCAGAGAGAGCAAGTGAACGCTCTACCTCGCGCGCAACCTCTTCAGCGCCTCCGCGATCTTCCTTATTTATTAAGTAAAGATCACCAATTTCCATCACGCCAGCTTTTGCAGCTTGAATCCCGTCACCCATTCCGGGTGCAAGTACGACCATAACAGTATCGGCATGGCGCATCACTTCAATTTCACTTTGCCCAACACCGACCGTTTCGATAATTACATTATCAAAACCCGCTACTGCCAAAATAAAAACTACGGAATCGGTTGCATTTGATAATCCACCCAGCGCGCCCCGAGTGGCCAGGGAGCGAATAAAAACTTTTTTATCTGAAAAATGGTGTGTTAATCGGATGCGATCGCCAAGTAATGCGCCACCTGTAATCGCTGAAGATGGATCAATAGCAACAATTGCTACCGATTCACTGTTTTTGCGGATTAAATTAATTAGCGCGTTTGTAGTTGTAGATTTACCAACGCCAGGACTACCGGTGATTCCAATAATTGGTGGAGTTTTAACTGGTTCACCCAAAATAGGTTTAAGTTCTGAAACCAGCAATGCAAAATCTTCTACAAGCGATGCGGCTTTCGCGATAATTCTTTGATCGCCACTTCGAATATCTTCGGCAAAATTAGCGATAGCTTCGAGCGCACTTTCTCGTGTCGCTGGTTTGTCTGGGCTCGCCATACCTGACACGATACGACATGTGAACCAATCAAGTGCGCATCTCGCCGGTATCCCTGGGCTTGTCGGCATTGACCACGTTGGGATTGCCGTCGAAAATCTCGATTCCGCGATTGCGTTCTACACCACACATTTTGGCGCACTCCTAACGCATCGCGAAATAAATAGCAAGCAACGCGTAGAAGAAGCAATGATTCAAATCGGCAGTTCCACTATCCAACTATTAGCGGCAACCGACCCTGAATCAACAATTGCAAAATTTATCGCTAAAAGTGGCGTCGGAATTCAACAGCTTGCCTATCGAGTTACCGATATCGCAGCAGCAGTATCAGCTGCCCGCGCTCTTGGAATTAGAGTGTTATACGAAGAAGAACAGATTGGAACTGCTGGCGCGAAAGTTAACTTTTTACATCCGAAAGATTGCGGTGGAGTACTTGTTGAATTAGTGGAACCTGTTAAAAAATAATTAATTTTTAACTCTAACTCCGGAATCCATTCGGTACGGCAAAATCGAATTCATATAGTCGACAGTTGCAAAATCTAATCCGACATCTTTGCCAGCTTTTTCGCCTAAATACCAACGATGCTCCAAAACTTCATGAAATATTTGGGCATCTTCTACCCGACCTTTTAAATTTTCCGGTACTTGATTTATAACTTTTTCGAAAACCTCAGTTAACCATCGTCTAATTGATTCTTCTCGTGGTGGTCTTGGTTTCTCTTCACGTGATCGAAACCGATCGTAAGAAGCGAGCAATCGCTTAGCTTGCAGTTCTTCGGTTTCCAATCCAATTAATTCTCGTAGTCGTTGTTGGTGATAGCCCGGTGCAACTAATTTTGGTTGGAAATTTAACGCTTGCTTTTCACCATCAAGTGAGATTTCTACTTCTTCGACTGCAAAACCTAAATCTTGTAGCGAGCGCATTGCGCGTTCAACTGCATGACGATCACTCGGATCTAAAACCTGCGGTTCTTTTAACGCTTTCCAAAGTCGGTGGTAGCGACGAATTACCCCTTCGCTTGCGCGGATTGGATCCATTCCTTCATGCAATACGCCAGCAATCGCTAAGTCCTCTAGTTCGGCAGCCACATTAAATCGAGCAATTTCTAAATCATGTTCACGTTGCCCATTACTTAAAGTTTTTTGAAACTCACCAGTCTCAGCATCTACTAAATATGCGGCATAACCTTCCGCATCTCGTCGAAATAACGTATTAGATAGCGAGCAATCCCCCCACCAAAATCCCAAAAGGTGAAGTCGAACTAGTAAAAGCGCGAGCGCATTAGCCATGTTGATAATTTCGGCATCTGAAATATTTGTGCTGAGAATTACTCGATAGGGCAGTGAATACGGCAAGAACCTAGTAACTAAAGTGCAGGGTAACTCTTCCCCACTCTTATTAAGTCGACCTTCAACTACCGCGATCGGTCCCACCGATGGTGCATTTCGTTTTATCAACTCACGCAGGATTGCATATTCGCGATTAGCAAACTCTTCTACCGTTTCTTTAACAGCGTAAATTTCACTTTCGGGATCATTGCTAGATCTAACTAATCTAACGATGTGGCGAGAAATACCGCGTTGATTAGTAAGGGTCGGGTCTTCTGGCCATTCTTCTAGCGGCGTTGACCAAGGCAGGGAAGCGAGCGCGCCAATTTCTTCACCCAACCCGGTGATTCGAAGTCCAGATTTAGCTGCTGCCATAACCCTATTCTCTCTGATAATTGTGAACGGCGCGTTACATTAATGGGTGGTTAAGGTGTTAACTGAAATACCACCATTTAGAATGGCGCTATGGCGATATTACGAAAGAAAGCAGCAAAAACTATTCCAACGCAAGATTTTGGTATTAGTGGTGACCCACTTAATCGAAATCACCCCTTTTATTTTGGATTTCTCGCGGCTGCCGGTGCAATAACTGCACTCACACTCATGCGTGCTCTTGCTTCTGCGAGTCAAGTTTTTGTTTTAATCATAATCTCACTTTTTTTCGCCATGGGATTGAATCCCGCAGTAGCGGCGCTGCAAAATAAGGGCCTTTCTCGAAAACAAGCCGTTGCTGCCATTATTTTAAGTTTATTGTTATTCATTGCACTTTTTATTATCATTGTGATTCCGCCTTTAGTTAAGCAAGTAAATTCATTTATAAGTAGCGCTCCTGCGTTGGTGGATTCACTTCGTCAAAATGCCAGCATCGCAAAACTAAATGATCAATATGGATTTATAGATACTCTTGACAGTAAATTGCAAGAATGGATTAAGAACGGAAAATTAGTTACATCCGCATTTGGTGGCGTACTTGGAGTTGGCAAAACGGTAATCTCAGGGACAATTTCCACGCTTACTATTGTGGTACTTACTCTCTACTTTATTGCATCTTTGCCCAATGTAACTGAGATGGCTTACCGATTAGTCCCCGCTTCGCGTCGCCAACGCGTCTCTCGGTTAAGCGATGCGATCATCGGTCGCGTCGGTGCATTTGTTGGAAGCCAAGTTATTGTTGCAATACTCGCTGGAATGTTTGTTTTAGTTTTATCGCTCATACTAGGTCTGCCTTATTCAGCTGCGCTCGGCATGATCGTGCTCTTCTGCGGCTTAATCCCACTAGTTGGCCACTTTTTAGGAATTTCAATTGTCACAATTGTCGCGCTAACCCAATCTCCAAAAACTGCGCTAATTGCTTTTTTAAGTTATGTAATTTATGTTCAAGTTGAGAATTACTTAATTACGCCAAGAATCATGAAGAAATCGCTCTCAATTCCAGGGCTAGTAACAATCGTGGCAGCGCTATTGGGAACATCGCTACTAGGTCTAGTTGGTGGAATATTGGCCGTGCCAATTGCTGCCGCAATATTGTTAATTCTCGACGAAGTTGTTTATCCAAACGCTGCTAAATCTTAAATTTCTAGTGGTAGCGGTAACGCAGCTGGATTAATTATTTTAAGTATCTCGGTGAGCGCAATATAGACAAACGGTTCGCCAACCCAGAGATGTTTAGCGCCATCAATTCCAAGTACTTTTGCTTGTGAAATTACCGAAAACTTTAACTTAGCTTCTATCGGCTTTAAAAATTCATCAAACTCTGGCACCAGCGCGATAATTGGCCGACCATCCACATTCCAATAAGACAATTCAGATTCAGTTGTTCGACGCAGCGGTGGACTTAGTAGAATTAATCCTTTGATCCGCGGATCTTTTGCATAAGCTAAGGCTAATTCCGTTCCAAACGACCAACCAATTACCCATAAGTTATCTAACTTTAAAATATCAAATGCATATGCGATCGCTGCTGCAACATCATATTTTTCACTCTCGCCATTTCCGAATTCTCCATCGCTCTTTCCGGCTTCGCTTGCTGTACCTCTCGTGTTAAATCGGAGCACTGCGATATCAGCCAGAGCTGGCAATCTATTTGCAGCTTTTTTAAAAATATGACTATCCATCATTCCGCCATGAGTTGGCAGCGGATGCAAGCAGAGCAAGGAAGCTACTGCTGGTTTTAATGGAGTTGCTACTTCCCCAATCAAATTCAACCCATCTTCGGTATGAATCGTGATTTTTTGCCGATTCGCTGGCAAAACGGTACTTGGACGTATTAACTCAGACACTAAATCAGTTTACTCTGTCGCCATGGCAAAGATAGAAACCTTCGCAAGTCTTGATCCCGCTACTGGAAATGAAGTCGGACGATATCCAATTACATCTAGAGAAGATGTATTTTTGATTGTAAATAGCGCGAAAGTTGCAGCTAAATCTTGGGAAGCTATCGGTATTGCTAAACGCAAAAAAGTACTTTTAAAGTGGGCGGCTTTATTAACTGCTGAAATTGATATTGGTGCCTCGCTAATTAAAGCTGAAACTGGAAAACCAATTGGTGATGCTCGTTTGGAATTCACTCTTGCAATTTCACATATCGCCTGGGCAGCAAAAAATGCGGGTCGAATTTTGGCAACACAATCTCGTCCGCCCGGAATTTTAATGTTTAACATGAGTGCAAAAGTTGAGCGCTCACCTTTTGGAGTAGTCGGAGTTATCGGTCCATGGAACTATCCGGTATTCACGCCAATGGGTTCAATTGCATACGCGCTTGCTGCCGGAAATACCGTTGTTTTTAAGCCAAGTGAATACACACCTGGAGTTGGTACGTGGTTGAGCGAAACATTTCAGAGAGTTGCGCCTTTCGCTGCAATTTTTACAACTGTTACAGGGTTACCCGATACTGGAAAAGCGCTTACTGAGAGCGCAGTCGATAAAGTTTCTTTTACTGGGTCCACAAAGACCGCCAAATTAGTAGGAGAAAGTTGTGCAGCTCGGATGATTCCGGTTGTACTCGAGTGTGGTGGAAAAGATCCAGTCATTATTGATCGTGACGCAGACCTTTCGCTAGCCGCTGAAAATACGCTCTGGTCTGCAATGAGTAATGCTGGGCAATCTTGCATTGGTGCCGAACGGGTTTATGTTCATAGCCAAGTAGCCGATAAATTTATAGAAATAATTACTACAATCGCAAAAAATCTAAAACCAGGGGTTGCAATTGGTGATAGCTATGGACCTGCCACTATGCCATCCCAATTAAAGATAATTTCCGCTCACATCAAAGATGCTGCAGCGCAAGGCGGGAAATTTATTCTTGGCGCTCCAGATTCAGTTCATGATCGATATGTCGATCCAGTAATCATTTGTGATGTACCAGAGAACTCAACAGCGGTAACTGAAGAAACTTTTGGACCGACTTTAGTCATTAATCGAGTAGCAAATATGGAAGAAGCTATCCGATTAGCAAACGCCACTCGATATGGCTTAGGAGCTTCAGTTTGGTCCAAACGTAGTGGCGGGAAAATTGCAAGTCAGTTGCAATGCGGCATGGTCTCTATTAATTCAGTATTTCTCTTTGCTGCAATCGGATCAGTTCCATTTGGTGGCGTTAAAGAAAGTGGAATTGGTCGAATTCATGGTGCTGAGGGACTCCTTGAGTTTACTTATCCGCGCACGGTGGTACGACCAATTTTCAAAATTCCTATTGCGTTCACAACTTTTAATCGAACGAAATTTGCCGATAAATTCATTATTAAACTGGTTAAGACTTTATATGGCAGAAAACGGCGTTAATTAGTATCTAGGTGCGTTTCTAGTTCTTTCGGTTTTTGGTTTACGATCATCGCGTTTATTCCAACATGCAGTATGCCAATGTCTGCGACTTTCAACATCATGTTCGATCCACGCAACCGTGTGCGGTGTTGCCATTGGAATTGTTTGATCGCAACCAGGGCATCGATACGGTTTAGTTGAACCAGATCCGGTAATTCTGCGAACTCGATAAATTCCTTCTTCATGTTCTTCGATAGTTTCATGAGATGTTGCGACTTCGCGTTCAGCGGGCTTTGGTCCGCGGCGTTTAGGGTGATTTCGGCGCGGGCTCATACCCATTAGAATAGCGAAATGCTTCACCCATTAGTAATTGATGTTTCAAATTTAACGAAATCTTATGGTGGGAAAACTGCAGTTAACGGGATAGATCTACAAGTTCGCAAAGGTGAAGTATTCGCGCTCTTAGGCCCAAATGGCGCTGGTAAAACAACCACAGTAGAAATTCTAGAAGGATATCGCGATCGAGATAGCGGAAATGTTTCAGTACTTGGCTTCGACCCTAATTCGAAGGTTAGCAAATCGGCCGAACGTGCATGGCGTGATCAAATTGGAATTGTTCTGCAAACCACAATGGACGCGCTTGATTTAACAGTTCGCGAAACGCTAACTCATTTTGCAAAATATTATGTTAATTCTAAAGATCCAATTTCTGTGATTGAGTCAGTTGGGTTAAGCGAAAAAATTGATGAAAAAATTCGGACGCTCTCCGGCGGACAACGTCGCAGATTAGATGTGGCGCTTGGAATTATTGGCAAACCAGAATTACTTTTCTTAGATGAACCGACCACTGGTTTCGACCCAGAAGCACGCCGAGCATTTTGGGGTTTAATCCGGTCACTCCGAGATGAAGGAACTTCGATTTTATTAACTACTCACTATCTGGATGAAGCTGAGGAACTAGCCGATCGAGTAGCTGTAATAAATAATGGAGTGATAATTGAAGTAGCAACACCGCAAACTCTAGGCGGACGGCAAAATTCTAAAGTAGAAATTTCCTGGGTAGAAAATGGAAATCAGCAAACTATTTATTCCGATACGCCAACTGCCGAAGTCAAAAAATTAGCTGAGCGATTAGGTGGGGAAATTTCGGGTCTGACAGTAACTCGACCAACTCTGGAGGATATATATCTAAAGATGATTGGTGAAAACTCATGAAAAACGTCTCCACCATAAAATTAGGGTTATCGCGCGGCGCGCTAGAAATAAAGCAATTCAATCGCCAACGAGAATCGGTAGTTTTTACAATTTTATTTCCAGTAATTTTGCTATTTATTTTTGGATCAGTATTTAACGACAACATCGCACCCGGTGTGACTTTTAGCCAATATTTTGTAGCGGGCATGATCGCTTCTGGCCTAGTTAACTCCGGATTTCAACAACTAGCTATTTCAATTCCGATAGAGAGAGATTTAGGAACGCTTAAACGTTTACGTGGTACGCCGATGCCAGCAACTGCCTACTTCATTGGAAAAGGGATTCAAGTTCTTTACTCAATGGCGCTGCAGTTAATTTTGCTCCTCTTTTTTGGAACAATTTTCTTTGGCCTTGAACTTCCAACTCAACCAATTAAGTGGTTCACATTCACTTGGTTAATAATTCTCGGAACTGCCTCTTCAACGCTTCTTGGTATCGCATTCTCGGTGGTACCAAAATCAGGCCGTGGTGC
>Ga0214919_10005976_pt1 | contig 16932 bp, 18 predicted proteins | sample LL1503_MetaG_FD_177994 | JGI IMG/M metagenome (GOLD analysis project Ga0214919, IMG submission 177994) | Freshwater microbial communities from Lake Lanier, Atlanta, Georgia, United States - LL-1503 | ecosystem: Environmental > Aquatic > Freshwater > Lake | place: USA: Georgia | collected... | reverse complement strand
TTTTTTTAAGAATTAATCTAGTGTCACTTACACTAGGCTTATTAAATTTAATTAATAAACATCTACTTTGTAAAGTTTCAATAATCTGATTTGAATCATTACACGTAAATATAAATTTTATAAATGGGTAATTTTCAATGAAATTAATTAATTGTTCTTGAGCTTTTTTTGTAATATTATCTGCTTCATCTAAAATGACTATCTTAATTTTTTCATCATTTCTTTTTTTACAAAATCCTTGAATAAAATCATTAATCATATTAATTCCTCTATTATCAGATGCATTTAATTCAATATAACTAGTAGGGTCAGATAATATTTTCTTACAAATTGTAATTGCTGTAGTTGTTTTACCAGTGCCTGGTGGTCCAAAAATTAATATATTAGGGAAATTATCAATAGAAAGTTGGGTAAATTTATCTTTAATATAATCAGTTAATACTATTTCTTCAAATGTTAATGGACGATATTTTTCTATCCACGGAACAGATACCATAATTTAATATAATAAGTTTATATTTAACTGATTTCAATTTTATTCTTCTAACATAAAATTTAATCGTGTTGGTAGATTAGTAGTATTTAAAATTTGTTCTTTTATTTTCTCAAAACTTTCATATTTTGATTCTTTTAGGAATATAATTATATATTCTAAAAATAGTGTATCTTTTTTACTTAAAAAAGAATTAATAATATTTTCAAATATTATTGTATTTACCCACTTATGAATATATAATTTAGCTAAAGTTTGCATTAATCTTATACCATAATCTTTTTCACAGTTTTTAATATTTTTTTCAAAAGTTTCTTGAACTTTTAAAATGAATGCTTCTTTAAAATTGATACTATATTTATTATTGAATATAACAGTCCATTTATCATATTCAGACATTATTTGAATAACTTGAAAATAGTATTGCCAATAATTTGATTCAATTAAAATCTTTTTAAGAATTGATTCAGATAATTTATTCATCATTTGATAATCTTCAATTGAAATACTTTTTAATTCAGTTACAATAGTATTTACATTATCTTTGTGAATTTTATTTAATGACATTAAAATTGATTTCCATTTTGTTTCAGTATTTATTTCAGATGTTTGTTTGAGTGTTAAATCAAAACAAATCTTTGTCAGTATACCTTTTTTTTTATTTATTTTCTGTACCTTTGATGACATTTCGTATCTAGAGTTTAAATCTATAGTTTTTTTGTGATTGTCTCTAGATATATTTTTAATTTCTATGAATCTATCAAATGGTATTACCTTCATAATAGTTATATTTAAATCTTTTTTTTAAATATAGAAATGAAATTAATTAATATAAGATTATTTATCATTTTATTTTCTTTTCTAATTTTATGGTATTTTTTAACAAAAGAATCACATCTTTTACTAATTTTATAACAATATTCATTGTAATTATTTTATATTGTATTATTTTAAAATATAATTCTAATATATTAGTAATTGATGTTAATCCTTGATTTTATGATATTAGTTATATTAATAATTATCACATTAATGTATTTAAATAAAGCTAGTGAAAATATAGAAAATAATAAACCTCATAAAAATAATACTATACAGAGAAAAGAAACTGAACCTTTTGTATCATTTGATTATAGCAATGATAAAATAATTGCAATAGAAAATAATATATTAATTAAACCATCAGAATTAGATTTCCCATATAAAAATAGACTTATTCAAATTCCTAATTCAAATGAAGAAAGATCAGAATTAGAATTAAATTTAAATAATTTATATAATTCTTCTACTGAAGCAAATATTGATGAAATATATGATTATCTTACATCAATTTAAATATCTAGATTTATCTATAGAATTTTTTCTAATGTAGTTATATATGTCTACAACAGTTCCTATTACTACTACCCAAGTAAGTGTACCTATACCTCCATTTATTGAGGATACATTTAAATTTATAAATTCTGGAAATATACAAAAAATTATTTTTGCTTTTGTTGTATTATTTACAACAGTATTAGGACCATCAATCACTACTTATGTCCATGGTTTTTGGACTTCTGAAATATTTAGAATGGGTATGTTAGTTTTAATTCTTTTAATAATTTTTATGCATAGAAGTGATACTGTTTCTATACCACCTGTTGCTATTGTATTATTAATCTTTTTCATTAGTACTCAAATCACAAAAACACAAAGAGAAAATTTTGATGCTTTAAATTTTAATAATAAATTAGAACAATTTGCTCCATCAGAACCATTAATTGATGAAACATTCCATATTAGTCCAGAATACTTTAAAGAAAATCGTGATGCTCCTTTAGATGGAACTCATGCAGATGTTCCTGTTCATGGAAAAGATGATTATGTTTTATACCAAGAAACTGAACACACAGATTATAAACATGAAGCTACTAATTTAGAATCCAATGAACCTATTGGTGGTTATGATCCTTTAGTAGGTCATGAAATTGCTCCATTTTAAATAGTAGAACTAATCTATGAATATAATTAAAAAAAAATATTTATTATAATATGGAACTTTTTTTATTAACAAATATTGATTTTGATACGATATATAATTTTTTATTATTTAGTGAAATTATAGATAGTGATTTTAATTTTGTAAAATCAAAAATTAAATTAATTATATATAATTGTAAACTAACTAAATTAGAAGAACAAATGTTAAGAAATATTAGTAATTTTTATTTTTTAGAAAGTATTATTCGTACGGAAGTATATCCTTCTTATCAAGATTGTAGTGATAGAAAAACAATTACTTATAATTGTCAATTAATAAAACCAAGAGAAAATAAAACTAATTATTATGTTCAAGATAATTGGTTAATTTTATTTAATCCAAATATTAAAAATGAAAAACAAATTAAAGAATGGTTATTAAATAAAATATCTAGTTATTATAGAATCGATAAATTAATTAATACAGATCAAAAATTTTGGAGAAATCTAATGAATATTGCATCATTAGATGATACTAATTTAGAAAATGTTTATATGGGTATTTATGGTAGTTTAATATTAATTTACATTCAAGATGAATATATTAAACATAATAATTCTTTTTTTAAACCAGCAGTACAATATATTAAAATAGATAATCCTATCCCACAACAAGAATTTAAAATTGTTAAATTAGAAGAAAAAAAATCACATGTTTTTATATAAAATAAGATATTTTACAGTCTAATATAATCTTTACCATTAAACAAAATAACTCCATCAGAAGAAGAAATTCCTCTTAACGTAGTATTTCTAGTTTTAACATAATGTCCTGTACGAGGACCTTTATATACAGGTCTATATTCTCCAGTTACTTTATCTTTTCTAATACCAATTAAAGTTCTATTAGGATAGTTATCATTTTCAAATTCTTCTTTATAAATTGTTAGTTTTTCAAAATCTGTAAAATCAAAATTTCTGGAAATACGACGTATCTCTGTATCTGTTAGGAATGAAGATAAAGAATCAATAAAATTCCTTTCATTTTGATGATTTCTAATCTCGTCAAAAATTTTTATACTATCAGTAATTGTAACTCCAATAATCTCATGAAAATCTACTGCTTTAGCATCGCGAATATTAATAGTACGTCCATTAATAGCATTCATATTTTTTGTTATTAAAATTTAATATACATTGATTAGATAAATAAATTTCAATTTTTAATTAGTTATCTACAGTAATAGATATTTTTAATATTTCATAGTATAACCACATGTTAAGCATTTAACAAATGTAGTCATAGGTTCATCTGCTGATCTAGTTTGTGCTTGTGAAACTGTACATTTATTTTTCTTACATTTTTTACATTTATAATTATCAGTTGATGCTAAATTATCCATTTTATTCTTTACTTGTTCCTTTTTAGTAATAATTTCAGTCCATTTTGATGGATTTAGTTTATATGTTGGTAAACTACAAATACTATCAATTTCTATTTCTTTTTGTAAGATTTTTTCTTTCAGATTAGTTTCTTTAAATGCATCACATAATTCTTTATATTTAGCATAATATATGTTTTCATAATATTCACCATCTAAGTTTTTAAATGCTAAATAATCATTACAAAAAGTATCTAATGAATTTTCTAAACTAGTTGATAATTTTTTATTTAAATATTTATCAAATTGTTTTTTGGCTTCAGTTCTTAATTCTGTTTCCATGATATATAATAAATTAATTAATCTTTAAAGTTATAAATATCAATTTTTATCATACTTTTGTAAATTCATAATATAGTATTAACCCAACAACATGGAATGTATATAAATTTAATGCATTTTTCCCAATAAATTCAAATATATTAAAATCAAATATACTTGGAAATAAATATTTATCTTGATTATGAAGAAGATATCCTAAAAAGATTCCAAAAAATACTTGGGGTAACCATTTTATCAAGGGAAAATAATCAGCCATGCTATACTTGAAATCTAATCCTAATGGTAAATCAATAAGTTCAAATCCTGTTTTAAATTTAATATAATCTCCAAACAAATATAATGCTATTCCTAAAATTGCTACAAATATAGGAAATTGAACGATTGGTACACATAATAAAGATGCAACTCCAATAAAATGTAGAACACCAAATCTAATAGTGTATTCAGGATAAAAATAATAAGTTGTTAATGAAATAACAATAGCATGTGCTATAATAACCATAGATCTTTCAAATCGTTTAATTTCATATGACCATTCTTCTTCTTTTTTATTAATAAATGATTCATATAATCCAACTCCAACTAGAATAATAAAAATAGTTCTACTTAAAGTTCCAATTTTATTAATAATAGGATGAGAAGCAAATGATGTTTTATAGCTAGTAGATACATCTTTAAAATAATTTATATGATGTAAAATCATTAGTGCAAATGCTACACCTCTGATTTCATCTATATATGGAATTCTCATTAATTTAATACAGATTAAATTTAGAATTTAAAATCTTCTGGGATATCTTTTGCCCATGCAAATTTTTTCATTAAAGATTCATTAAAAACTTTTTCAAGTGGTAATTTATTTCTTTTAAAGAATGCTATGGTAATTCTTGGATCAATATAATTTATTTTAGATGTTCCTAAACTTAGGTTTTTCATTTCCATTTTTAATTTCTTTTTGCTTTTTAATTCTTTTATTCTTTGTTTATCTCTTTTAGTTTTTTTATCTTTTTTTAATAATGTATGTATTTGATCACTAATCTTATTTATTTGATCTTTATAGTTTTTATTAATTTTCTTTTGATGATTACATAATTCAGCAACCTTTTTATTTGCTAAATTATACATATCAATTATTTGATTTAATGATGTATCTGAAACTTTATTTTCAATTTTATCTAATTCTTTTTGGAATAAATAAGAAGCATTATAAGTTCTAAAAACTTTAGCAGTTAAATTAGACATTAAATTTTGTAAATACTTATTAACATCATTTGAATTTATTTTATCAAATAAATCATCATTTTTATCTTTATTTAAACTAAAATCACGAATATTATTACAAATATCATCATTAACTTTGAGTTTTTTAGTATATCTAACACAATCTTTTCCTAAGAAATCTAATATTAAAGTACAATCTTCTGTTATTGAAACATTTTTAATTTTAAGACTAGTTACTCCAACTGTTTCTGCTTCATCTGCACCTTTTTCATTACCTACTCTTAGAGCCAAAGTATCAATTAAGAATATACAAGTTGAAATTTGTTTAATTTTAATATCATTAGACTTAAAATCTTCTAAATATTTAGTTCTAATTGTTTTAATACGTTTTTTTAATTTTTTAGCTAAATCAAATTTTTTTGAATCTTTACTCATTCTTTGTTCACTTTCTTGTCCTAAAAATACATATTTAGATTTTCCACTTACTGAATCTTTCCATGTTGCAATCCACATTAAGTTTTTATCTTCAATAATGTTACCCCAGTTTCCAGGAATATTAGGTTTAGGAATTTCTTTATCTTTTGATATATTTAAGGTTACATCTTCTGGTTTAATTCTTAATTTAATATGTCCAGTCTTTGGATGAGAACCTCTTCCTTTAAAAATTTCAGGAGGTTCTATAATAGCATTTGAAATAGGTTGTTTTATTCCATCAATATAACAATAACGATATGGTTCTAATAATTTATCTTTTTCTTCTTTAATTTTTAATTTTTGTTCTTTAGATAATTCTTTTTTTTCTTCTCTCATTTTCAAGATATAATTATGAATATTAGAAAAATCTATTTTTTCCCATTCTTTAATTATTGAATCTTTACCTAATAATTTTTTCCAATCATGAAAAAAGTTACGATTAAATGTCTTATTATCAGTGTATTCTGTTCCTATATATTTTGAATATAAATAAGCAGGTTCTTCTTGTTCTGGTGTTAAATTAATAGGTTTATTATCATAAAATAATTTAATATTATTTGGTAATGGAACATATGGTGGTGTAAAATAAACTCCATTGTGATATAATGTATTCCAAAGTTTATGTTTCATATTAAATACCTAGATAAATAAAATCTTTTATTATATTATGGAGTCAATAAGTTATGATCTAAATGGGCATTATTCCCTTATTAGAAAAACTTATAATGACAAACCATTTTTTCGTAAGCACATTAGTTTAGAATATGAATCAGATTTTATAGAATATATTGTAGCAAGTAAAATAAAAAGAAATCCACATCCAAATTTAGTAACTATTTATGATATTACTACTTCATATATAGATATGGAATTGTTAGAAACAGATAATATTAAGAAAAAAATAGATTTTAATGAAATAAAGAGAGCACTTATACATTTACATAAATTAAATGTAGTTTACATTGATTTAAAATTACCCAATATTGGGATAACAAGAAATACTGGAGAAACTAAAATTTTTGATTTTAATTGTTGTGGAATTCTATTAACTAATACAAAATGGTTATATAAACCAGTATATAGTAAACCTTATAAAATATTACAAGATTTAGATATTACTCATTATAAAAAGTATGATTATATAGTTTTAGATATTTTTGTGGAAAAATATAATAAAAAAAATTGTTTAAAATCTATATTGAATATCTTTCGAGGAGATTAGAATAAGCAAAATCAGTTAATCTTGTTGGATTAGTTTCTATATTTTTCATGGAAAAATATTTAATAAGAGTATTATATTTATTAACATTTATATGAGCATTTTTATTAGTTTTATAATTATAATAACAAATTTCTGATGATAAATAATTACCATTTATAATATTATCTTTTATAAAAACTACCCATATGTCTTCATTAATTTGATTAATAACATCTCTATATACAACTAATTCTCCTTTACTAAAATCTTTATTAGATTCTGATAAATTATTTAATTCTTCATTAGTTAATGGTGTTCCAATACGTGGATGTAAAAATTTTGTCATAAAACGTGATATAATATCAGATATATCAATATCATTTCCTAATCTTACTTGTGCAGAATTAATTTCTTTAGTTATATCATCAAAAATTTTAATTACATTATTTGAAGGCATATTAGTTAAGAAATCAAGGTTACTTGCTATAAAATTATTAGGAGACATTAAATTTTTAAAATTATTAAATATTTTCCCATCAATATCTGCATCTTCGTTCCAAGAACCGATAGTAATTTTACTAGCATTATTATCTTCTTCTATTCCACCAATATCAAACATAACTAAATATCCTAAATTTGGAATATAATAATCAATACCATTTATGTTATATATCCAATATTGATTATTAAGACTAGGAAGATCTTTGATATATACATTTTTTAATAAAGTCATTTCATTATAATATATTTTATATTTTTGCATAACATACATACCATACATTATTTGAAAAATAACATTTTCCCATTCATAATCAGTATGAATTCCTAATTTTTGCATTCTTTTAACTGAATTAAAATTAGAATCATATTCTCTAGAAGTCCATTGGTAAATGTTATGTGTAGGTGATTCAGTTAAAATTAATAAACATATTTTAGAATCTCTAGTTAAGAAATCAGTATCAACTTGATATACTTTATTTTTAGGAAGATCACGTATAATACGAATTGGATTTATTCTACTAACAGGTATTCTTTGAATTATATCTCGTGATGTTCTTAATTTTTCAATTATAGAATTTACTCTAGGGTGATAATATCTATTATTTGGTGGTGTTTGACTTAAATTAATTCTTAATGCATCTGGAATATCAGGTAAAATATGAGTTTTAACTAAATAAACTTTATATTTGTAATCTCCTGTATGATCAATATCAATAGCAAAATTATCATCTAACATATTTTCTTCAATTGGTAATATTCCATTAGATTTTCTATTTGCAATTGAAATAGCACTTTTTTTAAGTGAATATGTTAGTTTACCACCTAAATCTTCAAATTCATCTCTTCTATCTGGATTTCTTACAAGGAGAACATTATTATTAGAATCCATTAATAATATTCCAACACCAGAATATTTAGTACCATTACTATTTGCAATAATATAATTCTCTTGTTTTTGACTCAAAGTTTCAGTAATTAATCTATCATATTTCTCATAAATTGCTTTTTTATATGCAGTTAATCTAGATGCATTATTTCTTAAGTTATTAATATTGTCAAATTGTATTTTATTTTTATTCATAAAATATCCATAATGAACAACAAAATTAGGAGATATTTTAGTTTCAACAATATTTCTTAAAACATAAGTATAATATAATAATTCTCTCCATGGATTTAATTTTAATTCACTTAAAAAAGGAATTCTTGGGAAATAATATTCACCATTATTTAAATTATATATACGTAAATTCATTGATACACTATTTTTCCCTAAACCAGTTGCTAATCCATTTTGCATAAAACGAATTGGATATCCAGAACGAAGTACAACCATATTAAATGGATTTGTTCTATAAGGATTTGTGGAATTTTTCATAATATGATATGGATTTGCCTCTAATAATTTAATATAACTTAATATACTTGATTCATTTTTAGATGCTAAATTAATTTCTTTACCATCTACTTTATTCATAACGGTATTTCTAATAATATTATAAATATTCATTCTTGATTCTATTGTTGAACTTTCTTTAGTATATAAATCTGGAATGATATAATCCTCATATATGTTATTTACAATATCTAAAGGTTGAGCAGTTAAAGGATTACTTACATTAATTGTATTTTGATTTACAATAGGAACATAATAATTTGGGTACTCTAAACGATATGGATTATCAATTCCTAATACAGGAACGAATTGTTGCATAACTGGTTCTTGTTTTTTAAGTACTGGTTTATTGATTTGTTCAGTTAATTTAACACGATTAATAGCTTCTTTATCTTTATTTTTTGATTCATTAAATACATATTGTGGAACTATTTTCTCATCATTATACCCACCCCCTGTTTGATTCTTCAAAAAAAAAAATCGTCGGAAACATTGTTTCCTCCCCTTTGTGGTAGGGTATTTTTAATTTGAACAGTTTTAGGTTGATTATTATTTTCTTGTGGTATATTGTATTTAATACCATTGTTTAAAGCTTGTCCGGTTTGAGTTGGTACTTGAACATTTACTTGTTGATTTTGTCCCATTGCATTTTGACCCATTGCATTTTGACCCATTGCATTTTGACCCATTGCATTTTGACCCATTGCATTTTGTCCCATTGCATTTTGACCCATTGCATTTTGACCCATTGCATTTTGACCCATTATATTTTGTTCAGCTTGCATAAAGGTTGGTTGTTGGTATAAATAATTTTCTCCTAATTGTGGTTGTTGTAAAAATGCTGGGTTGGTATTATATAAATTATTATTACTCATTTGATGCATTGGGGATGTTGGTTGATGCATTGGGGATATTGGTGGATGCATTGGGGATATTGGTGGATGCATTGGATGCATTGGATGCATAGATGACATATTATTATTCATAGGATTGTTCATAGGATTACCTAAAATTTCATCAGCACCTAATAAATTATAAAATTGATTTTGTTTTTTACTATTTGATTTTTGTTTATTTTTTTTATTTTTAATAATATGTTCACTGCTTGAAATATTTAACCATGAACTTGAATTAGATGCAATACTTACATCTTCAGAGTCACTAGTTTCGTCTGCTGTTTCAACAATAGTTTCTTCATCTTCTTCCTCTTCATCTTCCTCTTCCTCTTCCTCTTCCTCTTCTTCCTCTTCCTCTTCTTCTTCCTCTTCCTCCTCTTCATCATCAATTTCTTCATCATCATGAGAAGATTCTAAAGGACTTTCTTCTTCTTCTACTGGTTTTTTTGTGGATTTTGTTCTCTCCTTTCTTAATCTTGCACCTTGTTCATTATTAGTAATTTCACTTGGTTTTTTATATTCATCAAAAAAGTTATTAAATAAAATTTCTCTGAAAGTTTCAGCACTAGTTATATCTTTTAAAAATTCTTTTAATCTTTGATGTTCATATTTATCAAATGCTTTAATAATAGAATTTAAGTCTTTACTAATAGAAGTTTGTCCATTAAAATTACATTTATCAAATGATGATATTTTAATTTCACATTTATCATTTGGGACTAAGTATAAAACACCATCAACATTTACTTCATTATATTCAGTTTCATTGTTTTCTTTGCAATATAAGAGAATAGTTTTTAAATTAAGATTATTATGTTGAAATCCAGGATATAAGTTTTTATAACACATTAAAGTATAAAAAATGTAAAAAAGACACATTTTAATTACAGATAAATTATCATTTTCTTTTAAAAATTCTTCTAAGGTAATCATTTTAAAGAAGTGTTCAGTAATTTCAACTGAATATGGTTGATTAGTATCTAATTTAACTTTAAGTTCAGAAGCTTTCATAATTATTGAATTTGGTAATTTAGGAAAATCAATATTCATTATAGGTAATTCTGAAGTATTAATATTTTTAACTCCAGCAATACCACTAAAAATATATTTAGCAGTTTTTGATTTATTATTAGCACTATAGATATCTTTATCATTCATTTTTGTTAATTTTTTAAATTGAATATTATAACTGTATTTATCACAAATTTTAAAAGTATTATTTTTAGAATTAACTATTTTCCACTTTTTTTTTGTTATTTTTTCTAAAAAATCACTTTCTTTTTTTGATGAATTCTTTTTTATATCATCAACTTTAATATTGTCTAAATCTATATTTAATAATATTGGTTTAGAGTTAGATGCATAATAGCTATTATACAATGTTTTAGCTAATTTAGAAATCATAATAAATTAGTCTAGATAATTTTTTCTAGAGTTTGAATAATTTTAATTAACATAGTATCATTTTACTAAAAAGTATAAAGTTAACCATTATTTTTTTCTAAATTATGAATTTTTTTCTTTAAACGGTATACTTCATCTTTTAATTTTTGAATTTGTTCTTCATATTTATCAACAATATCATCTGTACTCATTTTTTGAAAAAATATACTTTTTTGAGTATTAACTGACCATGATTTACCAGAACCATTTAATCCATTACATAAAATAACATATTCAGTCCAATTATCTTTATTTTTTAAAAATCCTCCAATACGAAATACTTTAGTAAATTTTTTTGTTTTAGGATCTTCAATTAATGAAAAATATCGTAGATGTGAATTTACTGGTACTTTAGAAATATCATCTATTTTTTTATAATCTTTTAATTTTTCTTTAATTTCTTCAGTAGATAAACTTTCAGTATAAGTTTTTTTAGGTCTTTTATAATCATCTTTAGATAATCTAGTAGTCATTAATTATAATACAGATTTATATTCTTTTATATAAAATTTGTATTTCTATATTACTCAAAATTTATACTTTAGTATTGTTAATTTATTAATTATTGGTTCATTAAATATTAATTTATGAAATCTCTCAATTATATATCCTTCAATTGGATTAACATCATAGTTTAATAAATTAACTATTTCAAAATAAAATAATCGTGGTTTAGATAAAATTAATTTTTTTGAAACAATAAACTGTCCGCCTGGTTTAAAATGTAATTCCATCTTTTCTTTTTTTTCACCAAATAATTTTTCATATACTTCTATTAATGGTAATCCTGGATGCCAAGAACAACCAGATAAATTTGTAATTAGTAATTTTTTTCCAATTAATTCAAATTCAGAATTAAAATTTTCATCATTTGTATATTTAGTTAATAAATCAATAATATCGTTACAATGGTCAAAAGGATGTCCTTGTAAGAAAATGGTATAATCATCTAAATTATCATAATTATCAAAAATATACTTATAAAATGTATGTCCTTCTCTACCAACATTATTTAATGTAATTACATTATTATAATCATCCAAGTTATTGCCTTTATTATATATTATAACATTTGAAAATTGTTTAGTCCATGCTACATCTTCATTATATCGTGCAACAACTATTTTCATATACTTTACTATAAGATTTTTTAAATTTTATTTATTCATAAAATTATTAAAATTGAATTTCCTTTATTTAGAAAATAATTAAATAATATTAAACAATGTTAAATAAAAAAATAGATACGATAATTTCTATTGAAGAATTTACATATAAATTTGATACTGAAGTAAATAGAAACATGATAGAAAAGATTAATGGAATTATGAAATCTGAAACTTATGAATTACAAGAATTAAATAAAAGACTATCGGATTTTGTTAAATTTAGTACAGATAAATTAGATGAATCTCATGATTATTTTCATATGTTAAAAGTAGTACTAAATACATTAGATATAATTGAAAATGATTATAAAAATTATGAAAATTTAAATAAATTAAAAAAATTAGCACTAATGGTTGCGTGGTTACATGATGTAAGAGATCATAAATATTTACATTTATCAATTAGTGAAGCACTATTTATAACAAAAATTAAAGAATTATCAAATTTATATTTCACTGAATCAGTTACAAATCAAATTTTATTAATTATTGAAAATATTTCTTTTTCACAAGAAACTAAAAATAAATTAGATATTACACTTTTAGAATCAATATCATATGAAGTTTTAAAAATTGTTGCAGATGCTGATAGATTAGAAGCTATAGGACAAATTGGTATTTTACGTTGTACAAAGTATGGGACAGAAAAATTAAAAATAAATCCAAAAGAAGTAATATATCATGTAGTATATCATGCTTATGAAAAATTATTAAGATTATATCCTGAAAATTTTATTAAAACAGAAAGAGGAAGATTTTTAGCTAAATCACTACATCAAGAAATGGTAGATTATATTAAAGAAAATTCTACACCTGAAATAATCAAGTTTGTTCATAATAAATTAATTGAAAATAATTTAGGTCACTTATTTAAGGAATACTAAAAAATTAAATATTCTTTTATAACATGAAACATTTCTAAAAATTTAATTTCTATTTGTATTATAATGCCATTAGAATATGAATATAATTTTTACAACTATAATAAAAAAGAAGTTATTAATAAAATAAAAGAATTAGGTGGGAAAAAAATAGGTCATTATTTATTTAAAATAATGGTTTTTATACACCCATTTAAAAAAGAAGGTACATATATTAGAGTTAGAGATGAAGGTCACAGAGTAACTATGACTTATAAATTTAAAGATAATAAATCAAAATTTTCTAAAGAAAGTGAAATAATAATAAATAATTTTGATGCAGCGGTAAATATACTATTTGGTATTGGATGTACTAAAAAATACTATTATGAAAAATTAAGAGAGATATGGAATTTAAAAAAATCTGAAATAGCATTTGATAATGCTCCTGGATCTCCAGAGGATATGGAGATTGAATCACCTACTAAAAAAGAACTCGATCAAATAGTAAAATTATTAGATATTAAACAATATCTAGTAGAAGATAATACAATCCTTTCAATTTATGATGAATTTGGTATAATTATACCAAAGACAATTGATTTAACATTTAATAATGTAAAAAAAGAATTATTAAAATTAGTAAAAAAAAATAAAGAAAAATTTATAAAATTAATTGACAAACAAAAAAAAATGTATAAATCTTTACTGTAATTTTATTAAATTTATCTGTATAATAGAAACAGAGAAACCACCTATAAGTACTAAAAAAATGAAATAATTAAACAAAAATAATTATCTTATATTATTATATGGACAGTATTACTTTGTATTTTGATTCTCATGAAAGATTTTTTCCAATTGATATTAATCAGAAAGCAAAAGGATTTGATACAAAAGAAAAATGTATCAATTATTATGTTAGAAAAATTGATGATATCACAACATGGATTTATTATTTCATGTATTATGTTCAAGACGATGGATTAAAAAGATTTCATATTGATTCTCATCCAAATGATTATGAATTAGTTATTGTAGAAGTTAAAGGATTTGACGTAACGAGAATTTGTTTTACTCCACATGGTAGAACTGAAAATTTTTGGTTAAGTGAAGAAGATACTCAAAAAATTCTAAAAGATGGTAAATTAAATATTTATTGTTCTCGTGGAAAACATGCTACTTATCCACTTAAGGGCACAATTTTTAGATACTTTTGTTTTGCAAATGATACTAACAATCATCAAATTGAATGTATTCCTAGATTAGTTCCATTAACAGAATCTACAATTAATAGTCCATTATTTGCTTATAAAAAAGATACTTTAACATGGGATTATAATACTGTTCCAACTATATCTTTATGGTATGTTAGATTCCATATGTTATTTGTTATAACCAAATATAAAAATCTAAATTAATTTATGACCAGAGAATATGAATTAAGATTTGAAGTTAATGATTATGATTTACTAATTAAAAAATTAAATAAATTTGGTGCTAAAAATAATGGTTTTCTTTTACAAACAAATAGTGCATATTATAAAGAAGGTGAACCAAAATTAAAAGTAAGAATTCGTTCAGAAGGTTTAAAACATTTATTAACGATTAAAATTGTAGGAGATAAATATCCAATTGAAGAAGAAATAGAAATAAGTGATCCCAAAAAAACAGAAAAAATACTTTTTAATTTAGGATGTAAATTTGAGAGAACTAATCAAAAATTAAGAGAATCATATAGTAAGGGTAATGTTAATTTTGATATAGATTTTTATCCTGGTGCAATTCCAATTTTAGAAATTGAAGCTAAAAGTGAAAAAAAATTAATTGAAACTTACACTGAATTGGGATTAACACCAAAAAAAATTACTACAATTTCATTGTATAAAGATAGATATGATTATGAAATTCCATTTGATAAAAATTATGATTTTCAATATGTTAAAAAAATAAAAGTAAACAAAAATAAGGAAGAATTTAAAAAAAATTTAAAATTTCAATTTAAAGTAATTGATAAAATTAAAAAATCAAAAAATAAATGTTACATTCATTTAATATAAAAATCTTTTTCAATTGGTTTATTCCATTTAAATTCAAAACTAAAACCAGGATACAAACTAGTTATTTTCCCATTTACTTGATACCAACTATTACAACTATTCCAAATAAATTTATTAAATTTTGTTTGTAATTTAAGATTGTAATCATCTAGTGTTTGAGGTTTAACCTGAATAATATTATATTTAATAATAGAATCATAAATATGATTAACTTGACATTCAATATAATAAATCATTGATGTATGAGCTGAACCAGTATTTGATCCTAAAATAAGAAATAAATTTGGACAATCTTTAAGATAAACTCCATAATAACAATCATTAATATTTATTTTTTTATTATTTATATCATAAATATTCATTTCTTCTATAGCCCCAGTAATTTTAAAACCAGTTGCTAATATAATAGAATCAATATGACATAAATTAAATTTTGTTTCTATACTATCAGAATTAACTTTTACTATATTTTCCGTAATTAAATTAATATTTTTAAAAATACTATAATAATTATCACTTAATAAAATTCTCTTACAACCTATTGGATAATTTGGTATTAATTTTTTCTTTAAAATAGGATCTTTGATTGATAAATTTAAATATAGTTTTGATATTATTGTTCCTAATAAATTTATTAAACCATTTTTAAAGAATATAAAAAATATTAATTCTCTATTCCAATATAAAAAATTACGATAACATCTATTAATAAATTTATTTTTAAATAACCACTTTTCTATAACACTATATTTACGATTAAATTTTGGTAAAATCCAGTTAGCAGTTCTCTGAAATAGGTATACATTATTTGTTTTATTACTAATTTCTGGAATGCATTGAATACCAGAAGCTGCATTTCCGATAACAGCAATATTTTTATTAGTAAAATCATATTTGTAATCCCATTTAGAAGTATGTATAATTTTCCCTTTAAAATTAGAGAATATTTCTGGATAATTTGGTTTATTTAATGGTGCACTACTACATATTAAATAATGACAAATAAATGATTGTTTATTAGTTTCTAAATTCCATTTATTATTAATTTTCAAAGCTTTATTTAATGAACATTCAAAAATAATATGTTTATATATATCAAATTTTAAACAACATTCTTTTAGATATTCGTGTATCTCTAGTCCAGACGAATATACTGAAGACCAATCATTTTTAGGTGCAAAAGAAAATGAATATAAATGTGATTCAATATCACATTCTACCCCTGGATAAATATTTTCAAACCAAGTTCCTCCAATTTCAGAATTCTTTTCTAAAATAAGAAAATTATTAATATTATTCATTTTTAGTTTAATACCCATACAAATACCAGATATACCTGCTCCTATAATAATAATATCCGCCTTTTCGGTTTCCATAAACTAAATATTGAATAAACTTTAACTAATTTTCTATTAAGTAGTAATAGAAAAAATTTAACTTAAATAATTAATATATATTAAATAACAATGATAAAAAGATTTATGACTACATTACAAAATATACCTAATGCTACTAGTGCTTGGGAAAAAAGT
>Ga0214919_10005975_pt1 | contig 16933 bp, 18 predicted proteins | sample LL1503_MetaG_FD_177994 | JGI IMG/M metagenome (GOLD analysis project Ga0214919, IMG submission 177994) | Freshwater microbial communities from Lake Lanier, Atlanta, Georgia, United States - LL-1503 | ecosystem: Environmental > Aquatic > Freshwater > Lake | place: USA: Georgia | collected... | reverse complement strand
ATATCGGCCTCTGTATGGATATCTGTGTGGCACAATGTATTCACTGTATTAATATTTACAGGAATAGGAAAATGCGTATCGCCAATACGTCCAATCACCGTATGTTTCCATGGAACCCATTCTGTGAACTGATTGACATAGTCGCGAACTCGGACAGAATTCGTATGAAACAGATGCGCACCGTATTTGTTCATTAGGATACCCGTGTCATCCCGATAATCATAGCAGTTGCCAGCTATATGATCGCGCTTTTCTATAATTGTAACGTTGTATCCACGTTTCGCAAACTGTTCGGCCAATGTACAACCTGAAAGGCCTGCTCCAACGATTAGTATGTTAGTCATTTGTTTTATACGTATAAAACAAATGAATATGTTTGAAACGCTTTCGTTACAGATTCCGCCTATATATGTGAAAAGATATAACTATTGTACACAACGTATAGTATCAAACGTTACATTCGTTGGCCCTTCTTGTCCACCAGCTCTACTATCTTGATAAAACAAAGGATTTCGTAGCGCATATACATTATTTTCGGGCATCGCACTAGCAACAATAAGATCATGGGAACGTGACAAATGTTCAGATTGTTTCAAACTTTCTAATAAAACATGTACCCAATTCAATGACAATATAATATATGCATGGGTTGATAACATGTTTTTAATTTTAACTATAGAATTGTTATTCTTAATAGATACATACTCTACACCCTCCTGGTAATTATCATATCCTGGAGTGGCACTAAATCGCGATATTCCTACATATAAGCAATCTGCATCTGTAGGATATGACACTCGTATAGGAAACGGTGGCTTTACATCTACACAATCCTGTATGACAATGCACGGGCTAAATACATCTGGATTTGCCAATAAAGATTGAAGGAGACTACGGAACCCTTCCCTATGTAAAAAGGATCGTTGCGCAGAAAATACAGAAAGTACATTCTGTAGCCTTTGTGAATCGTTGCCCAAGATATATATGGGTAATGATAATATATCAATATCTTCACACTGTACTTGTATATTCATTGGACGCACCGATTCAAATTGTACCTTTTGTGTGTGAAAATCAAAGACTGCCTCAGGATTTTGCAGCACTTGCTTCTTATATTCCTCAATATCTAGCGATGTTTTTCGTGTTTCTCCAATACCACCCTTATCACTAATATTAAATGCAAACTTTGCTGCAGGTACTACAAAGGTCGGCGGGGTAAAATGAAAATAGCGATTGATGTAGCTTTCATCATTCCAACATGGCTCATAGTTGATCTCTTTATCCGCGATTTGATTTTCATAATTTGTCTGACAAAAGTCTAGAACGCAATCTTTCTTTCCACCAAAGAATGCTCCATAATAATACATCTGAGGGAGAGTCGTATTTTTCGGCACATATGCTCTAGATGCCGGATTTCGGTCATATGGTTTTTCCGCAGGAGTTCCATCGCATTTTTTATCCGAATTATTGTAATGCTCTCCACCTACAAGATCACCCAAGAACCACGATTCAGTGAAATCTCGTGTAATATTTGTATCTGCATCAAAATAATAGATATAGTCACAATTCTCGTTTTGTAACTGTAAGATATTACTAAATTTGGAGTTTGTTCCATCTTGCCAATGTGCATGCGTCGTATGAAAATAATGAATATTTGCAAGATTGGGTACGTATGGACGGGGATCGGTATCTGTAAATAAATAGTATTGAATCGTACTAGTACCTTTATAGTATTTCATGAACTTTTTCACAAATCGTACACCTAAGATGAAATAGGCATTTGTACATACAACAACAATACCTATAGTATTCATACATACATAGGCTATATTAATATATAACTTCAACCTATAATTGAGGCAAATGCTTACTCCCGGAGACAGAATAATAAACTTATTCTATACTATGAAAAGAATAGCATTCTTATTTTTAATTTATGATACAATTCATAATGAAGACGTATGGCATGCGTTTTTTGAGAATGCAGATCCTAATAAATATACGATATTTGTGCATTATAAAACACAAATACCGTTGAAATGGTTTGAGAAATATAAACTTACACATTGTATTCCGACAAACTATGTTATAGATACAAGTATAGCGAAAGCGCATAATCTTCTTATTGAAGAGGCAATGAAAGATCCGACTGTATACAAAACAGTCAATCTGTCACAATCATGTATCCCATTCAAATCATTCAACCATGTATATGAATTCCTTACAAAAGATAATTCTAGTCACTTTAATTTGATGCCAATGAGTGATTGGAGTATGTCTGTAACAGAACCAGCGCTACAATTCTTGAAAAGAGAAGAAATATTCAAAGCGGCGAATTGGTTTATATTGAATAGACAGCATGCCACGTGTTGTCTAGAACATCCTGAATATTTCACGTATTTTCATGGCGTTCATTCACCAGAGGAATTTCTTTTTGTGTCATTACTAAAGAAATATTCTCCTGAAGATATTGTGTATACGAACTATTCAGCAGAAAGGGCAACGACATTTACAAACTGGGATTCTGCATGGGGTATGGTGTATAAATACCCTACCTATTCTAGCATAAAACATTATTCGGAAATAAGTGAAGAGGAGCTAACGTATTTAATAGGATCCCCGTGTCTTTTTGGTCGTAAGTTTAATCACTCGTGCACAGTGAATAATGCACCATTGATATTGTATGAACCTTATATTCAACTATTCTCCACCATACAGAATATATGATTCTTTTGTTGCACCCGAAAATAGATAATATGGGTTTGGATCCAACTTTGCATATCTGTTCATGATTGCCTTACTTGTGCCATTGAAATGTAGGACTTGCGGATGTTTCTTATTATATGAAATAATATCATTTTCTAGTTGAATACTATTCTTATCTACCCCATTACAATTGAGAAATAATGTATTAGTATAATCTAAATCAATTAGATCCGGCCTTTCTAAGAATTTTAATTTCCACCAATATTGATCATTAATAGAATCTTCATATATATAATCTATAAAACATTCACGAAGAGCCCATACTTTACCTATACACAGACCACTATTTAAGTATCGGAAAGGAAATCCTGATGTAGATAGTGGATAGCGATTCTCAAGCTCATTGGGAAAACAACTTGTTTCTGCACCAAATACGATAGGTGTTTGAAATTTCTGAAAACGTTCAAGTAATATATCTTTCGTTCCGGCAAAAATAACATCGTATGCGTCCAGATATATTACTATATCATCTTTCTCTAATTTTGGAAGGTGTATATATTCACAGAACAGTTTCAGTTTTAGACCTAGATTCCCATGTGCTTCCCATCCAATTTTCTTATTCATCTCTAATCCTAAGATATCAAGAGTATACTTCTTCTTTGCAAGAGTTGATTGTAGCAGTTCAAGCATCGGATGTTCTCGTGTTGCAACTGTTACAAAATGAAGCATATATTATCATAGGCATACAATATTTCTAGAATATTACACGCATACGAATATCTTCAAATGTTATTTTTGTCGGGCCTTGTTGACCTCCAACTGCACTATCCTGGTAAAAGAAAGGCTTCTTGTATCCATAAATATTGTAGTGTTTCATTTGTTGAGCTACAGGTATATCCCAATACGTTATATTGATCAATGTTTTCTTCATGCAATCTAGTAAAACACGTAGCCAACATTCTGATGTAATTACATATGCATGTAAGGATAGCATATCCGTAATTTTCACAATAGTATCATCTATTTCTACCCATGTAGGATGTTCTCCTGATACACATGCAGATAAACCAAGAAATACACAATCTGCATGTGCGGGTACGTGTATCGTATTTGTATAGGCATCCGTTATATTTACATCATCTTCTAACATAAGAACCGGCTCAAACTGCGATCGTTTAAGTAGGTCTGAATATATATGTATAAGTGATAGTATTCCAGATCGTAAATACGTCTGGTCTACTATACAATCAAATAAGGTGTATTGTAGTCTTGTGTTCGCCAATACAGATTTCATATGATTTTTGCGCATGTCTGAACGATTATGTAGAACAATTGTCCGAATTGTTGATAAATCTAATGTTGTACACTCCATTTTAATATATATAGATAATAAAATGGAAGAACGAACTCTTTATTGCTTTTGGACTGGATCAAATCCACTATCAGATAGGAGAAAAGAATGCATTCAAAATATGAAAGAGGTTACTGGATGCATAGTGAAGGTACTATTCAAGGATGATATAATGAAGCATATACTTCCAGAACACCCGTTACACCCTGCATATGAATATCTATCCGAAACACATAAAGCAGATTATTTACGGACATACTTTATGAATTTCTACGGCGGAGGGTATGCTGATATTAAAATCCAATCAGGATCATGGATACCTTCGTTTGAAGCATTAGAGAAGAGTAACAAGTGGATATGCGGCTATAAAGAAGTAGGACCAGGAGGTGTTGCATATGGCCCGGTTATAGATTATTGGTACGATCTCATCGGTAACGGTGCGTATATATGCAAACCACAAACTCCTCTGACAAAAGAATGGTATAGTGAAATGTTAAAACTACTTGATACAAAACTGGATCAACTCAGACTACATCCTGCAACGCATCCGCAAAGTTGTGCAGGAGATGGATCAAACTACCCTATAGAATGGAATGAAATGTTAGGCCGAATATTTCATAGAGTATCCTTCACATATAGGGAGAAACTTATGAACATGTTGCCTACACCAGATTTTGGGAATTATAGATAATCTATTTGCAATAAAAAAATGGATTATTCCCATCATCATCCAGTACTTTATACTCCAATGACTTCAAAAACTCAAATATACGTTCTTTGTTATATCCAAAAAATCTCTCGGAGCAATTATTTGTCTCAATATTTAATAAAGGTTTATTTTCTGAAAGTACATTATATGCACCTTCTAGAACAAATATTTCTGAGCCCTCTGTATCAATTTTGATAAAATCTACGGGTCTATCATACGTCAGGTCATCTAGCTTGACTACAGAAATTGCATTTTCACTTTTCTTACATTCTTGTATATAGTAACACCCCGAGTTTGAACCGTGATGAATGATAGTACAGCATGTACTTTTATTATACACACCTGTATTGTACAATGTAATATTTTGCACATTATTTAATTGTATGTTCTTTTTGAATAAATTGTATGAAATTGGATTGGGTTCAAAGGCTATTACTTCTGTAAATAATCTGGAATAAGGGAGTGATGTTGATCCAATGTGCCCGCCAACATCAATCGCTATATTATTGCATGATGGATATTCAGTTACATACTTCTTTACTATATTTAATTCTCTAGGATATGGTTCAGATAAACCATTATTTATATGCCATTGAAACGTCATATCTTCTACTAAATACGTAAATCCATCCCATGATGCTTCCATATATATAATATAGTGTTATTTAATTACAATTCCGGAGTTGCCAATGCGAGAAATTGGTCAGCAACCTCTAGTGCCGCGAGAATTGCTGCATCCATATTGTACCGTAAAGTCTCAAATTACGTACACTGCAAGGCAGTGTTTCCGTAATTTGTAGACTTTTAGCTATCGGCTGTCCTTAATTAAGTACACTGACGATGTACTTAATTATAGACAGCACGGTAGTATGTATAGTTCGCTAGCCGTTCTACAAAAAACACATCGCTGCCAGAGACTGATACTTGGCATAGGCTGCTTGATTTGCCTTTGTTGGAACAGGATAATAATGATTATTTCTCACCAAAAGTGCCGCCGCAGCCGGAGCCGTTCTGTCTTCGCCTTCCGCTTGCGAGTTTCCCGCTTCTGCGCACCACGTGTGACAGTCGCCTCTTGAGCATCCTCCAGTGTCCCTGATAACCCGGCAAACTCTAAAAAGTGCCGGTGGTTGCAGAAAGAAGCTATAACTATCTGAATAAATAATATATATTTCCTTGATAGTAATATGAAGGATATGTATATCGTTACAGGTGCTTCCGATAATCATTTTAAATCATTGAAACAATTTTTACGATCTGTAAATGGTCATACATGCTATGTATATAACTTAGGCCTTTCAGAAAAGAATATTAAAGAACTTAAGACATTTGACATATTATATAGAGTGTTTGATTATTCACAATATCCAGACTATTACAATATTCAAATAAATGCAGGAGAATATGCATGGAAATCTGCTATTATTAAACAGACAATGGATGAAATACAACAAACGGATACGACTGTTTTAGTATGGTGTGATGCAGGAAATATTATTGCTCATAATCTTGATAATATTCAAAAAAGTGTACAACAAAACAGAATACATAGCCCTACATCAGGTGGTAACATATGTAAATGGGTTCATACAAAAACATTGGAATGGTTTTATATATCACCCGACCATACATGTCTAACTTTGCAGATGAGAAATGCAGCAATCTTAGGATTTTGCATAGGAGATACTGATGTAAGAGATTTTATAAATGAGTTTTATGCATGTTCAAAGATACGAGAGTGCATTGCCCCTATCGGCAGTAGTCGTATAAATCATCGGCAGGATCAGGCTGTATTTACTATCTTATATTACAGATTTATGGAAAGACACCCGAGATATACTATAAATGATTCATGTTGTGGTATTCGCATTCATTGTGATTGCGATTAAATGAATATATATTGTAGAATGCTTACAGTCTGCGATCTTCATAATAGATATATATCTACATATTTTGTAAATAAACCATCATATGAAAATACGATTAATATTGTACTAGATAAGTATTATACACAAGAGATACCATATTTTTCTATAACGATACCAGTGTATAACCAGGAAAATATAATAGCTAACAATTTACAATCAATTGTACAAACAACAACAGAAAAGACATTTGAAATTATTATTATTTGTGATGCTTGTTCTGACAATAGTGAAAAAAGAATACTGAATTGGTTTTCATCATTACATTTTACAACATTACCATTACTAACGCGAATTCTTATCCTTAGAAGTACGCTACCACTATTTGAAACTAGCGCGGATAATCTTGGATTTTTTTGTTCAAGGGGTAGATATTTTCTTGAAATACAGGCTGATATGAATATTACAGATAATGGATATAATATGAAATTACTTCAACCATTTCTTCTTGATAATACAATACTAGGTATATCTGGTAGATGTTGTCATACTTTCTCTCAATCATCGGGATATGGAAAACTTGGTAGAAAAATTGAAAAAACAATAGAAGAATTGGGTATAGATACGAAGTATTATTATATTAGCAATACATGTAATAGAGGTCCTCTATTGTTAGATGGAGAAAAACTCAGAACGCTAGGGTATTTAGATGAAACAAATTATTTTCTAGATGATAGTGATCATGATTTATTCGCACGCGCGTATATACAGAAAGGTTGGATATGCGGATATGTACCGATAGATGTAAACGCACCGCTTGAACATGGTTCTACAAGAAAACAGCGAGACGAAATAAACAGGAATGCATATATACTGAGAAAACAACAAACACATAAGGGTATACACGGCTTTCTTCATAGTCGTAGACATATATTAATAGATAAAGAAGTACAGCGTATTCCCTTATATATATGAACGAGTCATACATCTACATTTCCCAATATTCTATCCGATAACGTACAATACGTATTGTTAGATAATCGGCACACGTATCCACGAAGGTTCGTATATATCGTGATAATCTTTGATATGATACGTATGATAGAACCACTGATCGGGGGCCCACACCGTCACGTTCTGCACCGATGCCAGATATGCCGCCCATCACGAAAAGGACGAGTTGGATAGAATAAAGGATGAAAAGAGACTCATCAGATAAAATGCATTGGCCTCATTCGGTTCATCCACAAATATACAATCTGGGCGCTTCAACCATTCTTGTTGTTTGCACCATGCAATATCATCGGAAAAGATTACAAAGGTGGAGTTTGATGCGAGCCTCATTGCACGCAGGAAATAGATATAATTATCTACAATATAATCTACCAAAAGTGCCGCCGCAGCCGGAGCCGTTCTGTCTTCGCCTTCCGCTTGCGAGTTTCCCGCTTCTGCGCACCACGTGTGACAGTCGCCTCTTGAGCATCCTCCAGTGTCCCTGTAATTCCTGGAATCGGCAGAATCGGTAGCGAAGCTCTGCGAGCCTTGGCGAGTTCGCTGCGAAGATCAAAACCGATCTTCTTGTAATAGTCACGCGTCTCGGATTCCTTGCAATCCTTCAGCTTTTCACGGAAATAGCAGACGAAACTGATCCGCTGATACCGCTCCTGACTGCCCACTACACCCGTGGTGGCATCACGAGTCCTGATATCGGGTAGACTCTTATTGAAGTCCGCATCTTCCTTGGTCTCCGTTATCGGAGCATTCGTATGCCATTCGTGGACATCCATAGCTACGAAATCGCCCGTTCGCAAATTGAATCCGACGCCGAATCGCGGAAACAGCGTTTCGCCGCCGTGATACTTGCCCCATTCTATGACTGTGAGATTGCCGAATCCCTCGGCGAAATCACCTGCATCCTTATGTAACGCTGTACGGAAATTCATATTCACGGTGAGAGTGCTGAAGGCGGTATCTGCGATCTGATACATGGATTTCTTGGAGACTGCTGCGAGCTGTTTCTTGTGAGCATCGGGTACCAGGGCCTTGAATTCGCGATCAATCGCTTCCAAGAACGGGATTCCATGAAGATACTGTTTGAGACCGCGGCGCGTGTATCCTGTCATCCGACACGGCTGTCCCAGAAATGGTGTCCGCTCGTAGTTTCCAATCACACCACTCGCCACTACATTGTTCACACGCATCTTACTTGGTTTGCCATCCTGCATATACCGAGTACTCCAGCCAGTGGTGTCCACGGGCTTGCGTCGCGACCAGTAGACGCCCTTGAGATCAATCGGACCGGCGGCCGCACCGCGATTCCGACTCGGGATAGCCAGAAGTCGGAATGCATCCCAGCCTACCTGGACTTGATCTGCCGTAAAGACTCCTTTGCGGAACTTTGCCAAAAGTTTCCGCTGCGGTTTCCCTGCCTTCACATCATCTGGATGGGCAATTCCATATACATCTATATCTTCATTGTAGATCTTGATATCTTTCGTATCAAAGAACTTGCCTTCGTTCTTCGCAAACGCCTCATCCGATTCTAGTGCGTGAACTTCTATTTCTTTTGCTCGCGGCATTCCTCTAGTATAGATGACTAAAGTTCCCCCCAACTTTTATATTTTTCCAACATGGAGTTCACCTGCATATCAAATCCTGAAATAATACGATTCTTCTTTAATGTAAGAAAATGCTTTTCCAATTTTTTCTGCGCAGCATCCATATCGGCTAACGGTCCCATATATTCGTAGACATATTGATATTTATGTTTAGGAGAATACGGAAACAGTAGCTGTCCATAGTACCACGATCCTAAATCTACTTCTGGAATCGTACACAGTCGCGTAGAATTGCATGATTCTGGTTTACTAAAAAATACTTTAATCATTCCTGTTTTAGCCGCCCAAGCGACCGAAGCCTTACCTGCCTTCCGTGTCTTACGTGTTTTTGCCGGGGCGCTAAGCTGTTTCCATACTGTATCTCGGGCTATCCACCAATATCCATCGCGACCCTTACGTACAGTTCCGTAATGAACATGTGAAGCGGGTACAGTCGGTTCACCTGTCATTTCTACTATATTACAAGAAGTTGTGTTATGAGCCTAAACAGAAGGAATACTCTAGATAATAAATGTCTCCTGGTCATCGCGATATTCAGATTCGCTTCATCCGAAAAAACGCAGATGGTACTGCAAACAGTAATCGTAAGAATGATGATCTTCTCCGCATTTCACGACTCGGTGAAAACAATATTCGTACAATCTATGTTGAACGTGATGAAGAGTATGCCACTGTAGATATAGTCTTGTGCACCAACCATCAACTTCTCTGCTATTTGTATCGCATGTTTTGGTTAACGACTATTGATGAGGATCCGTTTCATTCCGTCAAGTTCTATATTCCTGGATTCCCTACATTCCAATTAACTGTCGCTTCGGTACAATTTTATATACCCAATCTCTTGGATTTGATTCTAAGCCTTTGTTGGAATTGGCCAAGGAGTAATCCTTCACTTGTACGAGACCCACAGGAGCCCTCCCACAATACTAACAGCGAGAACAATACCGGCCGCACTTGATGCACCACGGATCCATGCCGCCTCTACTGCTGCATCTGTGATCTCTGCCTGTGGATTAGATGGCGGTATCGGCAGTCCACGTTCTGCCATTTCCGCATAACGCTTGAAAAAATCCGTTTGAGTGATCGGTGGGCGGCCGAGACGCTCATTGACGGCATTGTGAACCATCCATACCCATTCTATAAGCGATTTGCGATTATCTAACCATGTCTCTACTGGGATTTTCTGAATTGTTTCCTTGTAATGACTCCTACATACGGGACACGGTAACAGCTGCGCCAGAGCATTGAACAGATCCTTTGCCGCGCGTTTTTCTGAATATGTAGGGTCATCCGGATACGCCATACTCAAAATGTGCATCATAGCCCAGAATATAGGTCCCCAGATTTCCGGTGGCAGATGCATCCTCTATTCATATCTAGGCTCTTTATGAATCATGCTGAAACGTAGCCCCCCGAGTTTAAACAGGTCGGCCAGCTACTGTATTAAGGGACCCATCATGTCATCGGTATGTAGCAACTGTGGTAGAGCCGGTCATTTCTTTCGCGAATGTCGTGAACCCATTACATCACTCGGTATTCTCGCCTTTCGGCGACCTACTGGTCCTAGTCCAGTAGAATGGCTTCTTATCCGTCGCCGTGTTAGCATCGGATTTATTGAAATCATGCGCGGGAAGTATGAACTTCGGGATACTCCATGTATTCAATCTCTTGTAGATCAGGCGACATTAGAAGAACGTAGTATGTTACTCTCGCGAGAGTTTCCAGAACTCTGGCGCAGTCTCTGGAATGGGCCTGCAAGTCGTCGCTATCAGGCAGAATATGAACAGTCCAAGGCCAAATTTGATATTCTGCGTCGGCGAGGTATTCTTGCCGAAATGTGCACATCTTCAAAGACCGCCTGGATAGAACCTGAATGGGGATTTCCCAAAGGCCGGCGTTCGTCTACTGAATCGGAATTGGCCTGTGCACTCCGGGAAACATACGAAGAGGCCGGTGTACGTCGGTCAGATTTACGCGTATTGGATGCCCCCCCTCTGCTAGAAGAATATCGTGGAAGTAACGGAATCTGTTATCGGCACCGCTACTGGCTCGCCGAAGCCGATGCATCGCTTGTTGTTTCTATGGATGAAACAAATACAGATCAACGGCGTGAAATCAGTGATGTCCGTTGGTGCACGATGGAGCAGGCATCCGATCTTATTCGCCCGTATAATAAGGAGAAAATTGCTGTGTTGGAGGCCGCTGCAAAAATCATCGCATCTGCCTAGAGAGATGGCATACCCTGATCCCGATGACCCGTCATTTGCAGCACAACTGTATCAGAAACGTGAATTTTATGAAGCACGTGCAACTGTTGCAGGTGTCGCCGAAGGTACAATTGATCCGTGTACATCGGCTGCTGCAGAGGCCGTATTTGAACTTACACCGGTCCAAAGAATCGTAAGTCGGTTCATGCATCCGCTTACACCGTATATGGGAATGCTTCTATTTCATGGTGTCGGTGTAGGAAAAACCTGTTCGGCAGTCACAATTGCGGAACAGTTTCTGGAATCCTCTTCTACACAGGTGATTGTGCTCGTCCCCCAAGCACTCAAAGAGAATTTCAAGCGCACCGTATTTGACAAGGACAGACTTATATGGAATGAAGAAGAAAAGAGCTGGATATCGCGACAGTGTACGGGCACTAGCTATTTGGAGCGACTCGGCCTCATGGAAAATCCGGACAAAACAGTGGTTGCTTCCAAAATTGAAGATAGCAAACGCAGTCGCTACAAGGTTACAGGATACCAGGCATTCGCCAACTGGGTAGAAAAGACTCTCGCGAAAAGCGTGCCCACTGGTTTAACCGATCCCATTGCACGACAGGCTGCCGAAAATGAAGTCTTGCGGCGGCTATTCTCGGATCATCTCATTATTGTGGACGAAGCCCATAATCTCCGTGATCTCGCTGCGGGGCCAGCAGATGCAGTGGCAGGCGGAGAGGCCGCTGAAAACCAGGCCGGAAAGGCTCTGAACCCTATTCTGCGACGAATTGTTCTCCATGCAGAGGGTCTGCGGCTTGTTCTCATGTCTGCTACACCCATGTACAATTCGGCACCAGAAATTGTACTGTTGCTCAATTATCTACTCATGAATGACAGCAAAAAAGAATCATCTGCTATGCGTATTGCAGATCTCTTCACGAAAGATGGCGATCTTATTCAAAGTGAACCATTAGAACGCGCCGCACGCCGATACGTGAGTTATATGCGTGGTGAGAACCCCTACACATTTCCTCTGCGAATGCGACCAGAAGCCGCAACACTGAATCCTGCAGATCGGTGGCCCACAGTCTCTGCAACAAAGCGTCCGGTAGATCTTTCTCCTGCAGATAAGGCGGCCCTGAATGCACTCCCCATTGTCTTTACAGAACCTATTGCAGGATCACCCGTTGAAAAGCAGTTACGAGAGGCAACGAGTCGTGGCCTTACAGTAGCGGAGGAGGGAACAGTGGACGATATGTTGGATTCTCGTATGCAGAAGGCCAATCTAATCTACCCTAATGAGATGTATGGAATTGCCGGATTTGACGAACATTTTTCACGACAGGTCACAAGTGTAAGTGGGCACAAGCTGCGGAAATTTGCACCCAAAGAGTTAGATATAGATACCGTGTTTGCGGGTGAAGGACTCAGGATGCATGCTCCAAAGATCCATCGGATTATAGAAAGTGTACGAAATGCACGCGGAATCTGTTTTGTGTATAGCCGATATGTCAAGGCCGGTTCTTTATTGTTAGCGATTGCACTAGAACGTGCAGGCTTCCAACGCCGACTTGCCGATGGGAAACTCGCCTCACTCTTGACAGGTGTTCCCGCTGTCGCACCGATTTGTGCAATCTGTGGAACTCCTCATCAGGATGCAGAGGCGGCAGATCATCCAATGAAACCTGCCTGTTATATCCTGCTCACATCGGATGACGAACTGAGTCCGAAATTCGCAGGCCTTGTGCGTCAGGCGGTCAGTTGGCCCGATGATCCAGAGTATGGTCCACTGGGGTCTAATGTGAAGGTTATTCTGGGATCACAGGTTGCATCCGAAGGACTTGATTTGAAATGTATTCGGGAGATGCATATTCTGGATTCATGGTATCACTTGAATCGTACAGATCAAATTATAGGTCGTGCAATCCGTTATTGTTCACATACAGCACTGCGCCCTATTGAAGAACGTCAGGGGCTACCACTCATGGCCCTTAACAACTGTCTTATCTATTTACATTGTGTGATCGTACCGGCTACCGAAAGTGGCCCTGCGCTAGAGACAGCAGATATGTACGCCTATCGTGTAGCGATTGCAAAGGCCCAGATGGTAGGTAAGGTTCAGCGTCTACTCAAGAAAAATGCATGGGATTGTAATCTAGAATTGGAGGCCATTACATTTGCCGGTCTACCTCCACGGAAACAGATTGATGCTCAGGGGCGTATCCTAGATGAATATAGCATCAATGATCAGGACTATACGACATATTGCGATTATCAGGTGTGTTCGCACGAATGTGCCGTTGCTATTGCGGAACTTACATTAGATGAAAGCACATTTAGCTATACAGATGCGCGTCGGCTCATTCTCGCAAAGCAAACTCTGGTACGGCGCCTGTTTGATCAGCAGATCATGGTAAACGAGGAGATTGTGCAAGATATATTCAGTGATCTGCCGTGGGAAATTCAATCGGAAGCCTTGATGGAACTCATTGATGGAAGACGCTTCAAACTTACACGACCCGATGGAGTAACAGGATATCTTGTGAAAAAAGCGGGTTTTCTCGTCTTCCAACCCGCACGTATAACAGATACCGAAATCCCCATCGCTATGCGATATGCACGGGGTTTTCAGTTGCGAAGGCATTTCATGGAGCCGCGAATGCCTATATGGATGCGATCAGAAGAAGCGGGGCCTGCTCTTCCTGTTGTTGCAGGACAGGAACCGGTAGATGATATAGTAGGAAAATGGAATGAATGGCTCGCCTTTGTAGATAGCGGCGGGAAGGCTGCCTTTCCTTCTCATTTATCACGGGCATTCCGTATTTGGGGCTGGATTCTTGATAGATATTCGCCAATGCCAGAAGCCCGTACAGTAGCTCTGCTGTGGTGGATTGAAAAAATTGCGTCCTATGCACAGCAGCGAAAGCTCTTTGAACAATTTCTCCGTGATCCACAGGATGCTGCCATGATCAGTGTCCTAAAGAAGTATGTGCATCAAACCATGGGGAGTTCAGTTACATATAGAGTGTACAACCCTGAGAAGTTAGCAATAGAATTTTTCTGCAGAGGTGTTAGTACCGAAGCATATACAGTATGTCCATCAACCTATGTGCGTCTAGTAGATGGTATAATGGGGAACAAACCTGTTAACATTCCAGAAGAGATTGGATCTGTACTTGGATATATTACACATAAAAAGGGGAAAGGACATATTATTTTCAAATCAGTGGATAGATCTACTGTAAAAGTGAAGGCGGGTCCGAAGAAACCTGCTGTAGAGGGACAACGGACAATGGGTCAGGAGTGTGGAAATACATCTAATTTGCCAGATCATCAAAAGCGTGTTCGGTTGCTCCAAGCAGAGGGTCTTGCATCAGATCTCGCACCCTATATGTTGCCGGATTCCGATGACTCGTGGGACGGTTCTACTGATCGTAGTGAATCACCGGAACATATGAAGGACATGACGCAACCCGTGTTATGCTTGTACATGGAGTTTTTGACACGTCTTTTTGATGAACGGCGGGTTGGTGGTCTGCGGTGGTTCATGAATGCCGTGGAGTCTACACAGACGAATATGATGATTAAGCGGTAGAGCCCTCAGGTACTAAAAAGTTGAGCATCCAGTAAGTGAAGGAATGGCGACCGCACGAATGAGTCTGTTTAAGCAAGTATTCTTGGATCAACGAGTAGGTCTCAAACCGGTAGAACTACAAGAGGCGGCGGCAGATATAGATGGATATCTGGTAACCAAAATCCGCAAAGAGCTTGAGGGCATGTGTTGCACACACGGGTATGTCCAGCCCGGTACTACGCAGATTCTGGCACGATCTATGGGACAGGCTGAGCATGGACACTTTACAGGTGATTTCATGTTCCAATGCAAGGTAAAGATCCAGTGTCTATTGCCATATGCCGATCAGATAGTAGAAGCACGCCTCTTGAAGATGAACAAACTTGGCGGTTATGCACTTATTGTTGATGACGGGAAACTCCATGAAGCAATGCGAATTCTCGTACCCAGAGATCTTCATCTGGGCAATACTGAGTTTGATGCATTGACAGTAGGCCAGGGTATTCGCATTCGTCTTTTACGATCCAGATTTCAGTCCAAAGATGCATTTATTCAATCCGTGGGTATTTATGAGGGAATGGCACCGAGTGCCGATGGAACAGTCCCCGATGCAGAAGCATTAGTTCCAGATGTAGCGCAAACGGAACTTGTTACTGCGTAAGTAGGCTCCCAGGAACATAGCAGCACCGATCAAGAATATGTCCGATGCTATTGCACTTGATCTTTTTATTCAGGACTTTGTCTCAACGAACAAACTCCTGAATCAACATCACTCGTGGGTTTCTATTGTCAATCGCCGCTTTCTAGATGATGGACTCACGAAAGTATTTCACTTTCAGAGTGGTGGAGAGGAGCATTTTGCAGTTGGTCGCCATCTTGCTCTCCCGGATTCAGATTGGTTTCGGATTGAACTCGTACGGGCCATTCCCGTTGTGGATGAACACCGTTTTGACTGTCTTCGCCTGATGCAGGAAAATACACATATGGATACTATTGTGGAAAAATCGGAAGATGCTATTCTAGTAAAACTCACGACTCGGCATCGCGGACTTGTCAATGTTGTATTTGTCATCCGTCCAACTGGTGCTCTTCGTAATCCATTCTTGGTCGTTTGATTCAATTAGGAAGAACCAACACGCGTAAGAGAGTTATCATGGAACCATTAGAATACGAACAACGCCGTATCTTTATGGAAGAGATAAAAACAATGGGACGATCCGAGCATATTGAAATTGCACGTATTCTCCGCAAGAATGGGGTCAAAATGAGTGAGAATAGGAGTGGTCTGTTTTTTGATATGTGCAAGCTGTCTGCTGAAGTGTTTGTGGAATTGTTAGAGTTCCGGAAATTTGTTCAACAGAATAATCAAGAGTTGGAGAAACGGTATAGTGTAACGAATGAGTCTTAACTGTGGTGGTTATACCAGTTTTCCACTTAGATTAATGTTTATGTGAATTGAATACCATATTTAGTGGGGTTTGCCGTTGTATAGCGCGTGCAATTGTAGTGGTAGGTCTTGTCGTTGTAGTGGTAGGTCTTGTCGTTGTAGTGGTAGGTCTTGTCGTTGTAGTGGTAGGAAGAGTAGTAGTAGTTGTAGGTCTTGTCGTTGTAGTGGTAGGTCTTGTCGTTGTAGTGGTAGGCCTTGTCGTTGTAGTGGTAGGCCTTGTCGTTGTAGTGGTAGGCCTTGTCGTTGTAGTGGTAGGAAGAGTAGTAGTAGTTGTAGGTCTTGTCGTTGTAGTGGTAGGAAGAGTAGTGGTAGGTCTTGTCGTTGTAGTGGTAGGAAGAGTAGTGGTAGTGGTAGGCCTTGTCGTTGTAGTGGTAGGAAGAGTAGTGGTAGTGGTAGGCCTTGTCGTGGTAGTTGTAGGTCTTGTCGTTGTAGTGGTAGGAAGAGTAGTGGTAGTTGTAGGTC
>Ga0214919_10005974_pt1 | contig 16935 bp, 15 predicted proteins | sample LL1503_MetaG_FD_177994 | JGI IMG/M metagenome (GOLD analysis project Ga0214919, IMG submission 177994) | Freshwater microbial communities from Lake Lanier, Atlanta, Georgia, United States - LL-1503 | ecosystem: Environmental > Aquatic > Freshwater > Lake | place: USA: Georgia | collected... | reverse complement strand
AAAACTATCAAACCCATAAAGGCAGGCCAACCGAAACTGATAAAACCGAGCTTGAACCAAAACCACAAGGCTTGTCACAAACCGATGGCGGGTTCAGTCTCGGGGTTATAAGAGCTCATGTATGAACCTGGTATGTCTTCAAAGGCAATGGCTTAAAAATTATCGATAACCGTTTGCGCGGCCTTTAATACCGCATTGGCCTGCGCCTTCGGTAGTTCGATGTCTAGGCGCAGCAATTGCGCGGCAATGGTTTTACCCAAGTTGTCGCTGCGCAAACTCGATGCAGCCCCGCCGTTGAGTGCGCCACGCAACACAAATTTGAGCGCAAGCAGTTTTGGCAAATCAAAACGTTCAACTCTGGGCAAATGGCTGGCAGTGTTTGCGCTGTTTGCCCACAGGTGAGAAAAATGCTGCGCTACTTTTTCTGTGGTCACGTGTTCGGCCAGCACCGCATAACCCGTCGGGTCCCACGCAAACAAGCCGATGTCGGCGGTGTCGGCTTTGTCGCCACTGCGGGCATGTGCGATCTGGGCCAAACGCAATTTCATGTCATCTCCCAAGCTTCAACGCTGACCTTGGATTCGATGGCCGTCCTGTCTACCAGCGTGGGCCAGAGCCCCAGCAATTGGCTGGCGGGTGTCATGCCGTGAAACCCGCCCATATATGGCGGCCCGGACAAGGCCAGCCAGGGGAACAAACGGGGAAATGCGTCAGCGAATTTTTTTTCGCGGGTTCGAATTGCCATACGCAACCAAATTTCATTGGTATTGTCTTCGGTGGCTGGGCTGGCATGCGGGCCTAAAAACGTGTTGTGGCCGATGTACTCGACGCACAGTTCATCATGCTGCAATTGTTTTTCTTGCATTTGCAATTTCACGGCCTCTGCCACGGCCTGTGCTTTTTGCAAAGCATCAGGCCAGCTAAACCCAGTGACCGCATGGCCCATCCAACCGTTGCGGTATCCCGCCACCAGTTTAAGATGCAGCGGCGCGGGATGACCTATGGCACCGCGCACTTGCACCCGGTCTTGCCCGAGGTCATGCAATTCCAATTGGCCCATGTCCAGCACCACATCAGGTGTGACGTAGTAGCGCGGGTTGTGTACTTCATACAGCAGTTGCTGACGCACCGTGTGAAAGTTGATGCGCCCACCCGTGCGGGGTGCTTTGTACAGTGTGACTTGTGCGTCTGCATTGACCTCGGCGATAGGAAACCCGATATGCGATAAGTCGGGAATACGTTGCCACACACCCGCCGAGCCGAAATTGCCGCCCGAGCCTTGCCCTGAACATTCCAGCAAATGGCCCACCGCCGCGCCTTGCGCCAAGCGATCCCAGTCGTCAGCCGCCCAGCCGAATTCATGGATCAGCGGCCCTAAAAAAAGCGCGGCATCGGCCACACGCCCGGTCAGCACAATGTCTGCGTCCATGGCCAGCGCTTTGGCAATCGGTTGCGCGCCTAAATAGACATTGGCAAACACCACGTCTTCACGCACCGTTGCAAACGCGGCACCGGAGTCCATATGCGATAACGCCTCTCCAAGGGCTTGCAACGCATCTAACTGTTCCAGTATGTTGTCGCCAATTACCACAGCCACACGCGCCCTCCAGCCTCTGGCGGCGAACAGTTGTTGCAAGGCAAGGGCAGCGGCTTGCGGGTTGAGGCCGCCGGCGTTCAGCACAAATTTCACTCCGCGCGAAGAAGCCGCTGGCCACAGTTGGGTCAGCATAGGCATTAGGTCGCGGGCATAACCCGCAGCAGGGTCTTTTTGGCGGTCTTTTTGCAAAATGGCCAGCGTCAATTCAGCCAAGTGGTCTGAGCACACATACTGTACATCGCCATGTTCGATGGCCGCCAGCACGGGCAACCAGTTGTCGCCATAAAACCCCAAGCCTGATGTGACTCGCACGGTTTTCATGGGGACCTTAAAAAAAATGCCACCGTGCGTTCGCACAGTTGATCCAGTGTCCAGCCGTTACTGTTGTGGGGTGCTGTTCTTTGAACCAGGTCACGCTGTAGTTGATCGCGCCCAGCACCAACAGCCGTGCCACTTTTTCTTCACAGACGATCACTGCTTGGCTGTTTGCTAGACCACCGAGCAAGCCTTGCTGAATCAAGTGCGACCAAGTGTGGTGCCACAGCCCGTCGTAGCGGTCTTTCAAAGCAATGATGTCGCGCTTGTGGCCGTCAGGCAGATGCCGCCATTCGTAAATCATGACGGCAATGAAATCGCTGCCCAGGTGGTGCAAGATGCCGTAATGGGTTTGCGCCAACGCGCAAAACTCATCCACTGACGTTTTCGCTTGTCCCAATGAATGGGTGGTCAGCTCCAGAACTTGTATCAGGCCTTGCTCCATCACCGCTTTAAGTATTTCTTCTTTGTTGGCGGAATGGTAGAAGGGAATGCCAGAACGCATACTCACGGCAGAAGCATTGTCCCGAACAGTGGTGGTCTTGAAGCCTTTTTCGCGGTGCAATTTGGCAGACGCCCTGACCAATGCGTCACGCCGATTGGCTTCGTCGCCCAGCGCATGGTGTGGTGTGACTGAGTGGGCGGCAGGCATGGGTTGGTGCGCGGAGGTGATCAGGAGTCGTCGGGAATGTCATTGAACAGACAAACCCGATGATAGGTGAACACGCTGCGCCGCCACATCACGTCATCGCCCTGCCCGCCAATGATTGTGTCATTACCGTAACCACCCATCACCCAGTCGTTTCCGCCACCAGCGTCAATCTAGTCTTTTCCGTTACCTATCACCTGGTTGAACATTCGCAAGTCTGTGGTGTTGGTTTTGCTGATATCGCCCCACACATTTTCGTAAGGGGATTTCGTCAGCACAGCCGTGACAGGATTGAGCGAAGGAGCGCTGTTGTTGCCGTTTGCGGTGCCCCCGCGCCAGGAGCCCCAAAATTAAGTTTGTTTCCACTGTCATAGGTAAGCATGTTTGACGCCACGCCGAGTGTATTGGCTTATCCAGCGTATATCAAAATGCAAACGGGTGCTGTCATTAAGTAGGGGCCATAAACCTTTATCAAAGAAATGAATATCAAAGTACTTCTTGATGAATGAATTTGTATTTAATTTTAGATATTTATAACTGTAAAAAAAATTATTTAAATAATTTAAAATTAATTATTGAAGGGTAACTCTATGCTTTGTTATTAGTTGCTAACAGTCACCGGCACAGAAGCTGTTTAAATGCATTCTTGATTTCAGCCGTGCCGATGGACTGAGCAAAGCGCCCACCAATCGCTTGTCAATGCAGGGATATGCCTAGCATCCGCACGTGCGAACCGCGTTGACAATTCCCCCAACGGCCGCGGAGCTACTTTTTCAATTACCTATGCAAGTGTTGCAAGTCATCTTCAGCGGTGTAGCCCAAGGTTGTATTTACGGGTTGATAGCGCTGGGCTTTGTGCTGATTTACAAGGCCACCGAAACCGTTACGTTTGCCCAAGGCGAATTGATGATGCTGGGTGCTTTCGCAGGGCTGGGTTGTGTCACTTACTTGGGCTGGCCATTCGGTGTCGCGGTGGTGGTGTCAATGTTGGTGATGGCGTGCATAGGGTGGCTGATCGAACGCGTGGTCATCAACCCGGTGCTGGGCGAACCGGCGTTTGCCATCGTCATGTTGACGATTGGTGTGGGTTACGTCGCGCGAGGTTTGGTCACCATGATTCCCAATATCGGGACAGAAACCCACAACCTGCCTGTTCCTTATGCAGATATTTCTTTTCAGTGGGGTAGCTTGGTGTTGGGAGCAACACAGTTGGTGGTAATGGCCAGCACCGCCGTGCTGTGCGGTTTGCTCTATTTGATGTTCAAGTATTCGCGTGTGGGCATTGCCATGCAAGCCACATCGCAAAACCAGTTGGCAGCCTATTACATGGGTATACCTGTCAAGCGACTCAACAGTTTGGTGTGGGCGTTGGCAGCGGTGGTGGCGACCATCGCCGGGCTTTTGCTCGCGCCCATTACGTTTGTACATGCCAACATGGGCTTCATCGGATTAAAGGCTTTTCCTGCAGCAGTGGTGGGAGGCTTTGGTAGCTTGCCTGGCGCGATTGTGGGTGGCATTCTCATTGGCGTTGTGGAATCGTTGTCGGGGTTTTGGTTGCCCGAGGGTTTCAAAGATGTCGCCGCTTATGTGGTGGTGTTGTTGATGTTAGTGTTCAAACCGAACGGTCTGTTTGGCGACAACCTGCGAAAAAAGGTCTGACGCATGCGCTTCATTTTTAAAACCAGCTACCAACAAGACATACAACTGGCCCGCCATGGTGGCCATGTGTTTTGGTATGGCTTGTTACTTTGGGGTTTGGTGACTGCGCCTTGGTGGTTGCAGGAATATTGGCTCACACAATTGATTTTTGTCATGATCTACAGCATCATGGGTTTGGGTCTGATGCTGCTTGCCGGATTCACCGGTTTGTTCTCTATTGGCAATGCGGCATTCATGGGGGTGGGGGCGTATGTGGCTGCAGTGCTGTCTGCCCATGGCACGCCTTTTCCGCTGACCTTGGCGCTTGCCGCGGGCTTGTCGGCATTGGTGGGTGCGGTGGTGGGTCTGCCCGCTTTGCGTGTCAAAGGTATTTTTCTGGGCATTGCCACGCTGTCGTTCGGATTCATTGTGGAAGAGGGCTTGGCTCGCTGGGAAAGTGTCACCGGCGGTAATGCGGGCATACATGTCAAAGCCATGGTTTTCGGCAGTTGGAAAGTTGACAGCGCTGCGTCTTTTTATGCAGTGTGTTTGGGTGTGACGGTGCTATCAACACTTTTCGTTCTCAATGTGTTGCGTTCTTCCACAGGGCGCGCATTTGTGGCGATCCGTGACTCAGAAGTTTCGGCGCAGAGCATGGGCATTCATTTGGCCTATTACAAAACCTTGTCGTTCATGTTGTCGGCGGCCTTGGCTGGCGTGGGAGGAGCGCTGTACGCCCACAAAATGCAATTCATCAGTCCCGAACAATTCGGCATTTTGCAGTCCATCGATTTGCTGCTCATGGTGGTGATTGGCGGCTTGGGTTCGGTGCACGGTGCATTTTTGGGCGCGTTATTTCTCATCACACTGCCGCAATTCATCACCTTGGGCAAAGACTATTTGCCTGCGGTCATCGGGCAGGCACCCGGCTTGCAGTCGCTGGTGTATGGCTTGGTATTGATTGCCTTTGTCATGTTTGAGCCCATGGGTTTATACGGCCGTTGGCTAAAAATTCGCACTTGGTTTGAACTGTTTCCCTTCTACCGCAAGGGCATGTTCAAACGACAAAAGAGCTTTCAAAAATCGGACCGACTCAAATGAGTGACATTCTACTCAGCGCCCACGAATTGAGCGTTCGCTTTGGCGGTGTGCTGGCCGTGAACAAAGTAAGTTTCGAGGTGCAACAAGGCGAAGTTTTCACCTTGATCGGGCCCAACGGCGCGGGCAAAACCACGGTGTTCAATTTGATCAGCCGTTTGTACACGCCCACCTCGGGTCACCTGAGCTACCAAGGACGCGCTTTGAACGACATGCCCGCACATTCAGTGGCGGCCGCCGGCATAGCGCGTACCTTTCAAAACATCGAACTCTTTGAACATGCGTCCGTGCTACAAAACTTATTGATTGGTAGGCATGTGCACAGGCATACCGGGTTTTGGCAGCAAATGTTGTTTCTCCCCTCGGTGCGTGCAGAGGAAATTTCGACCCGCCGCAAAGTCGAGGAGGTGATCGATTTCCTTGACTTGCAACATTACCGCGACACGATGGTGGCGGGCTTGCCCTATGGCATTCGCAAAGTAGTGGAGCTCGCCAGAGCGCTGTGCACCGAACCCCAATTGCTGTTGCTCGATGAGCCGTCCTCGGGTCTGAATATGGAAGAAACCGCTGACATGGCGTTTTGGATCCAAGATATACAAAAAGATCTAGGCATTACCGTGTTGATGGTGGAGCACGACATGAGTTTGGTGTCCAAGGTCAGCGACCGTGTGCTGGCCATGAACCAAGGCGAGGTGCTGGCTGTCGGCACGGCAGCGCAAGTGCAATCACACCCGGCAGTGATCGAGGCCTATTTGGGTGGTATCTTGGATGTGTCCGCTTTCAAACGTGAAACAACGGGGGCGGCATGAGCAACACCGTTTTGCAACTCAACAATGTCGAGAGCGCGTACGGGCCTGTGCGCGCCATTCGTGGTGTCAGCCTCAGTGTTCAGCGCGGACAAATCGCCACCGTATTGGGCTCGAACGGCGCGGGCAAATCCACGGTGCTCAAAACCATTTCAGGCATTTTGGACCCGCGCAAAGGCACGGTATTTTTCAATGGTGCAAACATCACGGCCATGGATCCAGCGCGGATTGTTCAACGCGGTTTGGTGCAAGTACCCGAAGGGCGTGAGGTTTTTCCTTTGCTGTCAGTGCGTGACAACTTGGTGATGGGCGCTTACACACGCAGTGACCGCGACGGCATTGCGCGAGACATGGAAACCGCATTCAACTACTTTCCGATTTTGCGCGAGCGTGCTGCGCAACCTGCGGGCTTGCTCTCTGGTGGCCAACAACAAATGCTAGCGATTGCACGTGCGCTGCTTGGCAATCCCGAAATGATCTTGTTGGATGAGCCAAGCCTTGGGCTGTCGCCCAAACTCACCCAAGAGATTTTTGAAATTGTGCTACGTATTAACCGGGAGCGCGGCACCACCATGCTGCTGGTTGAGCAAAACGCCAACATGGCATTGAACGTGGCGGACTACGGGTTTGTGTTGGAGTCGGGACGCATCGTGATGGAAGACACCTGTGAGCGCTTGCGCGAAAAGGACGACATCAAAGAGTTTTACCTGGGTCTGAAAGAAGCCGGTGCGCGTGACGAGCGGCGCTGGAAAAAGAAGAAAACCTGGAGATAACGCATGAGTGTTTTATGGGACACCACCAGGCTCAAAGGCACCAATGACATCATGATGCCAGGGGACACGATCACCGATATTTTTTGGAACGGCGTGACAGCACGTGGACCGCAGTTGATGATGCGTGAGAAAAAATTTGGCATCTGGCAAAGCTGGAGCTGGCAGCTAGCCGGTGAAGCCGTGCGGCAAATCAGCATGGGCTTGATGGCCCACGGTTTTGACATCGGTGACTGCGCCTCCATACTGTCAAACACCCGACTGGAATGGGTGCTCGCTGACATGGCGGTGTTATCAGCCGGTGGTGTGTCCAACGGTATCTATCCGACCGATTCGGTGTCACAGGTGCAATATTTGTGCGAAGACTCACGCACGACTGTGCTGTTTGTCGAAGACGAAGAGCAACTCGACAAAGCCTTGTTGACCCGATCGCAGTTGCCGTTGCTCAAACTGATTGTGGTGATCGATACCGAAGGCTTAACCCGTTATGCCGACCCCATGGTGGTCAGCTTAGACGCCTTGCGTGAACAAGGACGCCAATACGAACGCACGCAGCCCGGTTTGTTCGAGCGTCGCCGCGTCAGCCGAAAACCCGAAGACCTGGCGATTTTGATTTACACCTCAGGCACCACCGGCAAGCCCAAAGGAGCGATGCACAGCCATGCCGGCATGGTCTACACAATGCGGGGTTACAGCTTGTATTTAGCGCAAGACCACCGTGATGAACGCATGCTGTTTTTGCCCTTGTGCCATATCGCTGAAAGAATAGGTGGCATGTACTCGTGCATATACGGCGGTGCCATTTTGAATTTTGTAGAGAATCCGGATACTGTTCCTGAAAATGTCCGCGAGATTGCGCCAACCTTGTTTTTTGCAGTGCCGCGTGTGTGGGAAAAGTTTTATTCAGCCGTGACGATTGCGATTGCAGAAGCAGGTATCTTTCAACAAGCCACTTACCGCGCATCGTTGGCCTGTGGCCATGCCGTGGCCGTACGCGTGTTACAGCAACAAAGCGTGCCTCTTTGGTTGAAATTGTGCTTCCATCTCGCGCGGATGACTTGCTTAAACAATGTTCGTCGCATGATGGGTATTCACCGCGCCAAGTTTTTGGGCACAGGTGCGGCGCCAATCTCGCCGGAGTTAGTGCGCTGGTATTTGGCATTGGGTGTTCCCATGTTGGAAATCTGGGGGCAAACCGAGTCAGGCGGTGCGTCCACCTTTATGCCGTTTGACCAAATCGTGCTGGGTTCAATCGGCAAAGCCTGTGTGTACAACGAAGTCAAGGTCGATCCGCAGACGCATGAATTGCTAATACGCGGTCCTAATGTTTTCATGGGCTATTTGAACCAGCCCGAGAAAACCGCTGAAACCGTTGACGCTGAGGGTTGGTTGCACACTGGCGACGTCGGCAGTGTGGATGCGCAAGGCTTTTTCAAAATCACCGACCGCATGAAAGACATCATCATCACGGCGGGTGGCAAAAACATCACACCCAGCGAATGGGAAAACGAATTGAAGTTTTCGCCATATGTGACCGATGCGGTGGTGATTGGCGACAAGCGCCCCTATTTGTCGGTGATCATCATGATTGATTTGGACAACGTCGAGAAGTTCGCACAGGACCGTGATGTGCCGTTTTCAAACTACGCCAGTTTGACCCGCGCCGCTGAAGTTCAGTCGCTGATACAAGCTGAAATTGACAAGGTGAACACCAAGTTCGCCCGTGTCGAGCAAATCAAACAATTCCGTTTTCTCGACACGCAGTTGACAGCCGAAGACGACGAGTTGACTCCCACCATGAAACTCAAGCGCAAGTTTGTTGAAAACAAATACAAAGATTTGATCGATTCGATGTATTCCTCTTCCACCCATTGACCTTCGGTTCACAGGAGACCACACCATGAAAAAACAACTGCTCGCTGTTATTTTGGCACTTGGCTTGACACCCGTATGGGCGCAACAGCAAGGTGTCAGCAAAGACCTGATTGTGATCGGCACAATCCAAGATTTGTCCGGCCCTCTCGCCGGTTATGGCAAGGCCGTGCGATACGGCATGCAGCTGCGTATTGACGAACTCAATGAGCAGGGCAGCATCCACGGCCGCAAATTGAAGCTCTTGACCGAAGACTCTGGTTACGACCCGAAACGCGCGGTGCTGGCTGCACAAAAACTCGTCAATCAAGACAAAATTTTCATCATGGCAGGGCATATCGGTACGGCACAAAACAACGCCGCCATGCCGGTGCAATTTGAAAAGAATATCATCAACTTCTTGCCTGTGACCGCAGCGCGAGAAATGTACGAGCCTTTCAACCGCCTGAAATACGCTTCTTTCGCCACTTACTTCGATCAGATGCGTGCCGCAGTGCCCAGCTTGGTCAAGGAAAAGAAACTCTCCAAGGTATGCGTCATACACCAAGACGATGAATTTGGACTCGAGGTATTGCGTGGCGCTGAAGCGGGTTTGAAGACTGTCAATTTGGAGTTCACCGAAAAAACGTCTTACAAACGCGGTGCTACCGATTTTTCTTCGCAAGTGGCGCGAATGAAATCTGCGGGTTGCGAACTGGTGGTGTTGGGCACCATTATCCGCGAAACCGTGGGAACCATTGCAGAGTCCCGCAAAACCGGCTTTAACCCGTTGTTCATCGGTTCGGCCGCGGCATACACCGACTTGATCCACAAGCTGGGTGGTAAGGCCATGGACGGTATGTACGCCACCATGACCGTACCGCATCCGTACCTTGACGAAGCCTCTAAGCCTATTGCGTTTTGGGCCAACAAATACAAAACCAAATTTGGCGATGATCCCACCGTTTTTTCTGTTTATGGCTACCTCATTGTGGATGCGTTCATTCGTGGCGCACAAAAAGCCGGTCCCAATTTAACGACCGACAGTTTTGTCAAGGCCATGGACACCATGACCATTCCACCTGATATTTTTGATGGCCCCGAGGGCAAGTTCACGCCCACCGTGCATTTGAGTTCCAACCGTTCACGCTTGTCGCAAATTCAAGACGGCAAATGGAAAATCATTTCGGACTATTTTAAATTAGATTGATATTTTTATTCAAGGGTTCAGTTGCACCAGCGTCTGACCCCTTGACACCTGCATACCCTGGCTGGCATTAACGGTTTGCACGGTGCCGTTCATTTGCGCATGCAAATGGTGTTCCATTTTCATGGCCTCCATCACCAGCAGCAACTGACCCGATTTCACCGCGTCACCGACCACCACTTCCATCCGCACCACTCGACCATGCATGGGGGCTTGTACTTGGTTGCTCACTGCAGATTGCGACTGTGCCGTGGGCTTTAAGCGGGCATCCTCGACCATCCATTGATCACCACCGAGTTGCAGCCAGAGTTCACCTGCAGACCAGGCATAAAACAGTTGCACAGGCTGGCGATTGAGCTTTAACTGCAAGCGGCCTTTAGCCATGGCATAGGGGTCCATACCGGGTGAGGCTGTGATGGCGGGCAGCAGTTGTAAATCGCCGAGTTCAAAAGCATCATCACCTTGGCTGACCAGCCACACATGTTGCTGCATACGCACTTGCCAATGTTGCAATTGACCGCCTATGCGCAGCGGTACATGCATGGCGACATGGCCACTGCTGTGCCAATTCCACCAAGCGGCGGAAGGTGTCGCATCCGCATGGCGCGGCACACAAGCCACCACCAGCGCGGCGATGGCATGCAAATGCATTGGCCTGGCAGGTTCGGGTAAGTGTTTCAAGTTGGTGAGCAAGACCGAGGTATTGAATTCACCCCGCAAGAACACATCGCTTCGCAGCACTTGCGCCAAAAACCCGCTGTTGTTCGCGACACCTAAACAGACCGTGCGTTCCAGCCCGTCGGCCAAAACCAAAGCCGCCTGTTCACGGGTGGGTGCATGAGCGATCAACTTACCCAGCATTGAGTCGTAAAAAGAACTTATAGGCTGGCCACTGACCAACGCAGCGTCACAACGCAAACCGGCAGGCGCTTGCCAATACAACAGCGTGCCGCTTTGCGGCATGTGTTGCTGCTGCGGGTCTTCTGCGCACAAACGCGCTTCTATGGCGTGTCCGCCACGCTCAAAGCGTTGCAGCAGGTCATCTTGGTTCAGTGTCAACGTTTCGCCCATAGCCAGACGCAATTGCCAATGCACTAAATCCTCATTTACCAATGCTTCGGTGACCGGGTGCTCCACTTGAAGTCGAGTGTTCATTTCCATGAAATAAAACTTCTGGTGTCGGCTGGGGTTGGTGTCGAGTAAAAACTCAACCGTGCCCGCACCTTGGTAGCCGACAGTGCGAGCCACTTTTACTGCCGCGTTGCCCAGTTGCCTGCGTAACGCGCCATCTACGGCGGGTGACGGCGCTTCTTCAATCAACTTTTGATGCCGTCGCTGTACCGTGCAATCACGTTCTCCCAAATGCACTACATGCCCGTGTGCGTCTGCCAGCAATTGAACTTCCACATGGCGTGCCGACAACAACGCTCGCTCTAGCAACAAGCGGCCATCGCCAAATGCAGCCTGCGCCTCTTGCATGGCGCTTTCAAGGGCAGTTTGCAGTTCGTTGGCTTGCAGCACCAACCGCATGCCCCGACCGCCACCACCGGCGCTGGCCTTGACCATAAGCGGAAAACCAAGCGTATGAGCCTCTTGCATCAGTGCAGCCATATCGGTGCTGGCGTCACGGCTGCCGGGCAACACCGGCACGCCTGCGTCTTGCATGTGTCGCCTCGCCTGCGCTTTGTCCCCCATGGTACGCATGGCCGAAGGCGGTGGGCCAATCCACACCAAACCCGCGTCTGACACGGCTTGGGCAAATGCTGCGTTTTCAGACAAAAAGCCATATCCCGGATGCACGGCATTGGCACCACTGTCTTTGGCAGCTTGCAGTAATTTAGGCACAGCCAGATAACTGTCCAAGGCATGTTCGCCGCCAATGCACAGCGCTGTGTTGCAACTGTGGAGGTGTGGCGACAAGCGGTCAGCATTCGAATAGACCGCGACAGTTTGTAAGCCCATGGCGTGTGCGCTGCGGGCCACACGCGTCACGATTTCTCCACGGTTAGCGATCAGCACGCGGTCAAAGCGCTTCAAAGTTTGGCTCATGGCAATGTCCAGCGGGCAGAGCGTTTGGCTTGTCGCGCGGACAAGCCTTCAGCGGCGGTGCCGCTGCGCAAACTGCGGGCAAACCGATCGGCGGCAAAGTCCAGCGTCGCATTGGTCTGTGAGTTCGGCTGGCCTTTGCGCAAAATTTGCACCGTGGATCGTAGCGCCGCTGGTTCAGCGTGTTGCCAATGCTGTGTCCATGCGTGCAAAGCCGCGTCCACATCATCGGTCAGCTCATCGACCAAACCCAGTTGACTAGCTTGCTGTGCATTCAGACGCTGGGTGTGCAAAAGCATGTTCATGCTGCGTTGCGTGCCTAAACGCATTTGCAAGAAAGGGGCAATTTGCGCGGGTGGCAAGCCCAAGCCAAGTTCAGGCGTGCCAAACACAGCGCTGTGATCAGCCAGCACCAGGTCGCATGCAGCGGCCAAACCGCAGCCACCGCCCATGGCCGCACCTTGCACCACGGCGAGGGTCATGACTTCACAGCTTTGTAGTTGTTGTAGTAATTGGCCAAATGCACGGTTGGCAGTGGCAATTGGGTCAGTGCCGTGTGCGGGTGCTGGCGTGGCCATCAGCCCTTGAAAACTGCTGAAGTCACCACCGGCACAAAAATGCCCACCCACGCCTCGCAACACCACGGCACGCAAGTGTGGATGATCCGCGATAGCCGTCAATGCATCACGCATGGCTTGCACCATGTCAGCGGTCAATGCATTGCGGGTGGATGGCGCATCCAACCACAGTACCCAGTGCGTGAGGTGTTGCTCGAGTTTCAGCATGGCCTCAAGCACGCAAGGGCAAGGTGTGCATGTATTTGCTGATGATGCCCAGCATCACTTCATCGGCACCGCCACCGATGGACGCCAATCTGCCGTCGCGGTACAGCCGTGAAACCGGGTTGTCCCAGGTAAAGCCCATGCCGCCCCAGTACTGCAAACACGCATCCGGAACACTCCGCAGCAAACGACCTGCTTTGAGTTTGGCCATGGATGCCCATTCCGTCACATCCTTGCCTTCAATGTAATGTTCGGTGGCCATGTAGGTCAGGGCGCGCAGGCATTCGATCTCGGTTTTCAATTCAGCCAAGGTGAAATGTACGACTTGGTTGTCCAATACAGACTTACCGAATGCTTTTCTTTCGCGGGTGTATTCGATGGTTTGGTCGATGCAGTTCATCAACCCCTGAATCGCATTGGCGGCAGCCCACAAACGTTCTTCTTGAAACTGCATCATCTGGTAGGTAAAGCCCATTCCTTCTTCACCAATGCGGTTGCGTTGCGGCACACGCACATCGTCAAAATGGATCACGCCGGTGTCGCTGGCCATCATGCCGATCTTGCGGATTTTTTTGGCGCGAGTGATACCCGGCGTGTCCATGGGCACGATGATGAGGCTTTTGTTTTTGTGTGCGGCCCCCTCGCTGGTGTTGGCCAGCAAGCACATCCAATTGGCTTGCAAGCTGTTGGTGATCCACATCTTGCCGCCGTTGATGATGTAGTCGTCACCGTCTTTGCGTGCTGTGGTTTTGATGGCTGAAACATCGGAGCCGGCATGTGGTTCGGACACGCCGATACATGCCACGGCTTTGCCGCTGATGGCGGGCGCCAGAAATTCTTCGCACAGCGCCGCCGAACCAAACCGGGCCAAAGCGGGTGTGGCCATGTCGGTTTGTACCCCGATGGCCATGGGCAATGCGCCGCAACTGATGTGCCCCAAGGCTTCCGCCATCACCACGCTGTACGAATAATCCAGACCGCTGCCACCATAGTCTTGGGGCTTGGTCAGGCCCAAATAGCCCAAGGCACCGAGTTTGACAAACACCTCATGCGCCGGAAATATTTCAGCGGCTTCCCATTCGTCCACATGCGGGTTGATTTCGTCAACGATAAACCGCTGGAGGTTGCGCTTAAGTTCTTCGTGTTCATGGGTAAATTGCATACAGGCTCCGCAAAGAAATGTCAGGCGCGAGACACGCCATATTGCATGGGACGAAGTGTGCGTTGTTCGGATTGTTTGCACACCGACAGAGTAAAGGCCAATACTTGGCGCGTGTCGCGCGGGTCGATAACGCCGTCATCCAGCAACAGGCCAGAGGTGTAAAAAGCGCTCATTTGCCGCTCGAAGGTGTCAACGATGCTGTGCTTCAATGCATCGCGTTTGTCAGTGTCAAGCGTTGCACCTTTGCGTGCAGCGGCTTCTTCCATGACGATGCCCATGGTGTCAGCGGCTTGTTGTGGCCCCATGACGGCGGTACGGGCATTGGGCCAACTGAACACAAAACGCGGGCCAAACGCACGACCGCACATGCCGTAATTCCCAGCGCCAAATGATGCGCCGCACAACACCGTGATTTGCGGCACACGCGCGTTGGACAAGGCCTGAATTTGTTTAGAGCCATGTTTGATCATGCCCGCGTGCTCGGCTTCTTTGCCGACCATGAACCCGGTGGTGTTGTGCAACCAAACCAGCGCCACACCGGTCTGGTCGCAGGCTTGTACGAAATGCGTGAGTTTGTTGCTGCCTGCCGGGTCTAAGGGCCCGTTGTTGCTGATGATGCCAACACGGTGCCCGCCAATAGACGCATGCACGCACACACTGGCAGGTCCGAAATCAGGTTTGAATGCCAAATACTGTGATCCGTCTACGATGTGTTCAATCACCCGCAACATATCCACGGGGCATTTGGTGTCGGCAGAAAAAAAGTCCAGCAAACCATCGGCATCCAACGTGGGCGCCAAGGCCTGCGGTAAGTAACGCTCGATGGGTTGTTGCCAACCCCAGTGGCCGATTACTTGACGGGCTATGCCCAGCGCATGTGCATCGTCTTGCGCCACATATTCGGTCAAGCCAGAAATGCTGGCGTGCACCTGCGCACCGCCCAGACTTTCATCGTCTGCAATTTCACCGGTGGCGGCTTTGAGCAACGGCGGGCCTGCCAAAAATGCGCGGCCTCTGCCTTGCACCATGATCACCTGATCGGCCAGTCCGGTCATATAAGCCCCGCCCGCCGTCGATGGCCCGTGCACCACTGCCAGCACAGGAATACCTGCGGCAGACAAACGCGCCAAGCCATAGAAGTTGCCACCACCCAGCACAAATTGCTCGACCTTGTATTTCAATAAATTGGCACCGGCTGATTCCACCAAATGCACAAAGGGCAATTTGTTTTGCAAGGCAATCGCTTGGGCGCGTTGAAATTTTTCAATGCCCAAGGCTTGTAACGCACCTGCATCAATGCCTGAATCGTCGGCCACCAACATCACCAAGGTGCCGCTAACCAAGCCGAGCCCGACTACCGCACCGCCACCGGGCACGGACAACGTCGGGTTGGGTGTGTCTTGCAACCAACCCGCGAGTGTGGACAGCTCTAAAAAAGGCGTGCCAGGGTCCAGCAAACGCGCCACGCGTTCGCGCGGTAGCAATTGCCCGCGCTTGACGAACAAGGGGCCTGCTTGTGCGCTGCGCTCGCGTGTGCGGGATTCAAGCATGCGCAGTTGGGCGATCAAGCCGAGTTGGTAGTCGCGTGCTGACACATCCCCACTCATAGTGCGTCCTTCTTCAAGACCTTAGGAGTTTGGGCCAGATGAAATCCATTGAAAGCCTGGTTGCTTTTTCCAGTGCCCACTTGCGGCCAGATGCGTTTGGCATTGGGCGCAGCACCATCGATACGCAAACACGCCCCAGAGATGAAAGCCGCTGCGGGCGAGAGCAAGAAAACAATCGCAGCAGCCACTTCGCTTTCGGTGCCGATGCGTTGCAACGGCACCAATTTGTGCATGGTTTGGATCATGGCCGCCATCTCCGGCGGGTAGTTGTCCATGCCGCTGGAGGCGATCCAACCGGGGGCGACCGCGTTAGAGCGTACCGGCCCCCATTCGAGCGCTGCGGTTTCGGTGAAATTGAGCATGCCGGCACGCGCAGCGCCCGAGTGGCCCATGCCAGGCATTCCCAACCACATATCGGCGATTACATTGACAATGGCGCCACCATGCTGTTGCATCCATTGTGTGTAGCACTCGCGTGCCATCAAGAAACCGCCGGTGAGATTGGTGCGCACCACAGCGTCCCAACCGCGTGCCTTGATATTCATCAGCGGGGATGCAAATTGTCCGCCTGCGTTGTTGACCAAACCGTCAATGCGCCCGTAGGTTTGCAGCACCGCTGTAATAGTGGCCGCTACTTGGTCCTCTTCGCGGATGTCGCACACATAGATAGAGGCGGAGCCGCTAGCCTGCGCAATTTCTTGGGCCACTTGTTCGAGCTTGGCGGAGTTTCGGCCGACCAGTGCCACACTCGCACCCAAAGCAGACAATTCATGCGCGGTACAGCGGCCAATGCCAGAGCCGCCGCCGGTGATAACGACAGCTTGTCCGTTAAATAGGCCGGCACGAAAAATAGATTGATAAGTCATGCGGGTTCAATCGTAGTCGAGTCAATTCAACGGGCTGTCAGGTTTTCAACCAAGCAATTGCTTTGTAACTTTAGGATGTTCACAGTAGGTCTGTCAATGCAGGGCTTACCCTCAACACACCCTTTTTCAGGAGATTTTCATGACCCTCGCCGTGGTGTTTGATGCGGTGCGTACGCGGCGCGGTAAAGGCAAATGAGAAGGCAGTTTGCATTCGGTGAAGTCGGTGGATTTGTTGGGTGGCTTGTAGCCATTTTGTCAGCTATGAACAATATGGAGAAATCGTTTCTTCCCTCATGAAATCAAGCTAGGGAACACCTCAAATCATTTACTGATCAATGCTTGAGTTGATCTGTTCTTTGAGCATGCCACAGGCTTTGAATGTGACGACACTCTTGGGTGGAATTGGTAAAGGCTTGCCGGTACCTGAATTGCGCCCTGGACGACCATTCTTGGAAAGAATCTCAAAGTTAATCCTGCAGTGATGGATCAAGTACCTGATCAAGCGAAGGGAAAAGCCAGCGTATATGCCAAGTGTGTGGAA